>OJJJ01000273.1_pt1 | contig 29883 bp, 29 predicted proteins | sample 1596311 | NCBI WGS metagenome assembly OJJJ01 (sample SAMEA4350140, study PRJEB24818) | metagenome | biome: human; feature: gut; material: faeces | place: Denmark | collected 2013-09 | reverse complement strand
TGTATCGAGACAAAAACGTGAAACCAACAGAGCAGCTGATTGCAGAATCTCTGGGTGAAGGATATGTCATTTATCAACGTTTTATCGAAACCCTTGAAAACGAGGGCATCTCTCTTATGGATTGGCGCTATTACCAAGATGGAAAAGCGTGGTTGTCAAAAGGCGAATACAAATGGACAACGACTCGTGGAACGAATAAAGTGAAACCAATTTTTTGGCTCTCGATGTGGGAGGGCTTCTTCAAAGTCTCCTTTCACTTTAGCGAGAAAGTCCGAACACAGTTATTGTCTTTACCAGTCAGCGATGAGACAAAGGAAACCATTCTTAAGGCGCCAACTAATGGCACGAAAATGAAGTTTTTTTCTGTGATTTTTGATGTCGCTAATCCATCACTCTTTGAAGATATCACCGAATTGATCGTGTTCAAAAAAAGTAAATAAAGTAAGAGTATGATTTATTTAACTTGGATAGTCTGATTTTATTACATCTATCAAAAAGGAATCTTTGTTATAGTTTACCCATTTTTTAGGTTAAGAAAAGTAAAAGTCAATCAGAAGACTCTAAGTTTATCGCCTTTCCTCTGATTGGGTTTTAATATAAGTAACTCTTGAGAAAACCAACGCTAATTTTGATTAGATTATCGGATAAAATTCACAATGAAATAAATTTTACTCGCTAAATATGCTATTATGGGTAAAATATGCTTTAATTACTTTTGAATTGATGGAAGACACATTGGAAAAGGAGAAAAGACAAATGACTATTCAACGAATCACAGCTTGCGTTCAAGTCAAAGGAGACTATCAGAAGTGTTATCATTTTTATACGGAAAAAGTTGGTTTGGTACCAACTTATGGCGATGAGTCAGGTCCTTATACAAGCTTTGCATCGAAGAAAGAGGAGGCGCCTTTTTTGGTATGTTCCAAGTGGATGCCGTGATCGATCAAATGGAGGGCTATCCGATTTCGGATAATCGGATTTCATCTGATACGCTTTCGGCAACGTTTCATACCACGGATTTTGAAGAAGATTATACGAGAATGAAAAATGCTGGTGTAGTGTTTGAAGTGAGTAAAACCGTTTTGGGGGAAGGGGACCAAGCTTTTCATATTGCCTATTTCCGCGATCCAGAAGGAAATTTGCTAAGCTTGGAGGATGGCGGTGTCTAAAGAGTTCATATTCAAAAAGAATCAGAAAAAAACGTAAAGAAAGATTTATCTCATAATTGTTTTGAGATAAATCTTTTTTTATTTGAAATCATTCCTCTATAAAGCGTTCCTTCATCCGCTCCAAGAAAAGTCCAGAGGCTTTTGAAAAAACTTGGGTGTTCTTCCAAATGACTGCAAGATCTGATTCAAGAGTGGGACTCAATTTTCTAAAGCATAAAGGACTGTCAGGGGTGAAGTTGATTAATTTGTCGAGGGTCAATGCATAGCCGACGCCTTCTTCAACCAACTTTGACGCATTGTACACGAGATTATACGTGGCAACGACAGTCAATTTGTTCATGTCTTTTTTCAACCATTTAGAAAGCTCACTGCTAACCAGACTTTGTCGTGAAGTAATCAAGGGAACCTCCCAGAGATCCTTTGGTGTGATGACTTCGTTACTAGCAAGGGGACTGTCTTTTCGCATCAAGACGCCCCAGGTGTCTCTGGCAGGTAAGCGCAAGGAATGGTATTTTTTGACGTCGACGGGGCTGATCACGACGCCAAAATCCAACAATCCTTTGTCCAACCGTTCTTTGACCTCGTCAGCATTGCCGCTAAATAAATGAAATTTGACGTTAGGGTACTCAACTTGAATCTCCTTGATGATTTTTCCCAATAGCTGGATCACGTAGGTTTCTCCAGCACCGATCGACACGTTACCGGTAATCGTATCTCGAGGCGACAAAAATTCAGAACGGGTCTTTTCTAACAATTCTACAATTTCTTCCGCCCGCTTACGAAACAAGAGGCCATCTTCCGTCAGCGTAATTTTGCGATTGCCTCTGGTGAACAGCGTGACACCTAATTCTTTTTCTAACTCCATTAACTGTCGTGACAGGGATGGTTGCGAGAGATGCAGATGTTTTGCGGCAGCTGAAATCGTTTCTTTTTCTGCAACTGTTAGAAAGGTGGTTAAACTTTTTAATTCCATAGGTCTATACTCCTTTTTCTATGCTTTATATGAATAGTTAGGTATTTGATATTAGTATTCTACATAGAAAGATGCTGCAAGTACAATAGGTTTATCCAAAAATAGCTCAATCAAGAAAAAGTGATAATCCACACCTTGATCAGTTGAGGAAAATTGGAGGATCGCCCTAAGGTACAGGATAGTTGACCGAGAAAGAAGGCGAATGAAATGAAAAAATGGCAAAAGAAGGCCCTTGTGTCTTTAGTTGTGCTGGCACCGTTGGTTTTAGGTGCTTGTAGCAGCAATAATGAGGAGACGAATGAAGAGCCGCAAGCCAGCTCAGGAGGAGAAACGATGACAGAAAATGTTTCATTGACAGATGAATGGGATAAAGTTTTCCCAGAAAGTGACACGGTGAATCACCGAAAAGTGACTTTCCAGAATCGTTACGGGATCACTTTAGTTGCTGATCTTTATGAACCAATTGATGCGCAAGGACCACTTCCAGCAATCGCCGTTAGCGGACCTTTTGGAGCAGTCAAAGAGCAGACATCTGGTCTATATGCTCAAACGATGGCAGAGCGTGGTTTTGTTACGATCGCTTTTGATCCGTCCTATACAGGTGAAAGCGGTGGCGAACCACGCTATGTGGCTTCCCCAGACATTAATACAGAAGATTTTCAAGCAGCCGTCGATTTTCTATCTGTCCAAGAAAACGTAGATGAAGAAAGAATCGGTTTGATCGGGATTTGTGGCTGGGGTGGTCTAGCTTTGAATGCCGCAGCCATCGATATCCGTGTGAAAGCGACTGTTTCTGCCACCATGTATGACATGTCGAGAGTCAATGCTCAAGGGTATTTTGATGAAATGGGGGCTGAAGGACGCCATGAATTGCGCCAGCAGCTGAACGCCCAACGTACAGTTGATTTTGCCAATGGCAGCTACGAACGAGCAGGTGGGGTACCAGATACACTGCCAGAAGATGCGCCGGTCTTTATGCAGGATTATTTTGATTATTACAAAACAGAACGAGGCTATCATGAACGTTCGTTAAATTCCAATGACGGTTGGAACGTGATATCATCGCTGTCGTTCTTAAATATGCCGCTCTTGTCGTATATCGATGAGATCCAAAGCGCCGTTTTATTGCTTCATGGAGAAGAAGCCCACTCACTTTACTTCAGTCAAGACGCCTTTGAGCAATTACAAGGCGATAACAAAGAGCTGACAGTCATTCCTAATGCTTCGCATGTTGATCTATACGACCAAACAGAGGTGATTCCTTTTGACCAAATGACCGAATTCTTCCAAGAGCATTTGAATTAAACCGCAACAACAAGCAGCACAACTGTTCAGTCCCATTTCCTCTGCTGAGCAGTCGTGTTTTAGAAAATAAGCATCCCGTTGCCCGCCGCTACATCGAATCATCAGCAGAAAGGAGCGAGACCATGCTGATAAAACTCATCCCTGCTGTCTTGCTGTTCCTACTAAGTGCCTGTGGAACAAGTGGAACAGAGGAGAGGCATGCGCTGTCTGCCAGCGAAACTTCCTCTGAGGCAAGTCAGGGTCATGATCAACCGACGATTGAATCAGCAATAGATGTGGTCATTACGGTTGGTCAACAGGATTTTATAGCAAAGTTTTATGAAAATGAGGCGTCTGAATACCTAATGAATCAAATGCCCTTCACGTTGACAATGAGTGACTTGAACAACAACGAGAAATATTATCGTTTTTCTGAGAATTTGCCAGAAATGACTACAGAACGGCCGGAGATCATTCACGAAGGAGAAATCATGAGCTGGAATAGTCATACGTTGGTGCTGTTTTATCAGACCTTCACCAATTCTTATGGTGGCTATAGTCGTATCGGCGTGATTGAAGATCCAGCAGGATTAAGAGAAGCGTTGGGGGGAGAGGACGTGGAGGTTGTCTTTTCGCTAGAAAATACTCGTGAGTAACGAATGATTAGGAGAAAAACAAATGACGATCGATCAATTAAACAAAATTATGGCAAGTGGTGAACCCTTACTTGCCGGTTCGCAAGCTTCAAAACAAATGATGGCTTTGAGTGCTGAGGCGAGAAAATTGACCATGAAAATCAATACGGTTTATCATGAACCTCATGAATTACAAGAACTTTTTGCTCAATTGACTGGGAAAGCAGTTGAACCGACATTTTCGCTTTTTCCGCCTTTTTATACAGATTATGGCAAAAACATCCAAATTGGCAAAGGGGTGTTTCTTAACGCCGGTTGTCATTTTCAAGACCAAGGAGGGATCACGATCGGTGATGATACCCTAATTGGGCATAACGTTGTTCTAGCTACCTTGAATCATGGCCTTCACCCTGAAGATCGTAGCACGCTTTATCCAGCCCCCATTACGATTGGGAAGAATGTCTGGATTGGCTCAAATGCAACGATCGTGGCTGGTGTGAACATCGGTGACCATGCAATCATTGCTGCTGGGGCAGTGGTGACCAAAGATGTCGCTGAGCGCACGATCGTGGCTGGTGTACCTGCAAAATATGTCAAAGAGGTCACTGAATAAGCATAATAGCAATGAGTAAGAAAAAAACTGCTGTTCGCCTTGTCGCTTTTGAAGCGATGAAGACTAACAGCAGTTTTCTTATTCTTGAGGTGGCTCGCTCGTATTGGAACCGGCGAAGTTTTCGATCAACGATTTCACATCAAGACCGAGGGTTTCTTTCAAAGTTTCTTGTGTGGTCGATAAGAGATTGGTGGCGTAATTGGTGACACGATTGGCACCGCCGCCTTCACCTGATCCTGTATCAACGACCGAAATTTTATCGATATTGCCTAATGGGGCGGCAGCCTCTTTGACTAATTGCGGCATGATCTCAACGATCATGCTAAGGATCGCTGCTTCATCATATTTCTTGAAGGCTTCGGCGATTTTTTCTTTCGTTTCGGCTTCTGCCGTTCCTTTCGCCAAAGTGGTCTCGGCTTCTGCCAAACCAATCAAACGAATTTTATCGGCTTCGGCTTTTGCCAGGGACTCTGTTCGGAATTGCTCGGCTTCAGTGGTTGCTAACGCAGACGCTTTTTTCGCTAATGCTTCTTGTTCAAGCGCATAACGATCGGCATCGGCTTTTTTCTTGATCTCAGAATCAAATTGGCGTTCACGACGCAAGATTTCTTTTTCTTCCAATTCGATTTGTTTTTGTCGTTCAACGACTTCAACTTCAATCTCTTGTTCTCGAACTTTTTGTTTCATGATGGCACTTTGCAGATGATAGGCTTGATCGGCATCGGCTTTGGCGATGTCTTGTTCTTTCTTATATAGCGCCAACTTCAATTCTTTTTCCTTCAATGCTTCAGCGATTTCGGTCATGCGTTTTGATTCCGCTGTTTGCGATTCTTGTTCCGATTGGGCTTTTTTGATGCGGGTTTCTTTCAGCGCTTCAGCTTCCGCAATTTCAGCATCCCGTTTGACTTGGGCGATTCTAGGTTTTCCAAGAGAATCTAAATAGCCATTTTTGTCTCGTACTTCTTTGATCGTAAAGGAGACAATGATCAAGCCCATTTTCGCTAGATCGACAGAGGCCACTTCTTGCACGCTTTGGCTGAATTTGTCGCGATTTTGATAGATTTCTTCGACGGTCATCGAACCAAGGATCGAACGCAGGTGACCTTCCAAGACTTCTCGTGCCTCATTTTCTAATTCTTCACGGGTTTTTCCTAGAAACTGTTCCGCTGCCGTTGCGATTTCTTCCACGGATGAGCCGATCTTGATAATGGAAGTTCCATCACACATAACGGGAACTCCTTGTTCCGTATACACTTCTGGTGTTGAAACATCTAGCTTGCTTGAAAGTAAGCTGATTCGGTTTGATCGTTGGAACACTGGCAAAACAAAGGCTCCGCCACCACGCACGATTTTGATTTTGTTATTGCTCTCATCCGCATGAACATTTTTGTTGCCAAGGTAACTTCCGCTAATAATCAACGCTTCATCGGGCTTGGCTGTTTGATATTTCGTGACAAAGATGATCAAAAGCATCAGTAAAATGAACGCCACGATTGCGATCGGAAAGACAATTGGTGATAAGAAAATATCCATAGATGCACCTCTTTAGTGATTTATTTTAGTTGTCCAAAAATTTTTCTGTATAGGGAACGACGTAGCAAATACGCTCTTTGACTTCAATAATCAACACTTTTGATCCTGCTGCTAATGGTTCATCGATAGGTTGAAAAGCCGAGGCTGGACGATTACTTGAACCAGTGACACTTGTGAGTTGAATTTCACCCATTCCTTCACAAGGAATCGGCGTCAGCACCGTTGCGATTCGACCTTCAAAGTCTTTCTCGGAACTCGAAAGCGTCGCTTCAGCATTCCTCATGGGAATCAGCACGTAAAAATTCAAGAGAAAAACGAGCCCTGTAGAAAGACAAGCGCTACCAATGAAAAGCATCATCGAATAGCCTGGGAAAATAGTTTCCCCTAAGTAACCGAAAAGACTCGTAAAGGCAAACCAGGGGATGATCAACATCGGATCAATTGGACCATCAAAATCGAAGATATCGCCAAACAGAAGCAGCAAAAAGGCTAAAATGGCACAGCCAATCAATACATATAAATAAATCTGATCAGGTGCATAAGTGTGCAGCACGTATCCACCTCCTTTCAAATAGAGTGATTTGTAAGAACAATGAAAGCTAAGAAACAATCGAAAGAAGAACGAGGGAAGGAAAAGAACGGAATAGGTGTTCTGTTATAATTATACCAATAAATAATAAAAAAACTTAAATAAAATAGTAAAATTGAACAAATAGTACAACAAAGGAAGGTTTATTTTTTTGAAAGAGCCGATCAAAAATCAGCTTTTTTTCATCAGCCATTGACAAACCAGGAAAATCAAAGTAGATTAAATCAGGGTACTAGAAAAAGGCAAAATCAGCTGCAGATGATTTGAATCGTAAGAGGCAGCTTTTATTTTCTATTACCATAGATCGAAGGTAGTTGTTCGCAAACATAAAAGAAGTCAGGAACACTTCTTTTCAACCGACAGTATTGCTAAGAAATAGAGGTGGAATCGATGGATCAAAAAGAAAAAATGTTAGAACTAATCAAGAAAAAACAAGGCGGCGGCCGTTCAAAAAAAATGGAATCCCCAAAAAACGATCGAAAAAACATGCGTAAAGGCCCGAAAATTTATAATAAGTAAATATAGGGAAATAAATGGTAAGAACACTCAAATTCATTGATGATTTGGGTGTTTTTTTGTCTTTTTTAACGAGTATTCATTTTATCGGTAGAATGAAAAAATTACCGAATGATTGTAACCGTTTTCTTTGTGAATCGGTTTTTTTGAGTTGCTATACTAATGTTATAACAAAAATTTTTGAAAGGATGATTAGAAATGAAAATTGTAGGAATCACAGCTTGTACTGCAGGCATTGCTCATACGTATATTGCAAAAGAAAAAATTGAGAATGCAGCAAGGAAGAATGGAGATGAAATAAAAATAGAAACACAAGGTTCCATTGGTGTAGAAAACGAGTTGACGGAAAAAGACATTTTTGAAGCAGATATTGTTTTAATTGCCGCCGATATATCGATCAGTAAAGGGCGGTTTAAAGGCAAAAAAGTAGTTGATATTCCAATAAGCTTAATTATGAAATCAGCCGATGGGGTGATTAAAAAGATTCACGAAAAAATGGGGAACTAATATAAAAAGAAAGGGAGGATGGAAGTGATGAAAACGCAAAATGTAAAAAAGCATGTGTTAACAGGTATTTCGTACATGATTCCAATTATTGTTGCAGGCGGAATTTTGGGAGCGCTAGCAAAGGGATTTGGTGGTTATGACATAGGCAGTTTAGTTGAGCCTGGAGCAACACCATTTAGCAATCTTAATCCTTTTAGCTGGATTGGTTTTTGGTGGGGAGTTAATCAGATAAGCTCTTATGCGATGAGTTTTGCAGTGGCAGTAATGACAGCTGGTACTGCCTATTCTATCGCAGGAAAACCAGCAATTGTCTCAGGTCTGGTGCTAGGGTTTGTTGCTACGCAAAGTAATGCTGGCTTTTTAGGAGGATTACTGATCGCTTTTTGTATTGGTTGGTTTGTTAATTGGATGAAAACTTGGCACGTCCCAAAATGGATGAAAGGTTTGATGCCTGTGTTGATCATACCAACATTAACCTCTTTTGTATGTGGAATGATTTTTATCTCGATCTTATCGCCTCCATTAGCTTTTATAATGAATTACTTTCAAGAGTGGATCATCTCTTTAAATGGAGGGGCAAAATCACTTATTGGGGCGGTGATTGGAGCTGGAATGGGCTTCGACTTAGGAGGTCCAATCAATAAAACTGCATCACTTGCTGCAAATGCATTAGGTGCAGATGGTATCAACGGTCCGATGGCAGCAAAAATTGTCGGAGGAATGACACCACCGATTGGCGCCTTTATAGCAACAGTTATTGCAAAACGCAAATTTTCGAAAGCTCAAATTGAGACTGGAAAAGCAGCATTTCCAATGGGACTTTGCTTTATAACGGAGGGCTGTTTGCCTTTTGCCGCGGCTGATCCTTTTAGATTTATCTTATGCTCGATGCTAGGTTCATCTGTCGCTGGAGCAATTGCAACGGGGATGGGGGTTGAGTCAGTGGCAGCCCATGGTGGGATCTTTGTTATTCCAATGATGGAAAAACCTTTATGGTTTGTAGTGGCTTTGTTGATTGGATCGTGTATTACAGGCTTTATGTATGCCTTTATTAAAAAGAAAGATGTGTTAGATGAAGAGGCAGTGGAATCATCAGTTGATTTAAGTCAAATTGATTTTGAAATAAATATAGAATAGTGAGGGAATAGCCAATGTTAGTTTCGATGAAAGCGATATTAGATGATGCCCATAAACATAATTATGGTGTAATGGCAATGAATAGTATAAATATGGAAATGGTTCGAGGGGGGATCTTAGCTGCAGCTTCGGAGAATTCACCAATAATTATTCAATTTGGTCCAGGACAAATGAAAAAGCACGCACATAAAGAAGAAATGCTACCTTTAATCCAACAATTAGCGAAACGCGTTCATATCCCTGTTGCTTTAAATTTAGATCATGGAATGGATTTTGAAACAATCGTGGGTTGTATCAACTCTGGATTTACTAACGTGATGTTTGATGGATCTAGTCTATCTTACGAGGATAATCTCACAAAAACGGAAATTATATGTAATTTGGCTCATGCAAAAGGGTGCTCAGTTGAAGCTGAACTAGGACATGTTGGTCAAGCATTGTCTGAAGACGACCAAAATACCGATTTATATACTGACCCAGCTAAAGCGCTGGATTTCGTTCAGTATACTAATGTTGATGCTTTAGCGGTTGCTATTGGAACAGCTCACGGAAATTACCCTAAAGGAAAAATTCCCCGTTTGGATTTTGATCGGTTGAAGGAATTAAAGGCTACTCTAGATATGCCACTAGTCTTACATGGTGGTTCAGGAGCTGGAGAGGAAAACTTACGCAAGGCGGTTGCTTTAGGGATTAATAAAATAAACGTTGCAACAGATGCCTTTGAGGCAGCAAAAAAAGCTCTATTACGTGCATATGATAATGATCCTTCACTGGATTACCTCCAGCTATCTATAGAAACAGAAAAAGGGATTGCGAATTTCGTTAAACAATTTGTCCATGTTATTGGATCAGCTGGTCGATGTTCCTTTACTCCATTTGATTTCGAAGTTCACGAATAAATAATTTTATAACGGAGGATCAGCATATGAATAAAAATCAACAATACCAAAATACTATATTGAGGATTCTCGTTGATTCTCCTCAAATTACCGTTAAAAAAATCGCTGAAAAAATTGGATTGTCTGAAAAAACTACTCGGCTTCAATTAGATTATTTAAATGAATACCTTAATCAAAATAGTATCGGGTGCATCGAACGAATACCTGGAAAAGGAGTAAAATTAACGCTTGAAAAGACAATAAATGGTAAATTCTTACATTTAACTGTCCAAGATTCTTCTCTTAATGCACATATTTTACCTCAAATTTTAGAAAAGTTGCTTAAATCAAAGCCTATAATGTATATAACTCAAAAAAGTTTAGCTACTGAATTGTATGTTAGCTTACCTACACTAAGAAAAGCCATTGCTGAGGCTAGAATTTGGTTAAAAGAGAATAATTTGGAGATTGAAACCATAAAGAATAAGGGAATGCGAGTCATCGGAAATGAAGTATCTGTTCGGTTTGCGATACGTAATCTTATTGTTCAAGACCAAGAACGACCAGTAGTGCAAAAATTATGTAAGTTTGTACCAGGACTTTCTATCGACAAATGTCGCAGTATTATTAAGTTTGCTGAGGAAAAATGGAAAATTCAATTTAGTAGTGAATCATTAGACCGAATATTGATTATGCTTTGTTTGTCTTTATATAGAAAGAAACTATCGGATCACTTACAATTTACAATCATTGAAGGGATCGAACGATTTAATGAATACAATTTTGCAGAAACGATCTACCAAATTGCTGAAGAGCAAGGATATGATCCAGTATCTTCAAATGATAAAAGGATTTTAGCATATGAAATATTACTTTCCAGCAAGTTAGTCTGGCTTGATGATTCAGAAGATAAGAAAGATATCGATGAGTTAACGGTTTTAGATCAATTTGTTTCTAAACTTATCTTTACTGTTTCTGATGTCTTGAAAGAAGATTTATCAAAAGATCAAATGTTGATTGAAGACCTTAAAGAGCATTTGCGCTCGGCTATTTTCAGAATTAAGTATGGTTCAGCAGACCAAACGCTGATTGGTAAACAGCTTAAGCAGGAATTTAACAAAGTGTATTTAAGTGTATGGTCTACCAGCCAGCTTTTCGAAGAATATTTTGATATTCAAATAAGTGAAAATGAAGTTAGCTATATTGTTTTGTATATTGAATCAGCGCTGATGAGGAAGAAAAATAAGTCGAATTTGTTTTATACAACCAATCAATCCAGATCCGCAAGCCATTACGTTGCTGAGTTATTGAAACTGAATATTCCAGAAATCAATGAAATAAGAATCGTACGATCCTCATTGCCAACTGTGAAGAAAGGTGAGTCAACTATTCATGTTGCCGATCATGACACAGGCTTTTCAAACATCATAAAAATTTCAAAAATTCCTGATAATAAGGATTTTCTTGAAATTAGAAAAGCACTTCGACACGGACAAATGCCTTTGACCCAGAGCAAATTTTCTAAATCCATTCAAAGTCTCTTTGCACCTAATCTTTTTTTTATGAATGAAGAATCTATTTCTAAAGAATTGTTACTAAAGAAGATGACTAATAAATTAGCAGAAGAAGGATACGTCTCACAAGACTACTTTTCTACGTTGTGGAAACGTGAACAAGAGACTTCAACATGTGTCGGAAACAAGACGGCGATTCCTCATGGTGCTATGAAAGAAGTGAATGAACCTAAAATAGCTGTTTGTACGTTGAAAACGAAGATGCAATGGTCTAAGGATGAGGAAGTGCAATTGATTTTTCTATTAGCAGCAAAGATGAATACAAAAGTTAATATTGATAAAACGAAAACCTTTTATAGTGATTTGATCCGAATAACAGAAAATGAGGAAATTTTTGAAAAACTGATAAATAGTCAAGATGGAGTAAAAGCTTATCGTTTTTTGTTTAGTTGATGAGGAGGAAATTATGAGTATTAACGTGAAAGATATCATTGATCATAAACTGATTGACCTTGATTTAAATGTTTCTAATAAAAAAGAAGCAATTAGCCGACTTGCTCAATTATTGGCAAAGCAAAACTATATTGTAGACCAAGATTTGTTTGTCAAAGATGTGTATCTAAGAGAAGAAGAGGGAATAACCGGCATGGGAAATAATGTAGCAATCCCTCATGGAAAATCAGCTGGTGTCTTAAAACCATGTCTTGCAATTGGAAAGACTTCTCAACTAATAGAATGGGAATCTTACGATGAAAAACCTGTCGTGTTAATTTTCTTATTTGCAGTCCCAGCTAACCAAGAAGGAGCGACTGTTCACTTAAAGTTATTGTCGCAAGTTGCTGCAAAGTTAGCGGACGATAGTACATTAAAACAATTAAAAGATGAAGATGATGTCGAAAGATTTATCAAGATACTTTCTCGATAAAAATGTATGGAAAAGGAGTGCTCAAATGAGAATTGCATTATTGAATGAATTTAGTCAAGCAAACAAGAATCCACTTATTTTTGAGACACTAAAGAAGGTAGTTAAAGAAAGTGAGCACACAGTCTATAATGTCGGGATGCATAAGCCGTTGCTAAGTAAAGACCTTCCCGAAGCATACACTGATGAGAATCCGAGGTTAACCTATTTGCACCTAGGAGTTCAGGCGGCGTTACTACTTAATAGCCAGGCAGTTGACTTTGTATTAACAGGCTGTGGAACAGGTCAAGGCGCACTAATGTCCTTAAATTCATATCCGGGAGTCTTTTGTGGCTATTGTATTGATCCAACAGATGCTCTTTTATTTTCACAGATCAATAATGGAAATGCCTTGTCTATTCCATTTGCGAAAGGATTTGGTTGGGGAGCAGAAATTAATTTAGAAATGATAATTGACCGTGCAATAAATAGTTCAAAAGGGCAAGGGTATCCACTCGAAAATAAGCTTTCGCAAAATAAAAATGTCCACTTATTGAAGCAGTTACGACAAACCACGACTATATCGTTAGAAAACATTTTGAAGAAACTAGATCCAGAATTTCTTAGTACTTGTTTGACTCCAAGATTTTTGGAATGCTTTCATCAAGGGGAATATGCAGATACCTATTTACCTATTCTTGAACATATTTAAACCAAACAATAGAAGGAAATACATTTATCAATGGATTAGACATACCGATTGATCTAAATTGAGTAATTTAAAAAACACTATATCCAGACAAAACTAAGCTGATTGAATCAGTGGTGGTGTCCTAAATATAGTGTTTTATTAATTTTAATTGTTTTACAGCATTTATGCTTTGTACAACTCACTCAAAGCTGGCAAATCATGGACTTGGTATTTTGCTTTAAACGCTGCGATTTCTTCAGCACTGAAGCGCTTAGGATCCAGTTTCAGTTCTTCGACGGGAAGAGGTCGTTCGTTGGCGATCTTGACATCGATCACGACTGGTCCGTGGCTTTCTTTTGCTTGTGTGAAGACGGACGCTAATTCTTCTTCCTTCGTTACCGTAAAGCCTTTCGCACCTAATGCTTCCCCAACTTTACCAAAATCAGCACCGGCTAGTTGGACACCGAACTTGGTTTGCTCGGTATCTTCTTGCTCCGCTTCGATGAAGCCGAATGAGTCATTGGAAAAGACCACGTTGATGATTGGCAAATCATATTTCACTTGGGTGATGATGTCTTGCATTTGCATCGCAAAACCGCCATCCCCACTAAAGGTAAATACTTGGCGATTCGGATAGCTCAATTGAGCTGCGATCCCACCAGGTACACCATTACCCATTGTCGCAAACCAGCCAGACGTTGTAAAACGCTGTTCACCCGTCATTTCTAAATGACGGATACTGTGGATCGTCACATTACCGACATCCGTGACAAACAGAGCATCAGGAGCTGCAATCCGGTTGATTTCTCGATAGACAGGTTCAGGACGCAAAGGCTCTTGCGAATCATGGTAAAAACGATGGCGCCATTCATGCCAATTGCGACAGTTTTCTTGATTGGCTTTTAACCAAGCATCTGCAGGACGAGGGGCTGCCATCTCTGTCCATTTTCTAAGAGCAGTCGCACCATCTCCTAAAACGGAGACATCCGTCTGATGACGACGACCAAATTTCGAGGCGTCGATATCAACTTGGACAAAGTTGGCATCAGGATTGAAAAAGCGGCGGCCGAAAGGGAAGTCACTGCCGACAAACACGATGAGATCGGCTTCTGCTAAAGCTTCATTGGCTGGTTTTGTCGCAACCCGTCCGGCAAATCCAAGAAAGTTTTCATAAAGATCAGGCACGATGCCTTTGGCTAAGACAGAAGCTGCGATAGGCATCGAGAAATGCTTAGAAAAAGCATCGATGGCATCAAAATGACCAAAGAGACCTTGTCCGATATAAAGGACGGGTTTTTTTGCTTGTTCAAAATAAGGAAGGGCAGCCTGTAAATCCTCTTCATCAGGCTGGAGAACACCTGTCTTATGATTTTTTGCGGTTGCAATCTCCTGTTCGTCGATTTCTGCAAACCCGTAATCGACCGGGATCGTTACCACAGCGACTCCTTTAAATTTGTAGGCTGCTTTAATGGCTTCGTCCACCACGTGGGGCAAACTTTCAGGGGACATGACCGTGCGATTGTAGATACTGACATCAGCGAACATCGGATTTTCATTCATTTCTTGAAAATCATTGTAGTTCATCGAGCTCGAAGCAACTTGTCCTAACAAGGCAACGACGGGCACGTTATCCATTTGAGCATCATATAAGCCATTGATCAAATGGGTGGCACCCGGACCAGCAGAACCAAAAACCGCACCGACTTTTCCCGTTAGCTTGGCATCAGCCGCTGCTGCCAGCGCACCGGCTTCTTCATGACGTACTTGAATATACATGACCGATTGCCTTTCATGGTACAAAGCATCCATCGTTGAGTTGAAAGATCCACCGGGGATTCCATAGATATGGTCGATGCCCCAAGCTTCAAAAACCTTGATCATTGCTGTACCAGCATTGATTTTTGTCATTTTCTTCACTCGCTTTCTCTGTTGTCATTCGTTCTCTTTTAAGTATAAACGTTTCTCAAAAAGACAACAAAGAATGCGCCTTCTGTCACAAGGCGCAGTGAAAGACTTATTTTAGGAAATGAACGACTCAGTTGCGCAGCTCTTGCACGAATCGGCTGGCGATCTCTTTTGGTCGGGTGATGGCACCACCAACCACGATACCCGTCACACCCATATCTTGGATTTTCTTTGCTTGTTTCGGGGTGTGGATCTTGCCTTCGGCTATCACTGGAACCTTTGCTGCAACCAATTGCTGGATCAATTGATAATCTGGTTCGTCAATGGTGGGACTATTCGCCGTATAGCCGGACAAAGTTGTACCAACAAAATCGACGCCCGCTTCAAAGGCATTGATGCCTTCCTCATAGGTGGCGATATCTGCCATGAGTAGTTGATGGGGATAAAGAGTTTTGATTTGTTTGATAAAGGCATTGACCGTCAAGCCATCGTGACGTTTGCGCAAGGTGCAGTCCAAAGCGATCACCGCAATCTGTAAAGCTGCTAATTCGTGCACCTCTTTGATGGTCGCTGTGATAAATGGTTCTTCAGGTGGATAGTCTTTTTTGATGATTCCGATGATCGGCAGATCAACAGCGGCTTGGATTTCGCGAATATCGCGAACGGAATTGGCACGGATGCCAACAGCTCCAGCTTCTTGAGCTGCTTTTGCCAATAGGGGCATGACACCGCCGTTTTCGGTATACAAGGGTTCTCCAGGCAATGCTTGACAAGAAACAATCAACCCGCCCTTGATTTGTTGGGTAAAGACTTCTTTTTCCATTTATATGACACTTCCCATTCTACTAAAGGTTCGTTTCTCCCTTCGACTATATCATGAGGTTTTTTGCTTGTAAATGAATCAACACCTCTTTGAATCAAAGGCAAGACATTCAAAAAACGTGCAGCAAGCATCATTGTCATGGATACTTGCTGCACGTAACGAATAGGCTAGGCAGATTTTTTATTCTGCTTGTTTTGACGTGCATTGCTTGAACTTTTCAAAATCGATCGTTTGATTAGCAGGCAGCACTTCGTATTGCAATCGTTCTGTTTCTTCATCGTGAATGATATGGAGGATTTTTCCTTCGTCATCTACTGGTCCCAGACTGATGATCGTAAAGCGTTCATTGATGACTTCTAAATTTTGTAAAACCCCAGAAAACACTTTGCGAATATGATGGGCGGTTTTGATTTTTTTGTCCGCTTTTTCAACAGCCTTGGCCAACGTAAAGCCTTCATCTAAAAACGTTTTGATCATTTCCACTTTGACGACCGTGGGCAGTCGGTATTTTCGTGGGGCATTTTCTTCTTGTGGGACCGATTGAATAAATCCTTTTTGTTCCCAATAACGCAATTGGCGAGGGGAGATATCACACATTTGGCTAAGTTCGCTGATGCCGACCAACAAGTTTTCATTATCAACGAGTTTTCGAAAAAGATGAGACATACGGACTCCATTCTTGTAAAGGTATTTGTTAATATTGTAACTTGTTTTACTTTTATGTCAAGTAGGTTGACAAATGTTAGGGAAAGATTTAAAGTAAAGAAGGTTTTATGAAAAATATACTGAAAAGAGTGTGAAATATGTCAACGAGTCGTCCTTTAGATATCTACGGCAAACCTTACAACCGTTCTTTACTGGTCATGGTTTTGCTGATCGGTACGTTTTGTACTGTTTTGAACCAAACATTGTTAACAACGGCTTTTCCAACTTTGATGGATGCCTTTGACATCTCAGCATCTGATGTTCAATGGCTGACCACTGGTTTCTTGCTGGTCAATGGGATCATGATCCCGATCACCGCATGGCTGATCAACAAGTTCAGCTCGAGAAGTCTTTACTTAACGGCAATGAGCATCTTCCTTGCAGGAACGATCGCTTGTTTTGCTGCACCGAACTTTTCTACATTATTGATTGGCCGCTTAGTGCAAGCTGCCGGTGTAGGGATCTCGATGCCGCTTTTGCAAAATATCATGTTGTCGATCTTCCCACCAGAAAAACGCGGTTCAGCCATGGGTATGTCCGGAATCGTTATCGGGTTGGCACCAGCCTTAGGCCCAACGTTATCTGGTTGGATCATTGATCATTATGACTGGCGTTATTTGTTCGGAATGGTCATTCCGATCGTCGTTTTAGTCTTAGTCTTAGCGCTCTTTCTAATGAAGAGTGTGATTGAATTGTCGCATCCGAAAATCGATCTGTTCTCAGCGATTTTATCAACCCTTGGTTTTGGTACATTGCTCTATGGCTTTTCAAGCGTTGGCGACAAAGGGTGGGGCAGTATTGAAGTAATCGGTTTTCTAGCAGCCGGTGTCTTTTTCATTGCTTTCTTTGCATGGCGTCAATTGCACATTGAGCATCCGTTCTTAGAGTTGCGCGTGTTCAAATCAACGACCTTTACCTTGGCGTCGATCCTTTCAGGGGTTACGAATATGGCGATGATCGGTGCGGAAATGGTTCTCCCGTTGTATATCCAAAACATTCGTGGTGAGTCAGCGTTTCATTCAGGATTGATGTTATTACCAGGTGCGTTGATCATGGGGATCATGATGCCGATCACTGGTGCGATCTTTGATAAGTATGGTGCAAAACGTTTAGCTATCACCGGGATGTTTATCTTGACTGCCGCAACCTTACCATTTGCTTTCTTAACAAAAGATACACCGATTTTGCATATCATCATTCTTTATGGGATTCGGATGTTCGGGATCTCAATGGTGATGATGCCAGTAACGACTTCAGGAATGAATGCCTTACCTGGTCATTTGATCAGTCACGGTACCGCGGTAAACAATACGTTCCGTCAAGTAGCCAGCTCAATTGGTACGGCTATCTTGATCAGTGTCTTGACAAACGTCACCAAGGGCAACTTGCCAAGTGATTCTTTGCTGGATGCAACGCCTTTGGCATACAAAGATAAAGCAATCGAAGCGACTTTATCCGGCTACCATGCCGCCTTTTATGTGGCAGCGGTCTTTAGCTTCTTAGGATTCTTGATCGCCTTCTCCTTAAAGAAAAAAGAACCACGATTGACGGTTCTTGAAGGAGGTGCGGACAAATGATCTTGCTTTTGATCGTTCTTAGCGTGTTAGGGTTTGCAGTACTGAATGTCTTTGCCAAAAACAAGCTGCAAACAGGTTTATCATTGGTCTTAGGTCTAGTCTTCGTGGCAAGTGTCGTCGCATTGATGGCCAATTTGACCTATCATTTTGGAATGGAAAAAGAAACGACTGCTAAAACAACCCCACTGGTTTCTAGTGCCGATAACGAGAATTTTGATTTGCTATTGTATCAGCCATTAGGAGATGGTACGGAAAAAATCTACCTGTATAAAACGGATGCTGATCAAGAGGAACCAAAACAAACCGGTACTGATAAAGTGACTAATGTTGTGGAAACAGGGGCTGATTCAGCTCAATTAGAAACAAAAACGACGCGCTGGGTTTATAAAAGTGACCTATCACGCTTCTTGTTCGGGATCGCTGATAACGATGGCCAATATGTCAGCCGTACCAATACGTTCTCATTGCCAGATTCATGGGAAGTCTTGAGTGTGGATCAAGCAAAAAAACTGGCTTCTTTAGCGAAAGAACAAGCGAACACCATGAAAACACAAGGACAAGCCTATGTCCAAGAAAAAATGCAAGCTGCATTAATGGCTGATCCAACTATGGATGAGGCAGCCCAAAAAGCAAAAATCGCTGAATTGACAGAAGCTTATCAAAAAGAAGCGATGGCAAAATTGCTTGAAGAAGCAAAAAAGTAAAAACGAGTAGATAGTCATGGGATGGAAGAATCAAGTTGGATTCTTCTGTCCCTTTTTATATGGAACGTGATACTTTTGAAAAATGGCTGCCACCAAAAAAATCCCACACACTAGTAGTGAGTGGGATTTTCTTTAGTCAAATGAGCACGTGGCAATCCGGTCGAAAGCTTCTTTTAACAAGTCCAACGATTGGGTGGCAGCTAAGCGAACATAGCCATCGCCGGTCGTTTCTCCAAAGGCTTTCCCAGGGATCATCAGCACACTGGTTTCCTTTAATAATTTCTCGACAAAGCTGACAGAGTCCAACCCCGTTTGTTCAATGTTGATGAAGGCATACATGCTTCCTTTGACTGGGGATAAGGAAAGGAACGGGATCTCAGCAACCCGTTGTTCAATGTAAGTCAGTCGTTCCTTAAAGACAGCAACCACTTGCGGCACGAGGGTATCATAGTGATTCAATGCGTAAATACCTGCCCGTTGGGAAGGGGTTGGTGCCGAATAGGCGATCGCCTCATTGATCAGTTTTGCCGTAAGATTGATCGATTCTGGTGCGATCATGTAACCGATCCGCCAGCCAGTCATGGCAAAGGCTTTTGAGAAACTGCTGAAAGTGATGGTGTTCTCAGGTGCGAAGGCTGCCATCGGTACAAAGGTGTCATCAAAGCAAAAGGCTTCATAGACGTCATCTGAGAGGATTAGTAAGTCATGTTCAATGGCAACTGCTGCGATTTTTTCAAAAGTTTCTGGAGAAAAAACAGCACCAGTAGGATTGTTGGGTGAATTGATAATGATTGCACGGGTTTTCTCAGTGATAGCGGCCTTTAAAACCTCGACGTCGATTTGAAAGCCATCTTTTTCAAAGGTCGGAATAAAGACTGGCACACCACCGACTAGTTCGACTTGTTGTTTGTAAGGCGAAAAGTACGGTTCATGAATAATCACTTCATCACCAGGATCAATGATGGCAGCCAAAGCTAAGTACATGCCATGCAATGCACCGACAGTTCCTCGTACTTGACTAGGAGAAAAAGTAAGCTGGTATTGCTTTTGATAAAAATCAACGACAGTTTGGATAAAATCAGCACTGCCGTCTGAAGCGGTGTATTTTGTATGACCCGCTTTGACGTCAGCAAAAGCTGCATCAATGATTGTCGCATCTGTAATCAAATCAGGATCACCAATCGACAAATCAATCAAATTCGGGGTTTTCTTCGCAAGAGTGGCGATCTCCATTAAAAGATTTTCTTCTGGTTGTAAAAAACGTTCTGCAATCAACGGACGGTTCATTTTGTCATCTCCAATTTCTATAAAACTTTGCTTAAAAAATCCTGTGTCCGCGCATTTTGCGGATGCTCAAAGATCTGTTCTGGTGTTCCTTGTTCTTGAATGATACCGTCAGCCATAAAGATGACACGATCGGCAACTTCTTTGGCGAAGCCCATTTCGTGGGTAACGACGACCATCGTCATGCCTTTTTCTGCTAAAGCTTGCATGACTGTCAACACTTCTCCGACCATTTCTGGGTCCAATGCTGAGGTTGGTTCGTCAAAGAGCATTACATCAGGATCCATTGCCAACGCTCTAGCAATAGCCACCCGTTGCTGCTGCCCGCCGGAAAGGCTAGAGGGGTAACTATCCGCTTTTTCAGCTAAGCCAACTTGCTCCAGCAATCCTTTCGCTGTCTCTTCGGCAGCAGTTTGCTCTTGCTGTTTGACTTTGATCGGGCTGATCGTCAGATTTTCTAACACCGTTTTATGAGGGAATAGATTAAAGCTTTGAAAGACCATTCCCATTTTTTGACGAATCTGATCGATTTTCACCCCTTTTGCCAATAAATCATTGCCTTCGAAGGTAATTTTCCCGCCAGTCGGCTGTTCAAGAAGATTCAAGCAGCGTAAGAAAGTACTTTTCCCACTTCCTGAGGGTCCGATGATCACAACGACTTCACCAGGTGTCACTTCAAGATCGATTTCTTTTAAGACGGTATTCTCGCCAAATGTTTTCACTAATTTTTCAACTTTAATCACTAGTTTTCATTCTCCTTTCAGCAACACCCAATAGACGTGAGAGGGCGAAGGTCAATACAAAGTAGATCAATGATACGATAACGTATGGTAAAAATGGTTTGAAGCTGGCCCCTTGAACGACGCCTGTTTGGAAAATCAGTTCAGACACACCGATCACCGATACGACCGAAGACTCTTTGATGACTGTGACAAATTCATTTCCTAGAGCAGGCAAGATGTTTTTGATGGCTTGCGGGAAAATGATGAAGCGCATCGCTTGGATCTGATTCATTCCTAATGAACGAGCGGCTTCCAGCTGTCCTTTATTGACGGCATTGATCCCGGCACGAATGATTTCTGCCACATAGGCGGCACTGTTTAGTGCTAAGGCAATACAGCCGGCAGCTAATTTCGAAAGCTCTAAGCCTAAAACGCCTGTTCCAAAGTATACAATAAATATTTGTACTAACAAAGGTGTTCCCCGAACATATTCAATATAGACAGCGGCAATGACTTTCAATGCTTTTGACTTAGAAAGCTTCATAAAGGCTAACAAGCTGCCACCGATAGAGCCGAATAATACCCCAACCAAGGCTAGGAAGATCGTATAGCCAGTTCCAGTGATGTAAAAAGGTAGATATTTTTCCCAAAAGCTTTGCTCTTCATCGATCGTGCCTTCTTCGGTAAACATCAATCGATAGGCATCTTCTTTGTATTGGCTTAAAAGATCATTACTAATGATAGTTTCAATGGAGGAATTGAGTTTTTCCAGTAAAACTGGCGCTTCTTTCGAGATGGCGATCGCGGTCTCCTTCACGCCGTTTTTAAACGTGACATTTTCGGCTAATGCCAAGGTATCATTCGCCGTCACATAAGCTTCGGCGACGGGACCTTCCATCACGATCGCATCGATCTTGCGTGATTTTAGATTGGTGATCAAATCAGGTACTCTTTGCAAAGAGGTGACGGTCGAGCCAGTCAATTCTGTATTTGCCAGCTCTTCTTGTGTAGTTTGTCGTTGTGCACCGACAGCTACACCATCAAAATCAGCCGTCGATTGGAAACGATCCGCGTCTTCTGCTCGAACCAGGACGGTCTGTTGGACTTCCATATAGGTGTCAGTGAAATTGACTTCTTTACGGCGCTCATCCGTAGCAGCCATCCCAGAGATGACGACATCGATTTTGCCCGTTTTTAGAGCCCCTAACAGCGCGTCGAATCCAAGCTCCTCAATTTTCAGATCGACCCCTAAGTCATCTGCAATTTTTTGGGCAATCGAGATATCGATCCCCACGATTTCATTTTTTCCATCAACATTGGCACGGAATTCATATGGTGCATAATCGGCAGATAAACCCACGACCAATACACCATTTTCTTTGACTTTTTCATAGATTGGATCGGTTTCTTCTGCATGTGCTTGTCCGACAAAGAAAAACGGCAGCAACGCTGTGATGATCCCTAATAAAACAGTACCCTTACTAAACTTTTTCATGTAAACGCCCCTTTAACTTTTTCTGCGCATCTATTAAAAATGCAAATAATAACTAATAAATGTATAAAAATACATATAAGTGATAGAAACTATCATAGCATAACATCAGTTGAAGTCAATAAGTCAGAGAAAAAAAGTCAAAAATTGTTGTAGAGCGTAAAACCATTTATTCAAATTATTTGCAATCCAAGGAAGAAGAAAGTGGAAAAGGCGCAGCAGCCATTTTCTATACACATCTATTTGAAAGGATGCTTAGAAAATAACGGATAGTGAAGAAAGAAAGCAGCTTCGCTTAAACGAGAAACAGGATCTGCAATGATAAAATAAAAAGTTGTCTGAAACAAAGCGGCAAAAACGAAACATAAGACATTTTTTGGATTTCTTGCGATAATAAAAGAGAAGAGGAGGCGATAGAATGAAGGTCGTATTGATTCGACATGGTGAAAGCGAAGCAAATTTTGAAAATTACTGGACAGGGTGGCTGGATGTTTCTCTGACCGAAAAAGGCCGACAACAAGCTTGGGCTGCGGGGGAACAGATCAAAGAATTAGGGATTTCCTTTGATTTTGCCTTTGCATCTGTGCTGCAGCGAACGATCATCACTTGCGATGCCGTTCTGGAAGCCAGCGATCAGCTTTGGGTCCCTGTGAAAAAAACATGGCGCCTAAATGAACGTCATTATGGCCAATTAGTAGGGGTCAATAAAGATGAGATGGTGGCAAAGTATGGAAAAGAACAGGTGCAAAAATGGCGACGTGGATATGATGAACCGCCTTTATATGTGAAGGAAAATGATTTAGACCGACGCTATGATTCTTTAGACCCTCGCTTGATACCTAAGGGAGAAAATCTGGGGATGGTGGTGGCGCGAGTAGTCCCATTTTGGCAAGACCAGGTGGTTCCGTTACTTAAAGATCATAAGAATATTCTCATTACTGGTCATGGGAACAGCTTGCGGGCGTTAGTCAAATACTTGGAAGACGTGCCAAAAGATGCCATGGATACGATCGATATTCCTAACGCACAGCCGATCATTTATGAGTTTGATAGCCAAGCAAACTTGATTGAACGGGCGTAATAACGAACATTTAAAGAATAAACCACATTTTCGTTTGATGTTACATCGAAAATGTGGTTTTGTTGTGCTATAATAAGAAAAATTTTATGAAAGGCGGGAGAATATGAAAGCCGTATTAACCGTTATTGGAAAAGACAAGGTTGGGATCATTGCTGGTGTTAGCCAGAAATTAGCAGAATTAGAAATCAATATTTTAGATGTGTCCCAAACGATCATGGAAGATTACTTCACGATGATGATGCTTTTAAACATGGATGCCAATCAGGATTTTGACGGTATTCGTGAGGAGCTTCACCAAGTAGGTCAGACATTAGGTGTGAAAATCAGCATTCAAAATCAAGAAATTTTTGATACCATGCACAAATTATAGGAGGCACTATGGAGACAAATCAAATACTTGAAACCATTCGCATGGTGGAAGAAGAAAACTTAGATATTCGTACCATCACAATGGGGATCTCATTATTGGATTGTATCGACGCCGACATTGATCGTACCTGTGAGAAAATTTTACAAAAAATTACAACAAAAGCGAAAGATCTTGTCAAAGTCGGCGAAGAGATCGAAAGTGAATATGGCATTCCGATTATTAACAAGCGGATTTCGGTTACCCCTGTAGCGATCGTAGTGGCAGCTTGCCAGCCGACACCCGCAGACTGTATCAAAGTTGCGAAGACCTTGGATCGAGCGGCGCAAGAAGTTGGAGTCAATTTCATCGGCGGCTATAGTGCGCTAGTAGAAAAAGGCTATCAAGGCGGCGACCTTGCATTGATCGAATCGATTCCAGAAGCCTTGGCTCAAACCAATTTTGTCTGTTCGTCGGTCAATATTGGATCAACGAAAGCTGGGATCAACATGGATGCAGTACGTCTGATGGGAGAAACAGTCAAGAAGACGGCTGAAGCATCAGATATGGGCTGTGCGAAGCTCGTCGTCTTTGCGAATGCAGTGGAAGACAATCCCTTTATGGCGGGGGCTTTTCATGGGGTCGGTGAAGCTGATGTGGAAATCAATGTCGGTGTCAGCGGACCTGGTGTCGTCAAACGTGCCTTGGAAAAAGTCAAAGGCGAGTCCTTTGATGTCGTGGCGGAAACAGTCAAAAAAACAGCTTTCAAGATCACGCGGATGGGGCAATTGGTCGGGCGCGTGGCTTCCGAGCGCTTGGGCGTTCCATTCGGGATCGTCGATCTTTCGCTGGCGCCAACTCCTGCAGTCGGCGATAGTGTGGCATTGATTTTAGAAGAAATGGGTCTAGAATCTGTCGGTACCCACGGAACGACAGCGGCTTTGGCCTTGTTAAATGATGCAGTAAAAAAAGGCGGCGTAATGGCATGTAACCATGTTGGAGGTCTGTCGGGTGCCTTTATCCCCGTTTCTGAAGACGCAGGGATGATCAAGGCTGTAGAAGCTGGTTTATTGAATTTAGAAAAACTTGAAGCCATGACGGCGATCTGTTCTGTCGGTTTGGATATGATTGCGATTCCAGGAGATACTTCTGCTGAGACGATCGCCGCAATGATTGCGGATGAAGCAGCGATCGGCGTCATCAACCACAAGACGACAGCTGTCCGAATCATTCCAGCGAAAGACAAAAAAATCGGCGACCGCATTGAATTTGGTGGATTATTAGGGACGGCACCAGTGATGAAAACCAATCCTGCACAGTCTACTGATTTCATTTTACGTGGGGGACGTATTCCCGCTCCGATCCATTCATTCAAAAATTAATTTGTACTCCTTTAATAGCAAAATATGATAAAATGACCTTTAAAAGACCGACCAAAATGCTGTCTTTTAAAGGTTTTTTAGTCATGTAACTATTTTTTTCATGCTTAAGGCGGATGTTTTATCATTTGAAATCGAATACAATGAAAGATAACACGATGAAAAGGGGTGGTAAAATGAAGAAAATCTTCCAACTTGGGATGTTGATTTTTGTTGGTTTGATGGGATTTTTTGTCCTTCAACCATCAATTGCCTTTGGACAGACATTTGTTCGTGATGATGCCGGGGTCCTTTCACAAGAGACGATCAAACAGATCGATGCTTTGAATAAAGAGGGCTTCCAATCATTGACTGGAGCGCCAGAATATGCTGTGATCACGATCCCGTCTTTAGATGGGCAAACGATTGAAGAGCGTAATTTGGAACTGTTCAATGAGTATGGTTTAGGAAATCCAGAGGACAATAATGGACTATTGTTTCTCTTTGCCATTGACGATCGTGAATTTCGTCTGGGTTATGGCGATGGACTATCCTATGTCTTCATTGAGCTATCGGAAGATGATTTAGTGGATGAAGATGCCAAAGACGCATTACGAGATGAAGATTATGATACAGCGATATTGGCAGCTTCTAATGAAGTCTATCAGCGAATGAAAGAAGCGGATGAAACGATTGGTTTAGGGACGATCTATCAAGATGGCAAGCAAATGTTAGCAGAAAAACAGGCACAAGAAGCAGAAGCCACTAAGCAGATGTGGTTCACTATTGGTAAAATCGTCAGTGGTGTCGTAGCAGCTGCTGCTGCAGGCCTTGTCGGGTTCATCAGTTTTCGCCATCTTAAAACCAAACGGCGTTTTGAAGAGCACCTGCCATTGCCGAAACATCTGTTAGAAGATAGTCACTTCCAACAGAAAGATTTCTTGAAATGGGCTAGCAATAGAAAGAACTATCAGCGTTACCATCAGTATCAGACAGCAAAAGATTGTCAACAAGCATTTACGCAGTATGTGACGAGGACTTATGTGCCAGCGAAATTGACTTCGGTCACTGGATTGTCGACAGCGGATAAACGAGTCATCCAACACGGCTTGACGAATCCAGCAATTGGCGCCTATTTTTCAAACTTGCTGATGAAGAAACAAACCACGGTCAAACATTTCGGTCAGGTGATCCTTACACAACATGACACCTTAAAAACCTATGAAGCCCAATTAGGCAGGGAAGTGACTGAACGGATGGCAGACTACGATTTGACTGATGCGGTGTTACCCGAAAATCTGCCTTTAGCAGATGCTTATCGAGCAGAAATAGCCAAGCAAGCCAAAGAAGAGATCAGAAGACGCAATGAGCAAGGGCGATACTTAGCTCAACTTGTGACGGAAAAAGCGACCTATCCTGAGATGGTACAAGCCATTCCAAAAGAAGTTTCTGATGTTCTAGCGGAAGTGAAAACAGATGCCTTGTTCCAAGTTGACTTGAAACAGGTTTATCAAAATCACCCAGATTTAGCGAACAAATTATCCTCATTTGATGCTTCTGATCGAGCAGCCGTTTTGAATAATGCTCGCCAAGAGTATGACCCCCATGGTATGAATATGGCGTTGTTCTTTGTGATGATGAATAATCATGTGACCCATCAAGAACAAGTCATTGCCGATACGCAAAGTTCTTCGAATGATTTTGGCGGCTTTAGCGGAGGAAGCAGCAGCGGTGGCGGTGTTTCTGGTAGCTGGTAATTTTTCGTAGTGAGGAACGTTCATTGTTCTGCAATGCATTCGCTTGCATGTTGGTTTGTGCAAGCGGAAGGACTGTATGGTCAATGGCGTTTTTTCTTGTAGAGGAAATCCCTTGATAAATAAGACAAACCAAACAAAGTGTGGTAAACTTTTTAGAGTTACTGAAAATGAATGGAACTTTCATTCATTTGAAAAAGGGAGAAAACGAGGGATATCATGTACCAATCTTACATATGGGATTTTGACGGAACACTTTACGACAGCTACCCAATCATGTTAAAAGCTTTTATCAAGACATTGAAGGAGTATGGCTTCGATCCAGATCCAGCGGAGATTTATTATATATTGAAAGATTCATCTTCCAAAAAAGTTGCTGAAAAATACAACTTAGATTTTCAAGAGTTCACTAAAGCATTCAAAGCAAATGAAGCGCTGGATGATCGTTTGCCGCTTTCCTTTGCAGGAACCAAAGAAACATTAGAAGCCGTGGTTGCTGCTGGTGGCAAGAACTACATTTTGACCCACCGCGATGTCGTCTCAACGAAAGAGTTGTTAGAAAAAGAACAGATGGCAGACCTGATCGTTGAGATCGTTGGCCCAGAAAACAACTTCCCCCGCAAACCGGATCCAACTTCCCTGATTTATCTTGTTGAAAAGTATCAACTAGACAAAAATCAGACTGTCATGATCGGTGATCGCACGATGGATGTTTTTGCAGGACAAGGAGCAGGTGTCAAGACGATATTTTATGATATAGAAGGTCTCTTAAAAGATGTATCTGCCGACCATACCGTCCAATCAATGGCTGAAATACAAGAAATCATTAAGTCTTGAGAAATCAAGGCTTTTTTGATTAATTTAAAAGTAAAAATGGGTTTAGTGGCTGTTTCTTTGTGTAAAAAATGAAATGTGTATAGTTTACAGAGGCAGCCAAGCTATTACAATGGTGGAATGCTGTGGATAAGAAAGATTTTATTAAATGGGGAATCTTTAGTTGAATATAAATAATTACTTTGTTTTTATGTGATTGAATCTATTCAGATACTCTGCTACTCTAAAGGTGAAGTTCTCCAAGATAAGGTGGGATTGAATGGATAAAGATGAAGATAAATTGTTAGTTCGAATTGCTCAAATGTATTACCAAGAGGATAAAACACAAAATCAGATTTCAAAAGAGTTAAATATTCACAGATCGACCATCAGTCGGTTGTTAAAGAAGTCTCGTGAAGAAGGCATCGTAACTATTTCGATCAATTATAATAAAGCTGGAACTTATTCCTTAGAAGAGGCATTGGAAGAAAAGTACCAGCTGAAAAAAGCAATTGTGGTACCAGCCGGAGCAACTATGAACTATGATCAAAAGCTTCATTTATTGGGTGAGGCAGCAAATGAGTATATTCATGTGATACTAGAGGATCATATGGTACTTGGTTTTTCCTGGGGTCAAGCGATGTCCGCTTTTTCTGAAGAATTAAAACAAGGAACAAAACGGAATTTATTATGTATCCCTATGGTTGGTGGACCTGCTGGCAGGTTAAAAAGTGAGTATCATGTTAATACAATAACTTATGAGGCATCCAAGAATCTCGGTTGTCATGCATTATTAATTGATGCTCCGGCTTTTCCTGAAACAATTGAGTTAAAAAAAGCCTTAATGGAAAATGAATTCAATCAAAAGTTGATTCAATATTGGAGAGATATCTCAATAGCAATATTTGGGATAGGTAGTCCTAAGATGAAGGAAAGCGATCGTTGGCTTCATTTTTATGGAGAAGATATTTTTAAACACTTAGAAGAAAAGCATGTTGTAGGTGATGTAATTTCGAGATTCTTCGATAAAGATGGTGATCATATTCCAAATGAGTTAGATGATCGTATAATAGGAATTGATATCAATGAGTTGAAACGCATTCCTTTTCGGATAGGGATTGCAGAATCTTTAGAAAAATCAGCCGCGATAAAAGGTGCTTTACTTGGCGGATATGCTAATATAATTGTTACAACAGAAGAAACAGCGGAAGCTTTATTATCATGAAACACTATCACGCAGATAGTGTTTCTTTTTTTACATTTGTGAACGTTTAATCACTTTTGTTAAAAAGCCCTTGACTTCTTATTTTGGATTGCTTATGATTGATTTGTAACAAATGTTAAATATAAATCACAAATGTGAGGTGGAGACGTATGGATTGGTTAAACATTAAAGGCAAATCAGTTGTTGTTACTGGAGGGTCCTCAGGAATTGGAGAAGCAATTATAAAGCAACTTTTAGACTTGGAGGTTAATGTAATCAATGCTGATATTAAAGAAGGGAGGATTAAACACAAACAATTATTTTTTGTGCAAACTGATGTTAGTGATCGTACTTCTGTAGAAAACCTAATTGACAAAGCAATGAAAAAATTTGGAGTAATTGATGCAGTTGTTAATAATGCAGGCATCAATATACCAGCGTTATTAGTAGATTCAAAATCTAGCACTTATGAAATTGGTGAAGAGTTATTTGAAAAAATGTATGCAATTAATCAAAAAGGGGTTTATCTTTTGAGCCAAGCCACAAGCCGTCAAATGATTAAGCAAGGACATGGAGTAATTATAAATATGTCATCAGAAAGTGGACTTGAAGGTTCGGAAGGACAAAGTGTTTATGCGGCTACAAAAGCAGCAATAAATAGCTTCACCAGATCATGGTCAAAAGAATTAGGGAAATATGGCATTCGTGTTCTTGGTATTGCACCAGGCATTATGGAAGAAACAGGTCTAAGAACATATGAATACGAAAAAGCGTTAGCCTATACTCGAAACAAAACAATAGAAGATTTACGAGCAGTATATAGCCAAACTACAACAATTCCTCTTGGTCGTAGTGGAAAACTAGATGAGATAGCTGATTTGGTTTCATATTTTATCTCTGATCGGTCAAGTTATATTACTGGTGTGACTGTTAATATATCAGGCGGTAAAACGCGTGGATAGTGGCGTCAAACGTTTGTGATTTTTTAGAGTTTAGGAGTGTAAAATGATGAAGATTATTTTAGTTGCACATGGAAAACTTGCGGATGAGATGAAAAACTCAACAGAGATGATTTATGGAAATATACCACAATGTTCTTCTGTTAATTTTTATAACAATGAAGGATTTGATTCAATTCAAAACAAGTTAAAAAACATTATCAAGCATTCTAAAGA
>OJJJ01000272.1_pt1 | contig 29894 bp, 23 predicted proteins | sample 1596311 | NCBI WGS metagenome assembly OJJJ01 (sample SAMEA4350140, study PRJEB24818) | metagenome | biome: human; feature: gut; material: faeces | place: Denmark | collected 2013-09 | reverse complement strand
GCCTTCCACCGTCTGGGTGCAGGTTGAAGTGCCTGATTCACCGCATCTGATTGAGCGTTTTACCGCGTTGTTTGACAGCCATCAGATGAATATTGCCGAACTGGTTTCCCGTACACAGCCGGGTGATGAGAACGCCATTCCCACGCTGTTTATTCAGATTACTGCGCACAGCCCTGCCTCGCAGGATGCGTCAAATATCGAGCAAGCGTTTAAAGCCCTCTGTACAGAATTACACGCGCAAGGCAGTATAAGCGTCGTCAATTATTCGCAGCATGAACAGGATGGAGTTGAGTAATGAATCCACTGAAAGCCGGTGATATCGCACCGAAATTTAGCTTACCGGATCAAGACGGCGAGCAAGTAAATTTGACCGACTTCCAGGGACAGCGTGTTCTGGTCTATTTCTACCCGAAAGCCATGACGCCAGGCTGTACCGTACAGGCCTGCGGTCTACGCGACAACATGGACGAGTTGAAAAAAGTCGGCGTGGAAGTGCTGGGTATCAGCACAGATAAACCAGAAAAGCTGTCACGATTTGCTGAAAAAGAGCTGCTGAACTTCACGCTGCTTTCTGATGAAGACCACCAGGTCTGCGAGCAGTTTGGCGTCTGGGGCGAGAAGTCCTTTATGGGCAAAACTTACGACGGCATTCACCGCATCAGCTTCCTGATTGACGCTGACGGTAAAGTTGAACATGTGTTTGATGACTTCAAAACCAGCAACCACCACGATGTGGTGCTGAACTGGCTGAAACAAAGTGCCTGAAAGTGAGTGTCGGGTGGCGGCTTCGTCTTACCCGACCTACACGGTAAATGCAAAACGGTAGCTCATGCTACCGTTTTTAGTATTTGCTCCCTCTCCCTGTGGGAGAGGGTCGGGGTGAGGGCGTCAGCCCGCACAAAAACTACTTCTCTTCCACCGCAGGCACATCCGGCCACGCGTGGACCACGGCTTTAATCAGCGTTGCCAGCGGAATGGCAAAGAACACGCCCCAGAATCCCCACAGCCCGCCAAAAATCACCACTGACAGAATAATCACCAGCGGATGCAGATTCACCGCTTCAGAGAACAGCACCGGCACCAGCAGGTTACCGTCCAGCCCCTGAATAATCAGGTACACGGCGAAGCAGCTCCAGAACTCGGTGCCCAACCCGAACTGGAACAGCGCGACGCCGACAACCGGGATGGTCACCACAAACGCGCCGATATAAGGAATAAGAACGGAAAATCCTACCAGCACCGCCAGCAGTAACGAATAGTTCAGACCGAAGATCAGGAAGCCGATCCAGGTTGCCACGCCCACGACAATCATCTCCAGCACTTTGCCGCGGATATAGTTGGTGATCTGCTGGTTCATCTCCTGCCAGACCTGCCCGGCCAGACCACGGTTACGCGGCAGAACACGGCGAACAGCATTCAACATCTGCTCTTTATCTTTCACCAGGAAGAAAACCATTAACGGCACGAGCACAAGGTAAACCGCCAGCGTCAGCAGACCGACCAGCGAGGCCAGAGAATACTTCACCACCGAATCGCCCATCGTCATAATGCGGGCGCGCATGTTTTCAGCCATCGCATCAATAATCCCGGCATCCATCAGCGCAGGATAGCGACGCGGCAGCGTGGCGGCGAAATCAGAGAATTTGTTCAGCATGCCAGGCATATCGCGGATCAGGTAGATCCCCTGCTGCCAGGCGACAGGCATCACGACAAACGCCATGAGTAGCAAGATACCCACAAACAGCACCAGCACAATACTGGTCGCCCAGCGGCGGGAACAGCCGATTTTTTCCAGCCGCGCCGTTGGCCATTCCAGCAGGTACGCCAGTACAATCGCGACCAGCAGCGGTGCCAGCAGGCCGCTAAAGAAAAACAGAATACCGAACCCGGCAACCAGAATGACCAACAAAGCAATGGCCTCCGGGTCGCTAAACCGACGCCGATACCACTGCATTAACATTTCGAGCATACAACCCTTCCCTGAATCGGATGGCGGGAGTGAGACGGTGAATTGTATCTAACTGTCACAAAAAAGACTTTCCTTTTTGTATCACTGTAACGATTCGCAAAACGCAGATGAATGGGATTTTCTTCATGCCTTAACACGGCTACACTCGCAGGGCAGTGGAGATGAACGATATGCGGGTTCATCGGTCAAATTAGCACATCCAAAATACAGGACAGTGGTTATGTTCAGGCAGTTGAGAAAAACACTGGTTGCGACACTTATCGCCGCGCTGACGGTTGGTCAGGCAGTACCCGCTTTCGCTGACTCAGCCGATTCATTGCCGGATATGGGCACCACAGCAGGAAGCACGCTCTCCATTGGCCAGGAGATGCAGATGGGTGATTACTATGTTCGCCAGTTGCGTGGCAGCGCCCCCTTAATTAATGACCCGCTGCTGGTGCAGTACATTAACGGTCTGGGCATGCGGCTTGTCGCACACGCCAATTCGGTGAAAACGCCGTTCCATTTCTATTTAATCAATAACGACGAAATCAACGCCTTCGCCTTCTTTGGCGGGAACGTGGTGTTGCACTCGGCGTTATTCCGCTACTCCGATAACGAAAGCCAGCTGGCGTCGGTCATGGCGCACGAAATTTCGCACGTGACCCAGCGCCATCTGGCGCGCGCGATGGAAGATCAGAAACGGAACGCCCCGCTGACCTGGGTCGGCGCGTTAGGCTCCATTCTGCTGGCGATGGCAAGCCCGCAGGCCGGTATGGCGGCGCTCACCGGCACGCTGGCGGGAACGCGTCAGGGGATGATCAGCTTTACCCAGCAGAACGAGCAGGAAGCGGACCGCATCGGGATTCAGGTCCTGCAGCGTTCGGGCTTTGACCCGCAGGCCATGCCGAGCTTCCTGGAAAAACTGCTCGACCAGGCACGTTACTCGTCGCGCCCGCCAGAAATTCTGCTGACCCACCCGTTGCCGGAAAGCCGCCTCTCTGACGCGCGTAACCGCGCCAACCAGATGCGCCCTGTCGTCGTGCAATCCTCGCAGGATTTCTACATGGCAAAAGTCAGAACGCTTGGCATGTATAACTCCGGGCGTAACCAGCTCACCAGCGACCTGCTGGAGGCGCTGGCAAAAGGCAATGTGCGAGAGAAAAACGCCGCCCAGTATGGTCAGGCGTTGCAGGCGATGGAAGCCAGTAAATACGATGAGGCACGCAAAGCGCTACAGCCCCTGCTGGCAGCCGATCCTAATAATCCCTGGTATCTCGATCTGGCAACGGATATCGACCTCGGGCAGAAAAAAGCCACCGACGCCATTAACCGTCTGAAAGGCGCGAAAGATGTGCGAACTAATCCGGTGTTGCAGCTCAACCTGGCGAATGCTTACTTACAGGGTGGACAGGCGCAGGAAGCGGCGACCATTCTCAACCGCTACACCTTTAATAATAAAGACGATCAAAACGGCTGGGATCTGCTGGCGCAGGCGGAAGCCCAGCTCGGTAACCGCGATCAGGAGCTGGCCGCGCGTGCCGAAGGGTTCGCACTGGTCGGGCGTCTGGATCAGGCTATTTCGTTGCTGAGCAGCGCCAGCTCGCAGGTGAAACTCGGCAGCCTGCAACAGGCGCGCTACGATGCGCGTATCGATCAGCTACGCGGTCTGCAGCAGCGCTTCAAGCCGTACGAAAAGATGTAATAAAGGAGAAGTCATGACAGACGCGGTAAAAATTTACCATAACCCTCGCTGCTCGAAGAGCCGCGACACGCTCAGCCTGCTGAAGTCTAACGGCATCGATCCCGATGTGGTGCTGTATCTGGAAACACCACCGGACGCGAGGACGATTCACCAGTTGCTGCAGATGCTGGGGATGGGCAGTGCGAGAGAGCTGATGCGCCAGAAAGAAGATCTCTACACGTCGCTCAATCTTGATGACACGCACCTCTCTGAAGAGCAGCTAATTCAGGCAATGGTTGAGAATCCGAAGCTGATTGAGCGCCCGATCGTGGTGGCAAACGGCAAAGCGCGGATTGGCCGGCCACCGGAAGACGTACTCGAGATCCTCTAATCTTTACGCCGCAGCGCTTCCAGAAACGCCTGCGGCGTACTCTCCCCCAGCTTTTTCTGCGTTTTCCCGCGGTTGTAAAACTCACAGAGTTGAATTAACAGCTCTCCGGCAGCCTCAACATTCAGTCGCGGAATAATTTCGCGTAACGGTACCGCCACCTGGACTGCGCTGTTTTTTTGCGGATGTACTTTTACGGTGACGACCCGCTCTGGCAATGTCACTTCAAAACCAAAAGTCTCAATAGATTGTATATCAACCGGGCAGGCTTCAAGCAGCTCGCACGTCCAGCGGGTGAGCAACTGAGGCGATAAGCCCGCATAGAGCCGGGCATAGCACCAGCCGCTTACCGGCTCGCGCGCCCACAGCAGATGTTGCTCCCCGCCATCATCCATATGTAGCGACAAAGGCAAATGATGCAGCGCCAGCTGCTGCGGCATGACGCCTGCCTTCAGCGCTTTTTTCCCCTGCAGTGCTGCCCCTTTTTGAGCAGCAGACGCAGGTTTGAGGTAGCGGCTCAGAGTGGCGCGGGAAACGGCGATCCCCAGCCCGTCGTTGACCAGCAGCAGCAATTCATCCAGCGGTGCAGCGGTGGCATCACGCAGTGCATTCACCAGCACAACCTGCTCTTGTCTCAGCGCTTTGTGTATCACTTTTGGCGTCGTATGGTTATCTGAAACCTGTTCACGGTTGCGCCAGCGTCTGACGGTAGTTACGGAGATCCCCAGCTCAACGGCCAGCTCTCTGTCGCTTTTAGCAGACTGCTGGAGATAACGACGAATACGCGGTGTGGTGGTGGCATTGGCATGCAGTTTAATTTCCATCGCAGAGCCTTATGACTAATCTTATGAGATTTATATAACACAAGCGAATGCTTTGTGACCGATTTCACCTTTCGCTCGCCGCGCTTCACTGATAATCCACACACATAACATAAACAACGCCACTCAATCTTGTACGGAGTTCACAATGAACAATGTTCTGGGATTTCTTGAAGCAAAACTGATGCCGCTGGCGGCCAAAACGGCCCAGCAGCGTCATCTGGGTGCCATTCGTGGTGCCTACGTTTCATTCATGCCGTTTATCATCGTCGGCTCCATTCTGCTGGTGATCTCCTCGTTCCCGAACCAGACCTACCAGCAGTTTATGTCTCAGGCCTTTGGTCAAAGCTGGAGCGCTATTATCGAAATCCCGTTCAATGCGGTGTTCTCAACCATGTCGCTGTTTATCAGCTTCCTGGTGGCGTTTCGCCTGGCCGAGCATTATGGTGAAGACCGCATTTCATGCGGCATTCTGGCGCTGGTCACCTTTCTGATCCTGACGCCGTTTATCAAAGTGGCGGAAAACGGCGGCATTACCGTGATGCCGGTGGAGTGGATTGGCAGTAAAGGGCTGTTCGTGGCGATGATCGGCTCGCTGCTCTGGACGGAGTTATTCTGCTGGCTGAAGCGCAAAAATCTGGTTATCAAAATGCCGGATGGCGTGCCGCCAGCGGTACAGGAGTCCTTCGCCGCGCTGATCCCGGCGCTGCTGGTGATGATTCTGGTACTGGTTATCCGCATCATCTTTGAAAACACCCACTACAACACCATTCACCAGTTTATTTACGAGGTGGTTGCCACGCCGGTACGTCACTACGGCACTTCATACTTTGGTGCCCTGATGACGGTGTTCAGCATCACCATCCTGTGGTCAGTGGGCATTAACTCCGGTTCGATGATCAACGGCATTATTCGCCCGCTGTGGATGGAGAACCAGACCGATAACATCGCCGCTATTCAGGCCGGTACGACACCACCGCACATTATCACCGAACAGTTTTTTGACATGATCTGGATGGGTGGCGCGGGCGCTACGCTCTCGCTGGTGATTGCGATGCTGATTTTCGCGCGCAGTAAAAACATGCGCGAAGTGGCGAGGCTCGGCGCGGGGGCGTCGGTGTTTAATATCAACGAACCGATCCTGTTTGGCCTGCCGGTGATCATGAACCCGATCATGCTCATCCCGTTCAACCTGGTGCCGCTGGTGCTGGTCACCGTGCAGTATGCCGCAATGAAAATCGGCGCGGTTGCCGTCACCACCGGCGTCTTTATTCCCTGGACGCTGCCGCCGGTGATCAGCGGCTTTATCGTCACCGGGCATCTCAGCGGCAGCGTCATGCAGCTCATCAACCTGCTGATTGGTGCCATGCTGTATCTGCCTTTCATGCGTATCGTGGATAAACAGTACCGCGCCGCGGAAATTGCCACCGTTACGCAAACCGACACCACCCTTGCAAAACAGGAGTAAAGCATGTGGGGAATTATCGCAACCTGGCGAATGGCGCTTGAAGGCGTAACGGAGTCTGCGTCTGCTCTGGCTGCGGGAAAACCAGTGGCGGGCGCGGTAGTCGATGCCGTGGCTGCCGTGGAGGACTTTCCGCTGTATAAATCCGTCGGCTACGGCGGGCTACCGACTGAAAACGGCGAGGTCGAACTGGACGCGGCCTACATGGATGGCGACACGCTGGCATTTGGTGCCGTGGGCAATCTGGTGGATATCGCCAACCCGGTGCGCGTGGCGCACGCGCTTAGCCGCCAGCGTTATAACAGCCTGCTGGTCGGCCAGGGCGCGCGCGAATGGGCGCTGAGCCAGGGCTTTGCCGACAAAACCATGCTCACCGACCGCGCGATGCAGCACTACCGTAAGCGCTGCCGCGAGACGCTGGATAAGGGCTTAAGCCCGTATGACGGCCACGATACGGTCGGCATTATCGGTCTTGATAAACAAGGATCAATGAGCGTCGCCACCTCCACCAGCGGCCTGTTTATGAAAAAGCGCGGACGCATTGGCGACTCACCGATTATCGGCTCCGGCTTTTACTGCGACAGTGAAACCGGCGCGGCCACGGCCACGGGTGTTGGCGAAGACCTGATGAAAGGCTGCACCAGCTACGAAATCGTTCGCCGCATGGCACAAGGCATGTCGCCGCAGCAGGCGGCGGACTCGGTGGTGTTCGAGCTGGAGGATAAGCTGATGTCACGCTTTGGCCGCGTGGGCGATCTTTCCGTGGTGTGCATGAACAACAAGGGCGAATTCGGTGCCGCGACCAACATCAAAACCTTCTCGTTTGTCGTCGCGACGTCTCGCCAGCCACTTACTGTGTTTCGTACCGAGCGTCAGCGTGAAAAAACGCATTACCAGGCCGTGGATGAGGAGTGGATGCAAGCCTATGCCGCGCGGATACGCGCGCCGATCGAGGAACAATGATGATTACCTTTCAGTTAATTACCACACTTTCAGACGCGAAGCCACAGAGCCATTTGATTGCCAGCGCCACCTGTGCTCATTTGCCGGAAACTGCGCTTATCGCGGAAATGCGCGAATCGGACAGCATCGCTGACACCCGCTTTGGCTGTGCCCCGTTTGCGCGGATCAGCCTGCTGCCGGATGCGCTCTGGCAGGACGCGCTGACCGGGGGATTGCTCGCCGCGCTGCGACCACTGCTGGCCTCCCCTGTCAGTTCTGATGTGATACTGGACGTCACACATATCGACGACGTTGTGCTGGCACTGGTGCTGCGTTTTCTTTTCAACCAGGCACACACGCTCAACGATCTGCAACTGAAGAAAACAGACGACGCGGCAGTACGTCTTAAACACATTACCGCCCTCTGTCTGCCAGAGCAGCAGGAAAAGATGGAGACTCTTTTCCGCCAGCAGCAGGCTATTGCAGGTGGTATGGTTGCTGCACGACGCCTGGCGGATACCCCTTCCGATCGCTGCACGCCGCAGTTTATGGTGGAGGAGGCGCAAAAACTGTGTGCCGCCTTCCCTGCCCTGCGCTGCGAAGTGCTGGACGAAAAGCAGATTGTTGAACACGGTCTGGGGCTGCTGCATGCCGTCGGCAAAGGAGCATCCTGCCCGCCGCGCCTGCTGGCAATCCATTACAATGGCGTGTCCGACGGCCCGGTGCGCTGTTATGTCGGCAAAGGCATTACCTTCGATACCGGCGGCCTGTGGCTGAAGGAAGGCGCAGGCATGTACACCATGAAGTACGATATGTGCGGTGCGGCAAACGTACTGGGGCTGATGCTCAGCGTTGCGGAGCTGAAACTCCCCGTTCGCATCATGGGCGTGCTGGCGCTGGCGGAAAACGCCATTGGCCCGGACGCCATGCAGCCCGGCACTGTGGCAAGAGCCTGCAATGGTACCACGGTGGAAATCAATAATACCGATGCCGAAGGCCGACTGGTCCTGGCGGACGCCATTGCCTGGGCCAGCCAGCGGCATCCGCAAGCTCGCTACATCATCGACATGGCAACCTTAACCGGCGCGGTGGTGAAAGCGCTGGGATATGAATTCAGTGGTTTAATGACGCAAAATGAGTTGATGCGCGATTTTCTCACCCAAGCAGGGAAAAGAAGCGGTGACGAAGTGTGGTCTTTACCCCTGGATGCCCGCTTGAAAAAGCAGACCGAGAGTACCATCGCCGATCTGTGCAACACACCGACCAATAATGCAGCAATCAGTGCGTCGGCGGCGTGGCTGCTGCACCACTTTTGCCCGCCGACGATCCCGTGGGCGCATCTGGATATTAGCGGTACGGCATTGTGGCGGGAAAACGGTAAGAGCGTGGCGTCGGGAAGACCGATTCCGCTGCTGGTGGAGCATCTGATGAGGGATCTTTAGCCGGGTGGCGGCTGCGCCTTAGCCAGCCTACAAGGGGAGCGGTTTTCGTAGGCCCGGTAAGGCATAGCCGCCACCGGGCAAAAAACTCAGAGCTTAAGAATATCTTTCACAAACGGAATGGTCAGCTTGCGCTGGGCGGTGATAGACGCGCGATCAAGCTGATCGAGCGTATCAAAGAGGGTGCGCATTTCCCGATCCAGGCGTTTGAGCAGAAAACGCCCCACGTCTTCCGGCAGTTCAAACCCGCGCAGTCTGGCGCGTAACTGTAGCGCCTGGAGTTTGTCTTCATCCGACAGCGGCTGCAGCTTGTAAATTTGCCCCCAGTCCAGACGCGACGCCAGATCCGGCAGCCCCAGATTGAGCTGACGCGGTGGGCGATCGCCGGTGATCAGCAGCCGGGTTTTGCCCGATTCCAGGATGCGGTTATAGAGGTTAAAGATCGCCATTTCCCACGGCTCGTCCCCCGCCACGCACTCGATATTATCGATGCAGACTAGTGAGAGATGTTCCATTCCCTCCAGCACTTCAGGCACGAACCAGGTACGTTTATCCAGCGGCACATAGCCTACCGCATCACCGCGTGCCGAAAGCTCCGCACAGGCAGCATGCAACAGGTGGCTACGCCCCGCACCTTCGCGTGACCAGATATAGATGTATCCGCTGTGTTCCTGACGCAGCACGTTTTGCAGTGCAGCCAGTAAAGAGGGGTTATCACCCGGCCAGAAACTCGCGAAAGTTTCGTCGTCAGGGAGATAGAGTGGCAGAGAGAGCTGTGCCGGTCCGTTCAGAAATACCTCAACCAGATCTTACATAAAATCGGTAACGAGTTTAGCACGGAACCAGCAAGGAGAGAACCGGGCGATCTTGCGCCCGGTTTTACGATCACTGTGACGCTTTCTCGCTGTCGTCAGCATCCAGCACCACTTCTTCCGGACGCAATACAGAGATCAGCTTAAAGATGAGGCTCAGGCCGACGCCCACGATAGTCGCCAGCGCCATGCCTTTCAGCTCTGCCGCACCGATGTGCACCTTCGCACCGCTCACCCCGATGATCAGAATAACGGAGGTCAGGATCAGGTTCTGCGCTTTGCTGTAGTCCACTTTAGACTCAATCAGCACGCGGATACCGGAGGCACCGATCACGCCGTACAGCAGCAGAGAAACCCCGCCCATCACCGGCACAGGGATGATCTGAATCGCCGCCGCCAGTTTGCCCACACAGGAGAGCAGAATGGCGATGATTGCCGCGCCACCGATAACCCAGGTACTGTAGACGCGGGTAATCGCCATCACGCCGATGTTCTCACCGTAGGTAGTGTTTGGCGTGGAGCCAAAGAAACCGGAGATAATGGTGGAGAGGCCGTTAGCAAACATAGAACGGTGCAGACCCGGATCGCGGATCAGGTCACGCTTCACAATGTTCGCCGTAACCACCAGGTGGCCGACGTGTTCAGCAATAACCACCAGCGCGGCAGGCAGAATGGTAAAGATGGCAAACCATTCGAAACGCGGGGTATAGAAGGTTGGCAGCGCAAACCAGTGCGCCTCGGCAATTGGCGTGGTATCGACAACACCCATTGCGAAGGAGAGCGCATAGCCCGCCAGCACACCGATCAGGATCGGGATAATCGCCATGAAACCGCGGAACAGCACGGAGCCAAACACTGTCACACCCAGCGTTACCAGCGAGATGATGATGGTTTTTGAATCCGGTGACTGGCCGTCAGCAGGCAGTAAACCGGCCATGTTCGCCGCGACACCCGCCAGCTCAAGACCAATGACGGCAACGATTGCGCCCATCGCTGCTGGTGGGAACATCACATCCAGCCAGCCCGTACCGGCTTTCTTCACAATGAAAGAGACCAGGCAGAACAACACGCCGCACATGATAAAGCCGCCCAGCGCGACCTCGTAACCTAACGGCAGCAACAGCAGAACCGGCGAGATAAAGGCAAAGCTCGATCCCAGATAGGCCGGGATTTTGCCTTTACAGATGAAGAGGTAAAGCAGCGTACCGACGCCGTTGAACAGCAGCACGGTAGCCGGGTTAATATGAAACAGGATTGGCACCAGCACGGTCGCGCCAAACATGGCGAACAGGTGCTGCAAACTAAGCGGGATTGTCTGTAAAAGCGGCGGTCTTTCACTCACCCCGATAGCACGGCGCGTCATAGTGTTTTCCTCTGAGTATTGTTGTTGGTGTTGTATTCAAAAAAAAGCCGACTCTCAAAGTCGGCTTTTTTATCGTTATTCGATCACTTAGTACCAAAAATCTTATCGCCGGCATCGCCAAGCCCAGGGATAATGTACCCGTGCTCGTTTAGCCCCTGGTCGACAGATGCGGTATAAAGTTCAACGTCCGGATGCGCTTTTTCCAGCGCCGCGATACCTTCCGGTGCCGCCACCAGAACCAGCACTTTAATGCTGCTGCAGCCTGCTTTTTTCAGCAGGTCAATGGTGGCGATCATGGAACCGCCGGTCGCCAGCATTGGGTCTACCACCAGCGCCATACGCTCGTCGATATTAGACACCAGCTTCTGGAAGTACGGAACCGGCTCCAGAGTCTCTTCATTACGGTAGATACCCACCACGCTGATACGCGCGCTTGGGACGTGCTCCAGCACGCCTTCCATCATGCCGAGACCCGCACGCAGGATAGGCACCACGGTAATTTTCTTACCTTTGATCTGCTCAACCTGTACCGGGCCGTTCCAGCCTTCGATGGTCACTTTCTCTGTTTCCAGATCAGAGGTCGCTTCGTAGGTCAGCAGGCTGCCCACTTCAGAAGCCAGTTCGCGAAAACGCTTCGTGCTGATGTCATGCTCACGCATCAGGCCCAACTTGTGTTTAACGAGTGGGTGTTTCACTTCCACAATCTTCATTCTCTTTCTCCTCTGAGGTGGCATCCGCAAAAAAATCGCGGGATTATACCGCTTTTTTCGGATTAGGCCATACCCATCTTGCTTGACAGGGATCAAGCAAAGACAAAAAAACCGGAGACAGGTCTCCGGCTTAAGTGCAAGGTTCTGCCCGGTGGCGCTACGCTTACGCGGGCCTACGTGTAGTGTAGGTCGGGTAAGCGTTAGCGCCACCCGACAATTACAGGTTATCGCCGTTGCTCGCAATCACCTGCTTATACCAGTCAAACGACTTCTTCTTACTGCGATTCAGCGTGCCGTTGCCTTCGTTATCTTTATCGACAAAGATAAAGCCGTAGCGCTTTTTCATTTCACCGGTCCCGGCAGAAACGAGATCGATACAACCCCACGGCGTGTAGCCCATCAAATCAACGCCATCTTCCACCACCGCTTTTTTCATCTCGCGGATGTGCGCAGACAGATAATCAATGCGGTACTGGTCGTTCACCGTGCCATCGCTCTCCTGCACGTCGATAGCGCCAAAACCATTCTCAACAATAAACAGCGGCAGCTGATAGTGATCCCAGAACCAGTTCAGGGAGTAACGCAGCCCGACCGGATCAATCTGCCAGCCCCAGTCAGACTTCTGCACATACGGGTTGGAGACCAGGCTCTTGCTCTCGTCGTAATCCAGTTGCGGGTTATCCGCCGTCGCTTTGGTGGTGAAGGACATGTAATAGCTGAAGCCGATGTAATCCACGCAGCCCTGCTTCAGCGCCGCTTTATCTTCTTCGGTGATATCCAGTGCGAAGCCTCGACGCTCAAAATAGTTGAGCAGATGCTGCGGATATTTGCCGCGCACGTGAACGTCGGTAAACCAGTAGCGACGATGCATCGCGTTCATCGCCATCATCATGTCGTCCGGCGCGCAGGTCAGCGGATAGATAGGACACATGGCAATCATGCAGCCTATCTGCAGCGACGGGTTAATCTCACGCCCTGCTTTCACCGCCAGGGCGCTGGCTACCAGCTCATAGTGTGCCGCCTGGAACATCACCGGCTCGCGGTCTTCACCCGGCGCGTACTTCAGCCCGGAGTTGGTAAACGGCGCGAAGTCTTCGTGGAAGTTGGCCTGGTTGTTGATCTCGTTAAAGGTCATCCAGTACTTCACTTTGTGCTGATAGCGTTCGAAAACCACTTTTGCAAAACGCACAAAGAAGTCGATCAGCTTACGGTTGCGCCAGCCGCCGTACTCGGTGACCAGGTGGAACGGCATCTCGAAATGCGACAACGTGATAACCGGTTCGATGCCGTATTTCAGGCATTCGTCGAACAGGTCGTCATAAAATTTCAGGCCAGCTTCATTAGGCTCCCGCTCGTCGCCTTTTGGGAAAATACGCGTCCAGGCAATGGAGGTACGGAAGCACTTGAACCCCATCTCAGCAAAGAGCTGAATGTCCTCTTTATAGCGGTGATAGAAATCAATGGCTTCATGATTAGGGTAATTTTTCCCCTCCAGCACGCCGTTAGTGATTTCACGCGGCACGCCGTGCGCGCCCGCAGTCATGACGTCGGCTACGCTGACGCCCTTGCCGCCCTCTTTCCAGCCGCCTTCCAGCTGGTGCGCCGCAACAGCACCGCCCCACAGAAAATCTGCTTTAAATCCTGACATTCGCTTTCCCTCATTCTGCGTTATTTTCTGCAAAAACAATTACAGAAACCGGTTTCAGTTTGATGATGTGCAAAGGGAGAACGGGTTGCAAGCAGTTAACCGAAACCGGTTTCATTTTCGTGAACAGAGTCAAGTTTGGTTGCATTCACAGGCCAGTACGAAAAAAAGATCACCGTGCCGAGAATAGGCTCGCAAACGTTTGCCTGGACTGTTAGAATTGCGCCGATTTTTCTTACTAGCTATGCAATCGCGTGGGGACTTGAGCCGTGACCAACAAAACTTCTCTCAGCTACAAAGATGCCGGTGTTGATATTGACGCAGGTAATGCGCTGGTTGACCGAATCAAAGGTGTGGTGAAAAAAACCCGCCGCCCGGAAGTGATGGGGGGTCTGGGTGGATTCGGCGCACTGTGCGCACTGCCGCAAAAATATCGTGAACCTGTTCTGGTCTCGGGGACTGACGGTGTAGGCACCAAACTGCGCCTGGCGATGGATCTTAAGCGTCACGACACGATCGGTATCGATCTGGTGGCGATGTGTGTGAACGACCTGGTAGTTCAGGGCGCTGAGCCGCTGTTCTTCCTTGATTATTACGCGACCGGCAAACTGGACGTGGATACCGCAGCCAGCGTGATTAACGGCATCGCCGAAGGCTGTCTGCAGTCTGGCTGCGCACTGGTAGGCGGCGAAACCGCTGAGATGCCGGGCATGTATCACGGCGAAGATTATGACGTCGCAGGTTTCTGCGTCGGGGTAGTAGAAAAATCAGAAATTATCGACGGCAGCAAAGTGGCTGACGGCGATGTGCTGGTTGCGCTGGGCTCCAGCGGTCCGCACTCAAACGGCTATTCCCTGGTGCGTAAAATCCTTGAGGTGAGCGGTTGTGACCCACTGACCACCGAACTTGATGGCAAGCCTCTGGCTGACCATCTGCTGGCACCGACCCGTATCTACGTGAAAAACATTCTGGCGCTTATCGAGAACGTTGACGTTCACGCCATTGCCCACCTGACCGGTGGCGGCTTCTGGGAAAACATTCCGCGCGTGCTGCCGGATAACACCCAGGCGGTGATCGACGAATCCTCATGGCAGTGGCCTTCCGTCTTTAACTGGCTGCAGAGCGCGGGCAACGTGAGTTCACACGAAATGTACCGTACCTTTAACTGCGGCGTGGGCATGGTCATTGCCCTGCCTGCAAGCGAAGCGGATAAAGCGGTTAAGCTGCTGACTGAGAAAGGTGAAAACGCGTGGAAAATCGGTATTATCAAAGCATCCGATTCCGAACAGCGTGTGGTCATTGAATGAAAAACATTGTGGTGCTCATTTCCGGCAACGGAAGCAATTTGCAGGCGATAATTGACGCCTGCAAACAGAAGAAAATCAATGGCACCATTCGGGCAGTATTCAGCAACAAGGCCGATGCGTTCGGCCTTGAGCGTGCGCGGGAAGCGAACATTCCCGCACACGCGCTGGAAGCCAGCCAGTTTGCCGGACGCGAAGCGTTTGACCGCGAGCTGGTGCAGGAAATTGATGCCTACGCCCCGGACGTTGTGGTGCTGGCCGGGTACATGCGCATTCTGAGCCCGGCATTTGTTTCTCACTATGCCGGACGTCTGCTCAATATCCACCCTTCCCTTCTGCCAAAATATCCCGGTCTGCATACGCACCGTCAGGTGCTGGAAAACGGCGACGAAGAGCATGGTACTTCCGTACACTTTGTCACCGATGAGCTGGACGGTGGCCCCGTCATTCTTCAGGCAAAAGTGCCGGTCTTTGAAGGCGACAACGAAGACGACGTGACAGAGCGCGTACAGACGCAGGAGCACGCCATATACCCGCTGGTGGTAAGCTGGTTTGTTGACGGACGTCTGGAGATGCGCGACGGCGCAGCCTGGCTGGACGGCGTGAAGTTGCCCCCGCAGGGTTATGCAGCCGAAGAGTAGTCTGTTTGAATTGCCCGGCGGCGCTACGCTTGCGCGGGCCTACGATGTTTTGTAGGTCGGGTAAGCGCAGCGCCACCCGACACGCCCTCCCCCAACCCCCTAAAATCCCCCAGAAAAAAAACTGTCATACTTTTCTGGCACTGTTGGACATATCGTGGAAATGCTCGCCATAATAAGGACGAGACGGATTTACCACGTCCTGTGATTGAACTGGAGTGTGAGCTGTAATGGGTCAGGAAAAGTTATACATCGAGAAAGAGCTAAGCTGGTTAGCATTCAACGAACGTGTACTTCAGGAAGCGGCTGACAAAAGTAATCCGCTGATCGAACGTATGCGTTTTTTAGGTATTTATTCCAATAACCTGGATGAATTCTATAAGGTTCGCTTTGCCGAACTGAAACGTCGAATCATCATCAGTGAAGAACAGGGCTTAAACTCGCACTCGCGCCATCTGCTGGGCAAAATACAGTCTCGCGTGATGAAAGCCGATCAGGAATTTGATGGTCTCTATAATGAGTTGCTGCTGGAAATGGCACGTAACCAAATCTTCCTGATCAACGAACGTCAGCTTTCCGTCAACCAACAAAGCTGGCTACGCCACTACTTCAAACATTATCTGCGCCAGCACATCACACCCATTTTAATCAATCGGGAAACCGATCTGGTGCAGTTCCTGAAAGATGATTACACCTACCTGGCGGTAGAAATCATTCGTGGCGAGAACATCAGCTACGCGTTGCTGGAAATTCCGTCCGATAAAGTTCCCCGCTTTGTGAACCTGCCGCCGGAAACCCCGCGCAGACGCAAGCCAATGATTCTGCTGGATAACATTCTTCGCTACTGCCTGGACGACATCTTTAAAGGCTTCTTCGATTACGATGCGTTAAACGCCTACTCGATGAAGATGACCCGTGACGCCGAATATGATCTGGTGCACGAGATGGAAGCCAGCCTGATGGAGCTGATGTCATCCAGCCTTAAGCAACGCCTGACAGCAGAGCCGGTACGTTTCGTTTATCAACGCGATATGCCCGATGCGATGGTGGAAATGCTGCGCGAGAAGCTGACGATCTCCCGCTACGACTCAATTATCCCCGGCGGGCGTTACCATAACTTTAAAGACTTTATTGGCTTCCCGAACGTCGGCAAAGCCAATCTGGTGAACAAACCGCTGCCGCGCCTGCGCCATATCTGGTTCGATAAGTTCCGCAACGGGTTCGACGCCATCCGCGAGCGCGATGTGCTGCTCTACTATCCGTACCATACCTTTGAACACGTGCTGGAACTGTTGCGTCAGGCGTCGTTCGATCCGAACGTGCTGGCCATCAAAATCAACATCTACCGCGTGGCGAAAGACTCACGCATCATCGATGCGATGATCCACGCCGCGCATAACGGTAAAAAAGTCACCGTGGTGGTTGAGCTACAGGCGCGATTCGATGAAGAGGCGAATATTCACTGGGCGCGGCGTCTGACGGAAGCGGGCGTACACGTCATCTTCTCTGCGCCGGGGCTGAAAATTCACGCCAAGCTGTTCCTGATCTCGCGTAAAGAGGGTGATGACGTGGTGCGCTACGCCCACATCGGCACCGGTAACTTTAACGAGAAAACCGCGCGAATTTATACCGACTACTCGCTCTTAACCGCCGACGCGCGCATCACCAACGAAGTGCGCCGGGTGTTTAACTTTATCGAAAACCCGTACCGGCCGGTGAGTTTCGACTATCTGCTGGTTTCACCGCAGAACTCGCGCCGCCTGCTGTACGATATGATCGATAAAGAGATCGCCAATGCGCAGAAAGGGCTGTCGTCCGGCATCACGCTGAAGCTCAACAACCTGGTCGACAAAGGACTGGTGGACAGACTTTATGCCGCCTCCAGCTCAGGCGTGCCTGTCAATTTGCTCATTCGCGGTATGTGCTCACTCATCCCGGAGCTGGAAGGCATCAGCGACAATATTCGCGTGATCAGCATCGTGGACCGCTATCTGGAGCACGATCGCATCTATATTTTCGATAACGCGGGCGATAAGAGAGTGTATCTCTCTTCCGCAGACTGGATGACGCGCAATATCGATTACCGAATTGAAGTTGCAGCACCGTTGCTTGATCCACGGCTGAAGCAGCAGATCCTCGATATTATCGAGATTTTATTCAGCGATACGGTGAAAGCACGCTATATCGACAAAGAACTCAGTAACCGCTATGTGCCGCGCGGCAACCGCCGTAAAGTGCGGTCACAATTGGCGATTTACGACTATATCAAATCACTCGAGCAACCCGATTAACCTATGCCGATAAATGATGATAAGGCCCCACGACCGCAGGAATTTGCCGCGGTCGATCTTGGTTCTAACAGTTTCCATATGGTCATCGCCCGTGAGGTGGATGGCGCGATGCAGATCATCGGTCGTCTGAAGCAGCGCGTGCACCTGGCCGATGGTCTGGATGAACGCAGCATGCTAAGCGAAGAGGCGATGGAGCGCGGGTTAAACTGCCTGTCGCTGTTTGCGGAACGTCTGCAGGGCTTTTCGCCCTCCAGCGTCTGTATCGTTGGAACCCATACGCTGCGCCAGGCATTGAATGCACCGGAATTTCTTAAACGCGCGGAAAAGGTCATCCCCTACCCGATTGAGATCATCTCCGGTAACGAAGAGGCGCGCCTGATTTTTATGGGCGTGGAACATACGCAGCCGGAAAAAGGCCGCAAACTGGTGATTGATATCGGCGGTGGCTCTACGGAGCTGGTGATTGGTGAAGATTTCGAGCCACGTCTGGTGGAAAGCCGTCGTATGGGCTGCGTCAGCTTCGCCCAGATGTATTTCCCTGGCGGGACGATAACCCGCGAAAACTTCCAGCGCGCGCGCATGGCCGCGATCCAGAAACTGGAAAATCTGGCGTGGCAGTACCGTATTCAGGGCTGGAACGTCGCGCTGGGTGCCTCGGGGTCGATTAAAGCGGCGCACGAAGTGCTGCTGGAGATGGGCGAAAAAGACGGATTTATTACGCCTGAGCGTCTGGTCATGCTCACCGAAGAAGTGCTTAAACACAAGAGCTTCGACGCCCTGAGCCTGCCAGGTCTTTCGGATGAACGTAAAGCGGTGTTTGTGCCGGGTCTCGCGATCCTGTGCGGCGTCTTTGATGCGCTGGCGATTAAAGAGCTGCGCCTCTCTGACGGCGCTCTGCGCGAAGGCGTGCTGTACGAAATGGAAGGTCGCTTCCGTCATCAGGATATTCGCAGCCGCACCGCACAAAGCCTGGCAAACCAGTACAACATCGACCGCGAGCAGGCAAAGCGGGTGCTGGAAACCACGGTTCAGATGTACGATCAGTGGCAGGAACAGAACCCTAAACTGGCGCACCCGCAGCTTGCCGCCTTGCTAAAATGGGCCGCGATGCTGCATGAAGTGGGGCTCAACATTAACCACAGCGGGATGCACCGCCATTCAGCATACATTCTGCAAAACAGCGATTTGCCGGGCTTCAATCAGGAACAGCAGACCATGATGGCGACGCTGGTGCGTTATCATCGCAAAGCCATCAAGCTCGACGATCTGCCGCGCTTTACGCTGTTCAAGAAAAAGCAGTTCCTGCCGCTCATTCAGTTGCTGCGCCTGGGTGTGTTACTGAATAATCAGCGTCAGGCCACCACCACGCCGCCAACGCTGAAACTCAAAACGGATGACCACCACTGGACGCTGAGCTTCCCGCGCGACTGGTTTAGCCAGAATGCGCTGGTCCTGTTGGATCTGGAAAAAGAGCAACAGTACTGGGAAGCGGTCACCGGCTGGCTGCTGAAGATTGAAGAAGAGAGTTCAGACGTCGCAGCATAATGGCTCAGGCGCTCACCTGCGGCGTCTCTGCTTCAGCCAGTGACTCAAGCTCAACCGGCTCTCCGATCAGGCAGCCCTGCACATAATCGATACCTAGCGCGAGCACCGCGCTATGTATCTCTTCCGTTTCTACGTACTCCGCCACCACCAGCATTTTCTTCATCCGCGCCAGATGGCATATAGACGCCACAATCTGATAATCCAGACTGTTGCTGACAATGTTACGGATAAAACTGCCATCAATCTTCAGAATGTCGGCATCCACGCTCTTTAACCGCGCATAGCTTGCGTAGCCGGTTCCGAAATCATCAATCGCAATGCGCACGCCCATTTTTTGCAATTGCCTTAAAGTCTGTACCGCCAGCTCAGCATTGCAACACGTACTCGTTTCGGTGACTTCGAATATCAGCTGCCACGCTTCGACGGAATATTTTGCTAACAGGCGACTCACGTCGAGCGGGAATTGCGCCCGGCATACGGTTGAGGGAGCGAGCTTTATCGCAAAACGCTGCCCCGGTAGCCGCTCACGGTGCCTGGACAGGAAGCTCAATGTGCGTTCCAGCACCCACAGGTCGACACGGGACGACAGCCCAAACTCCTGCGCAACGGGCAGGAATTGCTCCGGAGAGAGCAGTATGCCGTTCTCATCCGGCATGCGCAGCAGTACCTCGTGATAGCAATCGCCCCGCAGGCCCCGAACCGGCTGTACCATCAGGGTAAACGCATTCTGCTCCAGCGCCGTCTGCAGGCGATTCATCATCGCGACTTTATCTTTGAGGCTGCGCTGTAAATGAACGGCTCCCCGTTGCTGAAGGTTTTCCGGGTGGTTGGTCGAGAGCGACAGATCCGCAATCACACCCAGTTCACCCAAAACCAGATAAAGATGGTTAACCGGCGAGCGCACATAGCAGTAGCTCACGCCGACCTGTGGTTGCAACGGCATTCCGTCCCAGACAAAACGGAACTGCTTGATATGCGCATCCAGCGTATCGATGCGCTGCTGATGCGACTCGGAATTGAGCCGGACGGCGAGATCACACCCGGTCAGATGATAAACACATTCGTCAGGCTGCAGCGTGTCATTGATCCATTGCGCCAGTTGCTGTTTGTACTGGATGCGCAGCAGAACACCATAGTTTCTGCCCAGCACCTCCAGTTCGGGAATGCGCAGCAAACAGAGCGCCGACCAGGGTGTTTTTGCAAGCGCGCGAGACAGCGCCCGCAGGTTCGGCATATGCACCACCGGGTCGAGAAGCGCCAGTCTGCGGGAGCGAATATTTATCGCCCGCTGACGCGTCGCCAGCATCGACATGTAAATCACGACAAATGAAAAGACCAGATAACTGGATGACGTAATCGCCAGTTGAATGTCATAGCCCGGCCGCAACGGGATATAGTGGTAAAAATAGTGGATCGCCAGTAGCAGGACGGGCGTCCAGATAATCGACATCAGCTTATAGCCAAAGCGCATTGCCCCCCACAACATCACCGGCATCAGTAATGACAGCGTGTAGTTGGTGCTGAAAATAGAGCTGTTTTCATTCATCGGAACCAGCAATAACGACAGCAGCACCGCCAGAACCATCGTCCACAGCAGAAACTCCACCAGCGTCACTTTTTTGTCTATCTGCGCGCGGATCTGTGAAATTAAGCCTTTGATATAGCGGGGATGGCGAATCAGGCGGATCAGCAGGTAGCACAGCGGCACGCCCGTCAGCCCGCTCACCAGCAGTGCCTGATAGTTGATAAGGGTGCGAATATTAAGTGGATTCAACCCTGCCAGGCTCTGGCGGCTCTCATAAACGCCGAGATAGACCGCAAACTGAAACAGCACCAGAAACAGCGTTGCTGGGCAGAAAGCCTGCCAGAAAAGACGCTGTGCCATCAGGCGCACATCCCCGTACGCGGTCATATTGCGTCTGGGAGCGAACACGCGATAACCGCCCCAACTGAGCACCAGAGGGACAAGAAAATGAAGGATGCCAGCACAGGTTTCAAACAGTCCAACTGATGAGGCGTACCGGAAAAAGAGCGACAAGACGATCCCTGGAATCGCCTCCAGCCCAAAAAACGACATCAGGGCAAGCAGGAAAGAGAGCGGCAGATAATAGAGCGTTACGATGCCGTCACCCAGTTGAGTATAGGTATTCACCATGCTAAACACGGGCAGCAAAACAACGGGCACGATAAGGGGAAGTGCCCACCAGCGGTCTTTATTTCGTTTCAGGAAGTGAAGAATTTTCATAGATGCCCGGTTAAACCCCTTTCGCTCCAGAGGGTGAGTGAAGACAGGCATCCAACCTGACGTATATGCCGCCCGGCAAAGCGCGGAGCAAACATCGTGGAGGAAGGATTTTAAGGAACGTCGCCGGGAAACCGTTGACATAAATCAAACTAATTTATTTGAATAATGCTTTCTTGCAATTTTTAGAGGTAACTTTCTCCTTATTATCAATGTCGTAAATGTATATTTTATGTTCGATATCATTAACCAATGTCAGGGTTGACGATTTTTTACACATCACCGAATTGACCCTCTCTTCCCGCTGTGCCTTAATATCCGTATCGCCCAAAAGGGTATGCCCAGGAAAAAAACAGTGAGTCAGGCCTCGCGTATGCACAAACGACATCGATTTAACACGCGGATGACCCGCATTATACTGCTTATCAGTTTCCTGTTTTTCTTTGGCCGCTTCGTTTATTCCTCCATTGGTGCCTGGTATCACCACCAGGATAAAATCCAGTCGCAACAAACCAGCCTGAATGTTGACACATCCGAACGTTAATACAGCGGATATGTAGCGTTTTTTTATCGTTCCGGATACAAAAAACCCTCTGCATAACAGAGGGTTAGATTTGCTGATTACGAAGGGGAATTATTCCCACTCAATGGTAGCCGGTGGCTTACCACTGATGTCATACACCACGCGGGAAATACCGTTCACTTCGTTGATGATGCGGTTAGACACGCGGCCCAGGAAGTCATACGGCAGGTGTGCCCAGTGCGCGGTCATAAAGTCGATGGTTTCTACCGCGCGCAGGGAGACAACCCAGTCGTATTTACGACCATCGCCCATAACGCCAACAGAGCGAACCGGCAGGAACACGGTGAACGCCTGGCTCACTTTATTGTACAGGTCAGCTTTGTGCAGCTCTTCAATGAAGATCGCGTCCGCACGACGCAGCAGGTCGCAGTACTCTTTCTTCACTTCGCCCAGCACGCGCACACCCAGACCAGGCCCAGGGAACGGATGACGGTAGAGCATGTCGTATGGCAGACCCAGCTCCAGGCCGATCTTACGTACTTCGTCTTTGAACAGCTCGCGCAGCGGTTCAACCAGCCCCATCTTCATCTCTTTCGGCAGGCCGCCCACGTTGTGGTGAGATTTGATGACGTGTGCTTTACCGGTTGCGGAAGCCGCGGATTCAATCACGTCCGGGTAGATGGTGCCCTGCGCCAGCCACTTGACGTCTTCCAGCTTCAGCGCTTCTTCGTCGAACACTTCCACGAAGACGCGGCCGATGATTTTACGTTTCGCTTCCGGATCGTTCTCGCCTTTCAGCGCGTCCAGGAAGCGCTGCTCGCCTTCCACGTGAACGATGTTCAGACCGAAGTGGTCACCGAACATGTCCATGACCTGCTGGGCTTCGTTCAGACGCAGCAGACCGTTGTCCACGAAGACGCAGGTCAGGTTTTTGCCGATGGCGCGGTGCAGCAGCATTGCGGTGACGGAGGAGTCAACGCCGCCGGAAAGGCCGAGGATCACTTTGTCATCGCCAACCTGCTGGCGGATACGCTCAACGGCGTCGTCGATGATTTTTGCCGGGGTCCACAGGGCTTCACACTGGCAGATATCACGCACGAAGCGCTCCAGCATGCGCATCCCCTGACGGGTGTGGGTTACTTCCGGGTGGAACTGTACGCCGTAGAAGCGTTTTTCTTCGTTCGCCATGATCGCGAACGGGCAGCTTTCGGTGCTGGCAACGGTGACGAAGTCAGACGGGATAGCGGTGACTTTGTCGCCGTGGCTCATCCACACGTCCAGCAGCGGTTTGCCGTCTGCGGTCAGGGAGTCTTCGATACCGCGCACCAGCGCGCTGTCGTTGACGACTTCGACCTGTGCGTAGCCAAACTCACGCTCGTTTGATCCTTCAACGTGGCCGCCCAGCTGCATCGCCATGGTCTGCATACCGTAGCACACGCCGAACACCGGCACACCCGCTTCAAACACGTACTGCGGCGCGCGCGGGCTGTTGTCTTCGGTGGTGCTTTCCGGGCCGCCGGACAGGATGATGCCGCTTGGGTTGAATTCGCGAATCTGTGCTTCCGTAACATCCCACGCCCACAGTTCACAGTAAACGCCCAGTTCACGCACGCGACGCGCCACCAGCTGAGTGTACTGAGAACCAAAATCGAGGATGAGGATGCGATGTTTATGAATGTTTTCCGTCATTGACGCTAATTCCGAGGCAAGTGAAACAGATTAAATAAATCGCCCGACACGAGGTCGGGCGAAGAAAATCATGATCCCAGACGGTAGTTCGGGGACTCTTTGGTGATCGTCACGTCGTGCACGTGGCTCTCCTGGATACCCGCACCGCTGATGCGTACGAATTCCGCTTTGGTACGCAGCAGGTCAATGGTACCACAGCCGGTCAGACCCATACAGGAGCGCAGGCCGCCCATCTGCTGGTGGATGATCTCTTTCAGACGGCCTTTATAAGCCACGCGGCCTTCGATACCTTCCGGTACCAGTTTGTCAGCAGCGTTATCGGTCTGGAAGTAACGATCAGAAGAACCTTTGGACATCGCGCCCAGGGAACCCATACCACGGTAAGATTTGTAAGAACGGCCCTGGTAGAGCTCGATTTCACCCGGAGATTCTTCCGTACCGGCCAGCATGGAGCCCACCATCACGGCAGCAGCGCCAGCGGCGATGGCTTTGGCGATGTCACCAGAGAAGCGGATACCGCCGTCAGCGATAACCGGAATACCGGTGCCTTCCAGCGCTTCAACCGCATCGGACACGGCGGTAATCTGTGGAACACCCACGCCGGTCACGATACGCGTTGTACAAATAGAGCCAGGGCCGATACCGACTTTGACTGCGCTGCAACCGGCTTCCGCCAGCGCGCGAGCGCCAGCGCCCGTCGCAACGTTACCGCCGATGATCTGCAGGTCCGGGTATTTCGCACGGGTTTCACGGATACGCTGTAAAACGCCTTCAGAGTGGCCGTGTGAGGAGTCAATCAGCAGCACGTCAACGCCCGCCGCAACCAGCGCATCAACGCGCTCTTCGTTGCCCGCACCCGCGCCAACTGCAGCACCAACGCGCAGGCGTCCACGCTCGTCTTTACAGGCATTCGGTTTACGTTCTGCTTTCTGGAAATCTTTAACGGTGATCATGCCGCGCAGGTGAAAATTGCTGTCGACCACCAGCGCTTTTTCAACGCGTTTTTCGTGCATTTTCGCCAGCACCACGTCGCGGGTTTCACCTTCACGCACGGTGACCAGACGCTCTTTCGGCGTCATATACACGCTGACAGGCTGGTTCAAATCGGTCACAAAGCGCACGTCGCGACCGGTGATGATGCCTACCAGTTCGTTATCTTCGGTCACAACCGGATAACCGGCAAAGCCGTTACGCTCGGTCAGGGCTTTCACTTCGTGCAGCGTGGTGGTTGGCAGTACGGTCTGTGGATCGGACACGATGCCGGATTCATGTTTCTTCACGCGGCTAACTTCTTCGGCCTGACGCTCGATAGACATGTTTTTGTGAATAAAGCCGATGCCACCTTCCTGTGCCAGGGCAATCGCCAGGCGCGCTTCAGTCACGGTGTCCATTGCCGCAGAGAGCATAGGAATGTTCAGGCGAATGGTTTTCGTCAACTGCGTGCTGAGATCGGCAGTATTCGGCAGAACGGTGGAGTGAGCGGGAACGAGGAGGACGTCGTCAAACGTCAGTGCTTCTTTAGCGATACGTAGCATGGGCAATATCTCTGACCTGGGTGGTTAAATATTGCCGTGGCATTATACAGAGCGTAACCGATTGCATCCACACTTTTTTAGAAAAAAACCTTGCACTCCCCTCTCAGCAGGTTACTATCGACTGAATAACTTGCTGATTTAGAATTTGATCCCGCTCACATGTTATCCTCTCAATCCCCCTCAATTTTTACTGTCAGCCGCCTTAATCAGACGGTGCGTTTGCTGCTTGAGCAGGAAATGGGACAGGTCTGGATCAGCGGTGAAATCTCAAACTTCACGCAGCCGTCCTCCGGCCACTGGTACTTTACGCTAAAAGACGACACCGCCCAGGTGCGCTGCGCGATGTTCCGCAACAGCAACCGCCGGGTAACGTTCCGCCCTCAGCACGGCCAGCAGGTTCTGGTTCGCGCCAATATCACCCTGTATGAGCCGCGCGGTGATTATCAGATTATCGTCGAGAGCATGCAGCCTGCGGGTGAAGGCTTACTGCAGCAGAAATACGAACAGCTCAAAGCGAAACTCTCTGAAGAGGGGCTGTTCGATCAGCAGTTCAAAAAACCACTGCCCTCGCCTGCGCACTGCGTTGGGGTCATCACCTCTAAAACCGGTGCAGCCCTGCACGATATTTTGCACGTGCTGAAGCGCCGCGACCCTTCCCTGCCCGTGATTATCTACCCGACCGCCGTTCAGGGTGATGATGCGCCGGGCCAGATTATGCGCGCCATTGAACTGGCGAACGTGCGTCAGGAGTGCGACGTGCTGATTGTCGGGCGCGGTGGTGGCTCGCTGGAAGACCTGTGGAGCTTTAACGACGAGCGCGTGGCACGGGCGATTTTCGCCAGCCAGATCCCCATTGTGAGTGCCGTCGGGCACGAAACGGACGTCACTATCGCCGATTTTGTCGCGGATTTACGCGCCCCGACGCCATCCGCTGCTGCGGAAGTGGTGAGCCGCAATCAGCTGGAGCTGTTGCGCCAGATTCAGAACGCTCAGCAGCGTCTGGAGATGGCGATGGATTATTTCCTTGCCAACCGTACCCGCCGCTTTACTCAGATTCATCACCGCCTGCAACAGCAGCATCCGCAACTGCGTCTGGCACGCCAGCAAACCGTGCTGGAGCGTTTGCGTCAGCGAATGAATTTCGCGCTGGATAATCAGCTTAAGCGTGCGGTGTCGCGCCAGCAGCGTGTCACCCAGCGTTTGAACCAGCAAAACCCTCAGCCAAAAATCTATCGTGCGCAGACGCGCATCCAACAGCTTGAATACCGCCTGGCGGAAAACCTGCGCGCGCGCCTGAGCAGCACGCGTGAACGCTTTGGCAACGCGGTAACCCATCTGGAGGCGGTCAGCCCGCTCTCCACGCTGGCGCGCGGCTATAGCGTGACGACGGCAACAGATGGCAAAGTGCTGAAGCAAACCAAACAGGTGAAAGCCGGGGATGTGCTTACCACCCGCCTCTCAGACGGCTGGATAGAAAGCGAAGTGAAGGATATCAAACCGGTCAAAAAGACGCGTCAGCGTAAAACCGGATAAATCTTCGCAGGTTAATTACTATACTGCTGCTATTCCCTTTTGTCTGGCCTTGCCAAAATAAGGAGAGCAGCATGTCCCATCTTCACACGGTTATTCCCCCCTATATCCTTCGCCGTATTATCGAGAGTGGCTCAGAGCCGCAGCAGCGCTGTGCTCGTCAGACCTTAACCCACGTGCAAACGCTGATGGCGCATATGCCGGGCAAACCCGCCGCGCCGCACGTGAATAAAGCCGGTCAACTGGAGCGCGATATCTATGATGCAAAACAGACGCAGGAGCTGCCGGGCACCCAGGTACGTTATGAAGGTCAGCCCTCTAATGGCGATGTCGCGGTAGATGAAGCCTATGATTATCTGGGGATCACCCATGATTTTTTCTGGAAAAATTATCAGCGGGATTCGCTCGATAATAAGGGCCTGATATTGACCGGCACCGTGCACTACGGCCGGGAATACCAGAACGCCTTCTGGAATGGTCAGCAGATGGTCTTTGGCGATGGTGACGGCGAAATTTTTAACCGTTTCACTATCGCCATCGACGTTGTGGCGCATGAGCTGAGCCACGGCGTGACCGAAACCGAAGCCGGGCTTATCTACTTTGAACAATCGGGCGCGCTGAACGAATCGTTATCAGACGTGTTCGGCGCGTTAGTGAAGCAATACCACCTCAAGCAAACTGCCGATAGCGCCGACTGGCTGATTGGTGAAGGGCTGCTGGCAAAAGGCATTAACGGCAAAGGGTTGCGTTCGATGTCCGAACCCGGAACCGCTTATGACGATCCCCTGCTCGGTAAAGATCCGCAGCCAGGACATATGAAAGATTTTATTAAAACACGTGAGGATAACGGCGGCGTACACCTGAATTCCGGTATTCCTAACCGGGCGTTTTATCTTGCCGCAAGCGCGGTTGGCGGTTACGCCTGGGAAAAAACGGGCTATGCCTGGTACGACACGGTATGCGATCGCAATCTGAAGCAAGATGCAGATTTTGAGGCGTTTGCAAAACTGACCATTGCGCATGGAGAAAAACGCTCCGGCAGTAACGTCGGGGCAGCCATTAAACACGCGTGGGAACAGGTAGGAGTGCTGTAAATGCAGGTTCCGGAACTGACGGACGACGCCGTCGTCGAGCTGGCTCGCGAAGGCGGCGTCGCTTTTATTCCTAAGCTGAGCGGCCAGCGCAGAATAACGCTCTCGTCACTCAACGAGACACAACGCCAGCGGGTGGTGAGCATACTGGAGCAGGCATTTCCTCGCGGTCAGCCGCCGGGTGAGCCTTCCTCACCCGGCCGTGGGGATCAGCGCTATTTTCGTATCCAGATAATCTGGACCCGGCACAATCAGGCGCAATACGCCGATATTATTGTGCTGGTGCCAGAGCAGGAGGCTCCGGAATCGCTGGTCGAACTCTGGCAAAAAGGCGAAGGCTGCGTGTGCGATTAACTTTCGGCCGGGGCAAACTCCACGCGTTTTTTAGAGATAAGGCCGTGGCCGTTCTGGCAGAAATAGTCCACCGCCCCACAGGCTTTTAAGACCTGGAGTGGCTGATGACACTCCGGGCAACGGGCTTCGAGCGCAATGTCTTTATTGCAGTTATCACAGTGGGCTACACCGTTTTGTGGCTCCAGATCTGCATGGCAATCCGGACAGATAATCGACATGGTGACTCCTTCGGGTGGAATTCATGACTGCATTGATATTAACACGATGCACTTAATGTGAACCACGTAGCTGTTGTTGCAGGGTCAGCAACAGCTCGACCTCTTCAAGCCTGCGCTGCGTCGTGCGGCTCACTTCATGCGGGTCGCGTTCAAACAGACTTTTTGCGCCCAGGATATGCCCGGCCAGGCAGCGTTCGTAAATCGTACCGGGAAGCTCCCAGCGTTGAATAGCGTCGTCATTAATCAGCTCGATAACATCTTCCGTGCCGCGCCGATCGTGGCTAATGATGCGCCCGTCGCGCAGATAAAGCCGTAGCCCTTTCTGTCCGCCCAACGGACCAGCGTATTTATTCAACCAGATATCCACCGGCACGCCGCTCATCTGCCCCTGCAGGTGTGCTTCGCCTTCCGCCGTCGTCAGGTCGCCTTTGGCAATATCGCGCCCCAGTCGGTCCTTAGCGCTCATCACCTGTAATGACAGGGTATTGTTTCCCCCCAGATAGCGCACCATTTCACGCATCATCGCCAGCACATGCGTGCCGATGTCCAGAATCACGCCGTCAGGATGGCGGAGCGTACGCGTATCCGGTTCGCCGGTGGCGAAGTTGAGTGCGATGGGTTCACCAGCCGTGTTATACCCGCTTGGCTCCTGCAAAAACCCTTCTATTCTGACGATATCGGAAAAAGTGCTGACCAGCGCCAGCGTCGCCGTTTCGATACGCGCCATCCAGTGATCGAGCGCAAGCACACGAGACGCAGCACCGGGCATCGCCAGCAATGTTTTCAGCGTTTCGATTTGGGAAAGCGTGGCGACAATCGGTTTTTCAACCACAATACGCGAGACGGAAGAGGCAAGCGCCTGTTCAAGCACCTCAAGATGGTGCAGAGATGCGGTGGTGATAAACAACGTATCGAGAGGCTGAGCAAGGAGTTCAGAAAGTGATGCGCAACGTGTTATCCCTTTGGGCCTTTTTGTCGGCAGAAGATCGAATCCAGAACAGCGTAGCGAGTTACCAAACTGGTTTCGTAATGCGGGCAAATATGCCGTTTCAACGACCGCGCCAAGCCCAACAAACCCTAACAGCATATCTTCACCTCGTATTAGCCATTGCCGGGGCAGGCACCCGCCCCGGCAAAGTCGAGGTTTATCAGGCGTTAGCGGCCGGCTTAGTCTGCGTATTTTCCAGCATACGACGTACCGGAACAATGAGGACGATCAGTACCGCAGCACAGATCAACAGCGCAATGGAGCAACGCGCGAAGAGATCCGGCAGCATATCCAACTGATCGGCCTTCACGTGTCCACCAATCAGGCCCGCCGCCAGGTTACCCAGCGCACTGGCGCAGAACCACAGCCCCATCATCTGACCACGCATTCTTTCCGGGGCCAGCAGTGTCATGGTCGCCAGACCAATCGGGCTCAGGCACAGTTCACCGAGCGTCAACATCAGGATGCTGCCCACCAGCCAGAACGGAGACACGCCTGCGCCGCCGTTATTCAGAACGTTCTGCGCTGCCAGCATCATCAGGCCAAAGCCTGCGGCGGCACAGAGAATACCGATGACAAACTTGGTGATACTGCTCGGGCGAATGTTCATGCTGGCAAGTTTCGGCCATGCCCAGCTAAACACCGGTGCCAGCAAAATGATGAACAGGGCGTTAATCGACTGGAACCACACCGCCGGGATCTCGAAATCACCGATCATGCGGTTAGTGT
>OJJJ01000271.1_pt1 | contig 29896 bp, 28 predicted proteins | sample 1596311 | NCBI WGS metagenome assembly OJJJ01 (sample SAMEA4350140, study PRJEB24818) | metagenome | biome: human; feature: gut; material: faeces | place: Denmark | collected 2013-09 | reverse complement strand
TAAGGGTTTACCAGAGAAAGAGGTGCGGTTGAGGCCTTTACTTTCGAAGGACCTTTGAGGTCCATGCCGGCAATAGTCCCTTACAGGGACAGAGCAAACCACCAGTTCACACTGGTGGTCCTGATTGAAAGGAAATACCTTGCTAAATCATAGTGGAAAGTACTGAATTAGAGATAAAAAATACCCTATTAAAACATAGGATTTATAGAAGTAAAACTCCGTCTTATGGATGCGAATATACTAGTCAAATAAAAAACTAAATTGGGGGAGCTAAAATTTAATTTTCATTTTACGATGTGATGATACTATATGTAATGTATTTACAATAATAACTTATATATAGTATTAATAATGCTAATATACCAGTTGCTTGACATTAAACAATCGGTATTCTATAATAGTGACGGTTCGTTTGGGAGGAATAAAATCGAACCAGCGTGTTTACAGTTAAATATCGTACGAAGACAAAATCCAGCTAGCATTGATTGTAGAATACGAGATATTTCATCAATATGTAGTTGGCTTTTTTATGGAAAGGAAGATGCGAATGAAACACTATGACGTAGTAATTATTGGTGCAGGTCCAGCAGGTATTTTTACTGCATTGGAAATGATTAAAAAGGGTAGCTCTAAGAAAATAGCTATCGTAGAAAAAGGTAGAGCAATTGAAAAAAGAAGTTGTCCAAAATCTAAAACAAAAACTTGTATGAATTGCAAACCATACTGTCATATTACTACTGGATTTTCAGGAGCTGGTGCATTTTCAGATGGTAAATTATCATTAAGCTATGAAGTTGGTGGCGATTTACCTATGTTGATTGGAGAAGATTATGCGCAAGAAACCATTCATTATACCGATGGAATCTATCTTGAATTTGGCGCGGATACTAAAATTGAAGGTGTTGGTCAACCTGAAAAGACCAAAGAAATTCGCAAAAGAGCAATTCAAGCAAGTCTTAAGTTAGTGGATTGTCCAATTAGACACTTAGGAACAGAAAAAGCGCAAGAAATATACTTAAGTATTGAACAATATCTAATAGAGCATGGAGTAGAAATATACTTTAATTATCACTGTAAAGATTTAATTGTGGAAGGTAATGTATGCAAAGGTGCAATTATTGAAAAAGCCACAAATCATGAAGAATGTGATACGTTAATGGGCGAGCACATTGTTGTTGCTACTGGTCGTAAAGGTGCTGACTGGTTAGAAAAACTTTGTGAAATGCACGATATTGCACATCAACCAGGAACGGTTGACATCGGTGTACGTGTCGAAGTACGTGATGAAATCATGGAAGATGTTAATAAGGTATTATATGAATCCAAATTAATCGGTTATCCATTGCCATTTAAGAATAAAGTTCGTACATTCTGTCAAAACCCTGGTGGATTTGTAAGCCAGGAAAACTATGACAATGACCTTGCAGTAGTAAATGGTCATTCTTATAAAGATTTAAAATCAAACAATACCAACTTAGCTATTTTAGTTTCTCATAATTTTAATGAGCCGTTTAACCAACCAATTGCTTATGCACAAAAAGTTGGTGAGTTAACAAATATGCTTAGTTGTGGACATATATTGGTACAGCGTTATGGCGATATTTTATCTGGTAAGAGAACTTGGCCAAAAGAATTAAGTCAATCAAACGTACGTCCAACGCTTCCAGATGCAGTTGCAGGTGATATCACAGCAGCAATGCCTTATCGTGCGATGACCAATATCATTAACTTCATTCAAGCGGTAGACCACGTTGTTCCTGGTTTTGCAAGTAATGAAACATTGCTTTATTCACCAGAATTAAAATTCTATAGCAACCGTATTAAAATGACAAAAGATTTTGATACAAATATTAAGGGATTGTATTGCCTAGGCGATTCTTCTGGATGGACAAGAGGTCTTATGATGGCGTCGGTTATGGGTGTGTTGATGGGACGTAGATTGGTGTAATTGAAAATTTATTCAATAGTTAAATGTATTATACGATACACTTATCTTTGCAATAGCTTAGATTTAAAATATTGAATTATAAAGAATAGAGAGAAAAAAGAATAGTATCATTGGCCTAAGTTACAATGTCGCCAATGATACTATCTTTTTATATAATCTTTAATAAATTGACAAGAAATATAAAAGAGATAGTGCATTTGATGGTTTTAATCAATTTCAAGCTGTAAGAGTATAGTTGGAAATTATTTTTGGAAGATTGTTTATTGTACTCCCTTCGGTAGCTGATATTAGTCCTTTTGATTTTTGGAAAATAAAAATATTAGTTTATTCATAAAAATATTCGATAACAGAATATGCAATGGATGTAATATGTCATTTGAATGCTATTAATAGCGCTTTAAAATTGTAATAAACGAGAAAAAGGAAAATGCTTATGCATTTCCCTTTTTTATTGACAGGGGCAGTAGGACTTGAACCCACGACCTGCGGTTTTGGAGACCGTTATTCTACCAACTGAACTATACCCCTATATTAAGTTTTTGCACCGAACTCACTGTGCTTTATTATATTACTATGAATTGTACGGATTGTCAACCAGTTTTTTAAATTTTCTTAATTTTATGTTAAATAAATAGTATATGCAATTATTAATCATTTATACCTACGAGTTGTTAAATGTAATACCGTATTAGTAATGTATATTATTTATCAGGATGTAGATAATAATTCTAAATAAATAAAAGAATGTAGGTGATAAAAATGGGACTTATAAGTTGGATTGTTGTTGGTGCACTTGCTGGTTGGATTGCTAGTATGATAACTGGAAATAATGAAAAAATGGGTGCAGGTAAAAATATTATCGTCGGAGTTCTTGGCGCCTTGATTGGTGGATTTATTATGAATACCGTATTTGATACTGCTGGTTATACAGGCTTTAATATTTGGAGTGTACTAGTATCTATTGTAGGCGCTGTTATACTCTTACTAATTGTAAATGCTTTTACAGGTAGGGCGGATTAATTTTAAAAAAGGACTTTTGCACTTTATTCATTGCAAAGTCCTTTTTTAATGTTCACCATATAGATAATTACCTCTTAAAATATCTAAATCATGTTCTCGTATGTCATAGGAAATTGTTGGAGTATAGCGCTTTCGAATTTCAAATAAGCGACAGGTATTGCACATACCCTCTTCATTATAGACATACTCATTGTAGCAATAATCACATTTTTGTATCTTCCATACAAATAGTTCAAGCTCAGAATTATAAAAATGATCATATAACTTTTGGTCAATCTCATTCATTCCCTTAATAACAGTTTCTCGATGCCATCTTCGGTAATCTTCAAATGCATAATTTGCAGCTTGTTCGGATAAATCAAAAATTTTCATAACATCTACTACATTTTTACACTTCGAGTAATGGATTACTATACGAGGGGCAAGTAAATGGCTTGCGAATGTGTTTGCAGATACTTCATCTTCGGTTGAAAGGACAATGTGACCAAGTTCATGAAGTAGTGAAAAGCGTATTCTAGAATGTGGCATATCATCGTTATAAAAAATCGTATTTTTCAATGTAGCAGCGTCTTCACTCAATTCATTGCAAGCAATTCTTTTTTTCTCCGGTAATTCAGAATATTTTTTAATACTATATCCGAATCCTTTTAATATTTCAAAACAATCAATCGGAAAACTTCTTATACTACATTTTTTTACAACTTGTAAAATAGCATTTAAAATAATTTCATTATGAATCAATCTTCATCATCCTCTAAAATAATTCTAGCTAAGCGCATCTTTTCTTCTTGAGATAAATTTTTTTTACTGCGTGTATAAACAGTAATTAACTCATCATAGGATGGCATACGTTCCTGTGAAGTACCATTTGCCATTTCCTCTAATTCCTCTACTTTAATCCCTAAATTTTTGCAAATTGTTAAGATGTTGTCCATAGTAGCTCTGCCAACACCATTTTTTAAAATTGTGTAAAGTGTACTTTCTGGAATACCGCATTTTTGAGCAAATGCCCGAATGCTATAACCATTCTCTTTAATTAATTTTTCTAAAATTTTTGCTTTCAACATATAAACACCTCATCTCTAAGATGCTTCCATTATAAACGAAATATCGAAACTTGTAAATCTAAAATTTGCGTAATTCCGTAATACTGCGCCAGAACGTAAATTATGTATTGACAATATACGTAATAGCGTGTATATTTAGGGTATAATTTACGGATTAACGCAAACTAAAGAAAAACATTATTTCATGTAAAGGGTTATTCCACTTACACAATAGTTTGAAATCGAGCAAGGGGATTAAAAGAAAAGAGGGTTATATGTACAAAAATTTATTATATGTAATGAAAATGAAAGGTATCACATCCGTTCAAATATCAAAGCTATTACGATGCAGACAAGCCACTGTGAGTGAAAAGCTCAATGGGGTAGTTGTTACTGGTTTCAGTTTTGATGAAGCCGCAAAAATTAAAAAAGAATATTTTAATGAATATGAGTATGATTTTCTATTTACACGCAGTTAACACCCGAAATAGAACATTTGTTCTATTTTTGAGTATATCAAAGATAGATAATTATGTCAATAGTATAGAAATTGTAATGAGAGCGCATAATTAACTGGTCGATAAATTAATATGTTGAAGAATACCAACAGATTTAGTAATAGTAATGATCAAAATATAAATAGCAACTAATACATAGAGAGAAAAGCGTATGATTAACTTATTTATAGAATATTTCAGGATTAAGGTGGACAACTAAAATTTCTAAATGATTACAGCTATAAAGTAACTAAAAATTTTTAAACATAATCTGCGGATATACGAAAACCAGAGCTCGGAGTAACAATATTAAAGTGATAGAAAGGAGGGAACTCATGATGTTATTAAACTAATGTTTAAGAAGAGATTTATGAATAAGCTTACTTACAAAGGAAAACTACTGTAAGCAGGAAAGAAGGCTAGAGGTGATGAAAAAGTATACATTATTGGAAAGAGACGGAGGTGGAATATATAATTCATGAAATGAAAGAAGTAATTAAAAACACATTGATTGATAATTTCAATAACATATCAATAAAAATGTATATGAATATTAGGGGAGGGGGGAATATAATCACGGAAAAGTTTTCAAAATTAATTAATGTAAAAAGTGTAGTTACAATCATACTCACCATTGTATTCTCAATACTATCGTTACGCAAAGACATCTCTGGAGAGCAGTTTCTTATGATCTTTACAAGCATAATAGCATTCTACTTTAGCACACAGCCGGAGGAGAAAAAAGGTGGTGAATAGTATACGAGATACATTTATTAGCTATATATTATTCAAATTTATTCAGAAAAAACTATTTCCTAACGATTCCAACGAGTGGGGGGGGGAAGGGAAGAGGACGTGTCTTGCACTGGGGTACGAGTGTAAGAATTAACAGTAAAACGAGGAGGAGCTGTCACAAAACTTTATGTTTTGGACAGCCCTTACTTATGAAAAGAAAAGTTTATGTTAACAAGGTGGGGAACCTTGAGTGTTAAATCTATTATATCCACAACCTGTGATGAAAGTTTGATGAAACTGTTAATATATTGTGAACATTCTTAAAAATAAAGAAAGTGTATGTTACTAAAAGAAACAAATCATAGTTTCAAGTTCAGTAACATGCACTTTTTTCAATTCTTATGTTGATCTTGCTAACATAAAAAGATTCGTTTCAAACTGTTAGTATAAATATAATTGAAATTTATCATTAGGCATTTTTAGCCTTATCAAAAGAACTTTGCCCAATGTGGCAATAACCATTAACGTTCTTATCAAGGTATTTTTGATGATATTCTTCTGCATCATAAAAGTGAAACAGTGGGCCCGCTTCAATTGCGATAGGTTTTTCAAACTTAGTAGCCAAAGCATCGAGGGAGTCGCAAATGATAGGATAATCGCTATCATCGATATAATAGATGCCAGTGCGGTATTGAACGCCACGATCCGCTCCTTGTTGATTGATCGACGTTGGATCTATAATTTCATAGTAAAGACTTAATAACTTCTCAAGTGAAAGGATACTATCGTCGTATTTAATTTCGACTGTTTCTGCGTGACCGGAGTTATGATAAGAAACATCTTCGTAGGTTGGATTTTTTGTACTACCGTTTGCATAACCTACTTTCGTGCCAACCACACCACGGATCAAAGAAAAATATTTTTCACTACCCCAAAAACATCCAGCAGCTAAATAAATAGTTTTAATCATATAACCTCCTATTTTCTAGTCAGATATGCATCAATTTGTAATATAGTTATTGTACTATTAAATAAAAATGTATGAAATGTAACTTTTGAAGGTATTTTAAATATCAATATACCCGTTTTTTTATAATATACTACGAATAAATTATAGAAACAAGATTTATTAAATCATTTTGTTACAATTGATAAATCTGGTTTAATAAAAGGAATTGTAAGATGATAGCAGAAGGGAGTTGAAAAAAAATGTTATAAGTGATACTCTGAAGAATTAGATGAAGCGTTTTACATATACCATATAATAAAAATAAAAGATAGGGTACTATAAAGTTACAGTATACTATAAAGTTACGGTAATATAAGGCATAGTAATATAAAGTTACGGTAATATAAGGCATAGCAATATAAAGTTACGGTAATATAAGGCATAGCAATATAATGGTGGGTAATATAAGGCATAACAATATAAAGGTATGGGAAATAAAAAAGTAATATAAGGAAGAGAATTTTAAAGGTAGAGTATATAAAGTAGAAAAATAAAATGAAAAAAATCGGTTTTATTATTAAAACAGAAAATGTAGAAAAAAAAGTAGTGTAAAGGAAGATGAAAAGATGGAATACTTAGAAAAAAATTTGAATATATATAAAGAGCTGTTAGAAGTTGTACTAGAGGGAAAAGAAGCTTGTTTAAGTACCAAATTTAATAACAAGCAAGGAAGTATGGTAGAGACAAAAAAAAGTATTATAGTTAAGGATACCATGAAAGAGGAAGAAAAAAAGGCATATGAGCTGGGAATTCCTTATGTTTATGCAGAAAATGACACGACTACAGTTGTAGAACCATTTTTTCCAGAGGAACGCTTAATTGTTTTAGGTGGGGGGCATGTAGCTCTACCAGTCGTGGAATTTGGCGCTAAAATTGGTTTTTCTGTTATTGTTGTCGATGACCGATTAAGTTTTGCAAACACAGAACGTTTTCCTTTGGCGAAAGAAGTCATTTGCGATAGTTTTGAACATGCATTGGATGATTTGAAGTTAAAAGAAAATGATTATGTCGTAATCATTACAAGAGGACATCGCCATGATACCACGTGTTTGAAAAAAATATGCAGTGGAATAGAGCCTGATTACGTAGGTATGATTGGTTCTAAACGAAGAACAGCAATTGTTAAGGAAACCTTAATTGAAGAAGGATTTGACAAAGAAAGACTAGACCGAGTGCATACACCAATAGGTTTAAGTATCGGTGCAATTACACCAGAAGAGATTGCAATTTCCATCATGGCAGAATTAATTTCTCATAAGAGATTAGGGAGAGCAGAGAAAAAAACAAGAAATCGTTCGGACGTTGATTATGAAGTTATGGAAGTATTAGCAAATGAAGTTAATGTTCCAAAAGCTATTTTAACCATAATACAATCCAAAGGATCAGTTCCAAGAGGAGCAGGAGCGAAGATGATTGTATATGAAGATGGTAGAATCTTGGGTAGCATCGGAGGTGGTTGTAGCGAGGCTGCAGTACTTACAACGGCTCGAAGATTAATCGGATCAAAAACCTACCAAGTCGTCGATGTCGACTTAACTGGAGATGCAGCCGAAGAGGAAGGAATGGTTTGTGGAGGTATAATGACTGTATTAATCGAGGATTATATGCAGTAAGGAAACTTATTCCTTGATTTGATGAGAGAATGTAACTTAATCTACAAAGAGACTCTATTTAGATACAAAGAATAGATGAGCGAGATAAATAATCATAATAGAAAATGCAGATAAAGTATTCAAATGGATAATTCGAATTATAACCTGTATTCCTCAATAAGCTGTTTTATTGAATCTAGTTCCATTGATTATAAGTTTGAATGAAAGAAAATATTTCCAAATTAAGAATTCGTAAACTTTAAATCTCACAAATAGAATAAAGTTAGATACATTTTAGATATCAACTTGAAAATGTTGATTTAAGAGTATATAATTATCGCGTAACTTATCATTTGGTGCTTTTTATAAAAGTGAAAAGGGAATGTGGTGTAAATCCACAACAGCCCCCGCTACTGTAATTGGGATGAAAACTGTTATAGGCCATTGAATTTATACTAAGTGTAAAGCCATCTGCCGGATTGTAATATTCGGTTTTGCATGAGGTATTTATTTGAGAAGGTGACAGCGAGTAAAATGACCAAAAGTCAGGAAACCTGCCATTTGATTGAAATAGTATCTTCTTCGGAGGGAAGAGGAATGAAAAGGAGATAATATGAAAAATATGAAAAAGATTTTGACATTGCTTTTAGCAATGGCTATGGTACTATCATTTGTTGGGTGCGGAACAAAGGCAGATAACGCATCAGATAAGAATACGAATCCAATGACGAACGTAGAGCCTACAAGTGAACCAACAACAGAGCCAACAACAGAGCCTACAAAAGTCACAGTTGATTCTAATACAGTTAATTATCCATTAACAATAAAAGATTCCAGTGGAACAGAAATAACATTTGAGAGTGAACCTGAAAAAGTGGTTTCGGTTGCACCAAACATTAGTGAGTTAATCTATGCAATTGGAGCGGGCGAACGTCTAGTTGGACGTACCGATTATTGTGACTATCCAGAAGAAGTTCTCAGTGTTGAAAGTATTGGGACTCTTAGAAGCCCGGATATTGAGAAAATTATCAGCTTAGAGCCAGATGTTGTAATCGCTTCTACTCATTTTCTTGAAGAATCAGAAAAGCAATTAACGGATCTTGGTATCAAAGTTGTTGTTTTATATGAAGAGCATGATGTAACTGGTGTTTATACAATGATAGAAACACTAGGTGACATTTTTAATGTAAAAGAAAATGCTACGAAAGTAGTAAATGAGATGAAAACTACGATTGAAGAAGTAACTACTGCAGTAAAAGACCTAGAAGCTCCAAGTGTATATTATGTTGTTGGATACGGTGAAGGCGGCGATTATACAGCAGGCGGAGATACTTTTGTTGGTCAGCTAATAACAATGGCTGGTGGTAAAAATATAGCACAAGAGGTATCTGGATGGTCTTATTCTTTAGAAAGCTTAATGGAAGCGGATCCAGATGTCATCGTGTTACCAGAATACTATAAAGACGATTTTATGACTGCTGATAATTACAAAGAATTAAGCGCAGTGAAAAACGGCAAAGTATATGTAATCGATACAAATCTTTTAGATCGCCAAGGAAATCGTAATGCAGAAGGGATTAAAGAATTAGCAAAGTTATTCCATCCAGAAGCATTTGAAAATAAATAAATAAAATAAACAGCTTCAGGGGTTAGAGTGCAGGGCAGATTGCATTCGCCTCTGAGGCTTTTTTCGATGTAATAAAAGCGGAAAGGCAAGGTAAAAGTATGACAATATATGATAGGTTACAAACGATATCAATACCGGAAAAGGAAGCGGAAGTGAATGCAAAGTTACGTTGGGATTCGATAGCAAAACCGCTAGGAAGTTTAGGAAGACTGGAAGAAGCTGTGATTCGTCTTGCGGGGATATCAAAAGATGCAAATCAAGTTTCTGTAAAGAAAGCAGGTTTGGTTATTATGTGTGCAGATCATGGTGTTGTAGACGAAGGAGTAACACAAACTGGTTATGAAGTTACTAATATTGTAGCTAATAATTTTACAAAAGGTAAGACAAGTGTAAACGCGATGGCAGACACAATTGGAGTGGATGTTTTTCCAATTGATATTGGTATGAAAGCAGCACCAGTGAATGAAACTCAGTTATATCCAATGACTTTGGTAAACCGCAAAATATCCATGGGATCTGGCAACATCGCAAAAGAGGCTGCAATGAGTATAGAGCAATGTGAAGAAGCACTTTGCATCGGTATTGATATTGTAGCTGAATTAAAAGAAAAAGGTTATGATATCTTAGCAACTGGTGAAATGGGAATTGGTAATACAACTCCAAGCAGTGCACTTGCCGCAGTGCTGTTAAATCAAGAGGCGGAAGTTGTTACTGGTAAAGGAGCAGGTCTTTCCAATACATCATTGGAACTTAAAATAAATGCAATTAAACGCGCAATTGATCGATATCATGCAACAGAATTTGTAAAAAGTTTAAAAAATAATGATTTACAGAGTAATTATTCGCAGAGCAATGATTCAAAGAACAATGAAACCACAAATTTAAAGTCAATGGCGGATGGATTAACAAAAACAGAACATCCTGCCTCTTACGGAGTCCATTTATTATCACAATTGGGTGGTTATGACATTGCAGGTTTAGTTGGCGTTTTCCTTGGAGGAGCGATTCACCAGGTACCGATCATTATTGATGGATTTATATCATCCGTTGCGGCGCTACTAGCTGCAACAATTGAACCAAAATCAAGACAGTATATGTTCCCATCCCATGCATCGAAAGAGCCAGCAGGTAAACTCGTATTAGATGCATTACAAATGAAACCATTTATCACCTGTGATATGTATTTGGGGGAAGGTACTGGTGCGATTGCAGTTCTACCGATTCTACAGATGGCGGTGAATGTGTACCAAAAAATGAGCACATTTCAAGAAATTGAGATTAAGGAATATAAACCGTTTGAGTCGTAAGGGCAGTTAGGAGGAAGTCATGCTTATTGTAGTGACTGGAGGAAGTGGTAGTGGAAAGTCTGAATATGCGGAGAATATCGCTGTTTCGTTTGGGAAAGAGCCATTGATTTATATTGCCACTATGCTACCCTTTGGTGAGGAGAGTAAGGAAAAGATTCAAAGGCATCGTCAGATGAGAGAAAAGAAACGCTTTCAAACTTTAGAATGTTTTACGAATCTTTCTGAGATTACTTTTAAAAAAAAGCCTATTGTTTTGCTTGAATGTATGTCGAATTTGTTAGCAAATGAGATGTTTTTAGAAACAGGAGCAAAAGAAAGCAGTGTTGAACAAATCTTAGCAGGAGTTATGCATCTTATACAACAAGCGGAACATGTGATTATTGTTACGAATGAGATATCCTCGGATGGTTTATCTTATGACGAAGAAAGTTTACGCTACATGAAATTTTTAGGAATCATCAATGCCAGATTAGCAGATATAGCAGATCAAGTAATTGAGGTAGTCTATTCAATTCCAGTGTTTCACAAAGGAATAGATGGAAAGGTTGGTGAGATGAAATGAGACAAGTATTCTCCTCTTTTGTACATGCATTTTCTATGTATTCAAAAATCCCTATGCCAAGGGCTTCTTGGAAGAAGGAAGATATGAAATATGCAATGTGTTTTTTTCCTCTGATAGGTCTTGTCATTGGTGCCGTCATGTATGGGGTGTATTATTTTCTTTTACGTATTGCTTGCGGTGATATCATAAAAGCCTCTATTTTGTCTGTCATACCAATATTAATTACCGGTGGAATCCATATGGATGGATGGTTGGATACGATGGATGCTAGGAATTCTTATAAAGAGAAAGAAGCGAAGTTAGAAATATTAAAAGACCCACATGTTGGTGCATTTGCGGTGATTAAATGTATGGTGTATGCAATTATTTTATTTGGATTTACTAGTGAAATAAGCAATCGTTCTATTAAAATCATTGCCATATCTTATGTATTGTCACGTGCGCTTAGTGGACTTGGAGTTGTATATTTTAAGGGGGCAAAAAAAGAAGGATTGTTGGCTACATTTTCAGATAGTGCGGAAAAAACGAGGGTACGAATCGTTTTGATACTATATGTGATTGCTTGCGCAGTGATTATGCCATGGATCGATTTGCCGATGGGTATCTTATGCTTCCTTATGAGTGGTATCGTGTTTTTATATTACCGAATTATGTCGTATAAAGAATTTGGTGGAATCACAGGTGACCTAGCTGGATACTTTTTGCAAGTTTGTGAATTGGTTGTACTAATCACTGCAGTAGTTGTGGATTATATGTTTTAAAAATTTCGTTGTGTAAATCAACAGGAATGACTGCTTGAAATATTAGAAGTGCATGTGAAAGATAAATCTTACACATAAAAAACTTGCCTGTAGTTCAAGGTTTACAGGTAGAGAGAAAGGCATGGTTTTGTAATGATACTTGTTATAGGTGGGGCATATCAAGGTAAATTAGAATATGTTAGGGGGCGATTTCATATTCAATCCGAGGAAGTATTTGATGGTGAAATGGATTCCTATGATATGCTTGTTCGAAAAAAAGTAATACTAAATTTTCACTTATTGATAAAACGTTATCTAAATGACGGAATGGCTGTGTTTGATGAGGTTGATAAAATCTTAGCACAGAACCCAGATTTGATTATTATTACCGATGAAATTGGTTACGGAATTGTTCCACTGGATCCATTTGATAGAAGGTACCGGGAGGAAACGGGGCGAGTGTGCTGCTATTTAGCAAAAGAAGCAAGTGAAGTAATTCGTGTTCTTTGTGGGATACCGACAAAGATTAAATAGATACGATAGAAAGGCAAGTGTAATGCATGGAAGTGTTATTGATTCGTCATGGTCAGACACTAGGGAATTTAGAAAAAAGATACGTCGGGAGTACAGATGAAGAAGTATTGCCTGAGAGTTTAGATAAATTAAAAAGTCGAGTATTTCATCCGGTAGATGCTGTATTTGTAAGTCCAAAAATCCGTTGTTTACAGACGGCGAAAGTGATTTATAAAGACATGGCACCGTGCATTATTGAGGATTTTACCGAATGTAACTTCGGAAACTTTGAATATAAAAATTACTTGGAGCTATCGGGTGATGAAGATTACCAAAAATGGATTGATAGCAATGGAGAGATTGCTTTTCCGGGAGGAGAGTCAAAAGAGGAATTTATACGTCGCTGCGTTCACGGGTTTGATCAGGTAATGTTACAAGCAATAAGTAAAAACTACGCAACAATAGCATTGGTCGTGCACGGTGGTACGATTATGTCTATTTTAGATTCGTATTCCAAACCCCATAAAGACTATTATGAATGGCAAGTAGGAAACGCAGAGGGGTATCAAGTTCAAGTAGATACAAACTTATGGATGCTTGGAGTAAAGGAACTGATTGTAGAGAGGAGGCTTGGTTAGTAGCATGAATTTAACATTAGCAGCTCTTTGCATTGGTTTTATCATGGACCTATGCTTTGGAGATCCCTATTTTTTATATCATCCAGTTCGTTTGATCGGTCATCTTATATCCAAAACGGAAAAGATATTGCGTGCAATTTTTCCAAGCAAAAAGAGGGCAGAACTTATCAGTGGTGGAGTGCTCGTAGTTATTGTATTGTTTGTGTCCAGTATCATTCCATTTGGCATTCTTTTTCTTGCAGGAAAGATTCATCCTGTGCTAAGGCTTATAATAGAGAGTATTTTTTGTTATCAACTTCTTGCAACCAAGGCATTGAAGGATGAGAGTATGAAAGTTTATTATGAACTTAAAAAAGGAGATATAAAAGCTGCGAGAAAGGCTGTGTCTATGATTGTAGGTAGAGATACGGCGACTCTTACAGAAGAAGGGATTGCCAAGGCAGCAGTAGAGACGGTAGCAGAGAATACATCAGATGGTATCATTGCCCCGATGTTATTTATGGCGATAGGTGGAGCACCATTGGGTTTCTTTTATAAAGCTGTAAATACAATGGATTCTATGGTTGGATATAAAAATGAAAGGTATTTGTATTTTGGTAGGACAGCTGCAAAATTGGATGATATTTTAAATTATATACCAGCTAGGCTGTCTGCATATCTTATGATTATGGCAAGTAAAATCATTGGACTTGATGCAAAGAATGCCTATAAAATATTTAAACGGGACCGATACAATCATGCAAGTCCAAATTCTGCTCAAACAGAATCGGTGTGTGCAGGTGCTCTTAACATTCAATTGGCCGGAGATGCTTATTACTTTGGGAAATTATACAAGAAAAAGTTTATCGGTGATTCCAATCGTTCCATAACTTATCAGGACATCTTTCTAGCCAATCGTCTGTTATATGCGACAGCAATCATAGGTTTAGTTTGCATCGTTATAGTATATGTAATTTGTTTGTAATATACAATATGTAAAGTGAGGTAATATGAGACATAAACATGGTGGAGATGTCTATAGCGTACCTGGGATGTTAGACTTTTCTGCAAATATCAATCCGCTTGGTATGCCCAAAGCAGTGAAAGAGGTAGCGATAAAAGGGATTGAACAAGCAGTCTCTTATCCAGAAGTAAGCTCAAAACATCTAAGAAAACAGTTATCAGAGTATTATAATATAAATCCAGAGTATGTGATTTGTGGAAATGGTGCAGCAGAGATTATCTTTTTTATCTGTTTAGCAAGTCAACCTAAAAAAGCTTTGCTTTTGGCACCAAGCTTTGCGGAATATGAGATTTCATTGCGTAATGTAGGGTGTGAAATAATCTATTATGATTTAAAGGAAGAGAATGATTTTAAACTTAAGACAGATTATATCACATGCCTAAGGGATGATCTTGATATTTTATTTTTATGCAATCCAAACAATCCAACGGGGCAAATGATTTCAAAAGAATTTTTACTAGAGGTCATTAAAGTCTGCAAAGAAAAACAAATAAGGGTAGTAATTGATGAGTGTTTTATTGATTTCTCAGATGAACTAGAAAAGCAGTCCTTAAGAGATGAGTTCGTTAACTATGATAATTTAGTCATCATCAATGCGTTTACGAAACTTTATGCAATGCCGGGACTGCGATTGGGATACGCCCTTAGTTCAGACGAAGTACTCTGTCATAAAATGCAGCAATTATTGCAACCTTGGAATGTGTCTGTCCCTGCACAACTTGCAGGAATTGCAGCACTAAAAGAAAAAGAATATGTGATGAACACTAGAGAGATGCTTCGTAAGGAAAAAGAATATCTCTTAGATTACTTTTTAAATAAAAATGAATCCGTCAGAAGTAAAGAGGGATGTAGCATTGATAAAGTCTATGGGCATGAAGCAAACTATATATTCTTTCGTAGCGATATCAATTTATATGATAACTTGTATGCGAGGGGGATTCAAATAAGGGACTGCAGCAATTACCGTGGTTTGGAGAAGGGATATTATCGTATCGCGGTTAGGAATCGATTCGAAAATCAAAGATTAATAGAAGCAATGTTTGATATAGGAGGTTAAAATGGCAAAGGTAATCATGGTGCAAGGCACAATGTCAAATGTAGGTAAAAGTTTTTTAGTTGCTGGATTATGTCGTGTTTTTTCACAAGATGGTTATAAAGTGGCACCGTTTAAATCTCAAAACATGGCACTGAATTCATTTATTACTGAGGAAGGCCTTGAGATGGGAAGAGCGCAGGTGATGCAAGCAGAAGCCGCTGGAATAAAACCTTCCGTGTTAATGAATCCAATTTTATTAAAACCTACAACCGATATGGGATCTCAGGTTATAGTGAATGGTAAAGTTGTTGGAAATATGCATGCAATGGATTATTTTAAGAGAAAAAGAGATTTCATACCAGAGGTGTTAAAGGCATATAAGCAATTGGATGAATCATACGACATTATTGTTGTGGAAGGGGCTGGGAGTCCTGCCGAAATTAATTTAAAACAAGAAGACATTGTAAACATGGGATTGGCAAAAGAAATTAAGGCTCCAGTACTTTTAGTAGGGGATATTGATCGAGGTGGAGTATTTGCTCAATTGATCGGGACAATTATGCTATTAGAAGAGGATGAGCGTGCGCTAATTAAAGGAAATATTATAAATAAGTTCCGTGGTGATATTAATATTCTTGGTAAAGGATTAGATATTATTGAAGAGAAGAGTAAAGTTCCAGTTCTCGGGGTCTTGGCATATGTTGACATTGATCTTGATGATGAGGATAGTTTATCAGAGCGTCTTGTTTCAAAAAAAGAAATCGGACAAATCGACATAGCAGTAATTCATTTACCAAAAATCTCGAATTTTACCGACTTACATCCTTTTGAATGCATCGAAGGTGTATCACTTCGATATGTGAAACGTGTGGAGGAATTAGGAAATCCAGATTTAATTATTATACCTGGCACAAAAAATACAATGGCCGATTTAAAATGGTTGCGTCAAAATGGACTTGAATCCGCGATTTTAAAGGCAGTTGCCAATGATACTCTTTTATTTGGAATTTGTGGTGGTTTTCAGATGCTTGGAAAAACATTAAGCGATCCTTGTGGAGTAGAAGGCGGAGGCGATATGCGTGGAATGGAAGTATTACCAATGCATACCGAATTTGGAACGGAAAAAGTGTGTACTCAGGTAAAAGGAAAATTTTTAGATATAACAGGAGCATTTGAAGCCTTATCTGGAGTAAGTATGAAAGGCTATGAGATTCATATGGGAAAATCAACACTTGAAGCGGCAGCAGAGAGTGCGACCTGTATTTTTGATGGAAATGAAGAAAAAATGGATGGTGCCTTTGGTGGAAACGTATGTGGTAGCTATGTTCATGGAATCTTCGATGAAGAAGAAGTAACAAGTACAATACTTTCTATTTTATTGAAACGAAAAGGTCTTGAAATGGATCATATAAAGGGATGTTCTTACGATGAGTATAAGGAAAAACAATATGACAAGCTAGCACAAATTGTGCGAGAAGGACTTGATATGAAACGTATTTATGAAATTTTAGAGGAGGGTGTATGAAAGGTTTGATTCATATTTATTGCGGCGATGGAAAAGGAAAAACAACAGCATCTATGGGGCTTGCAATTCGAGCTGCTGGTAATGGAATGAATGTATTATTTACACAGTTTTTAAAGGGCAGTGATACCAGCGAACTTAACTCATTAAAACAAATCAAAGAAATCACTGTCTTGCGTAATGCGATTGATTATGGATTTTTTAATCAAATGACGGAGGAAGACAAAGAAGCAATCACGAAGCTACACAATGAAACCTTATTACAAGCGATTCAGGCGGTGAAAGATAAAACGGTTGATTTGTTGATTCTTGATGAAATCATAGCAACGTATAATTACAATCTTGTAGATAAACATCTAGTAGATGAATTAATTCAGAACAAGCCTGAATATCTCGAACTTGTATTAACGGGAAGAGACCCTGCAGAACATTTTATAGCAGCAGCGGACTATGTATCTGAAATAAAGAAAGTAAAACATCCATTTGATAAACGAATTGGGGCAAGAAAAGGTATTGAGTATTAAAAATTAGTTCAGTTTAACGCTATCTTATTGTTTTATAATACAGTATTAACATGCGTATATTAAGCGCAGAATTATTACAGAACTAGTAAGACGGATTCAGTCACACTGAACCAAAAATGATTCAATGACACGAATGAAATATACTAAAATTTAATTTCGGTATTATGATTATTATATTATTCATTCTTAGTGCGATATTCCATTGGTGTCATCCCACAAATCGACTGAAACGCTCGATAAAAACTTCTGGTGCTATTAAAGCCAGAATCAAATGCAATGGAGGTGATAGAGTCATTGGTATTACGGAGCAATGTTTTTGCCAACTCTACCCTTCGATTGTTTACATAAGTATTGAACGAGGTTTGTAGTTTCTTAGAGAAGAATCTTGATAAATGAAACTTGCTAGTGCTAATGTGTTTCGCGACTTCGTCTAACGTGATTGCCTCGGTAAAATGACAGTCGATATAAATAAGTGCCGTTATTAATGCATCGGAATTCAATTGTTCTTCTTCTTGCTTAATCAAGTTAAGAGCATCAAAAATATAGGATAATATTATCATAAGATATCCTTTCATTCGCCTTGCATTTACAACTTTACCGGCATTTTCAGTCAGTACTTCAATGCATTTAAGAATATCTGGTGATAAAGGTTTGTTTGTAATAAATGGACTAAGTGGGCGGTAATTTAAAAACTCAGTAAGATAATCGCTTACAAATTCAGCATCAAAAATAAGAAGTAGAATGTGACTTTCTTCAGTTGTTTTGTAATAATGAATTGTATTGGGAAAAGCAATGGAGCAATCGCCTGCGCATAGTTCCTGTACATCGTTATCAATGGTTACGGTAATTTTGCCAGATAAAACATAGAGTACTTCTATTTGTTTATGAAGGTGTGCAGGATAATTATTATTGTGGGATATTAGGTTTTGAAAGTTTTGTGTACGAAATTGGTAAAAGGAATTCATTTAAATTACCTCCATATGAGCAAAGATGATACATGTTTTATCAAGTTTATTATAAAAACAACGCAATAATTGACATAACTAATTATGAATTCATATCTTGAATTTATTATAACAATTGTTACTATCTTTGTAAATGAAATCTGTTGACACACCGTAACTATGTGTTGAAGGAATTGGGGTTTTGAAGAAAATGTGGTGATATTATTTTAGAGCAATATTTGGCACAACCTCATGTCTATTTGACATGACGAGAAGAATAAAATGAATTACAATGTCTATACAGAAGCGTAATATCACTTTATTTTAAGAAAGAGGTAAGTATGATGAAGCAAACGAAAAAAATGTGGATTGCAGACCAGGGGGACGGTACTTATAAAAATCCTATCTTATATACAGATTACTCTGATCCAGATGCAATTCGTGTTGGAGAAGATTATTTCATGATTGCATCTAGCTTTTGCAATTCACCAGCAATTCCAGTATTACATTCAAAAGATTTGGTGAACTGGAAGGTTATTAGTTATGTACTAGAGAAGATTCCGTTTAAAGATTATGATGAACCAGCGCATGGAAGAGGGGTATGGGCTCCAGCCATTCGTTATCATGAAGATACTTTTTATGTATTCTATCCGATGCCAGATGAAGGTATTTTTATGTGTACATCAAAAGATCCTTTCAAAGGTTGGTCTGAACCTGTTTGCGTTAGAAGTGTAATAGGTTGGATCGATCCATGTCCATTCTGGGATGATGACGGCAAAGCATATATGGTAAGCGCATTTGCAAGAAGTAGAATTGGATTTAAGAGTATTTTACACATGAGTTCCATGGAACCTGATGCAACAGGTGTCTTAGATGATGGTATCCATGTATATGATGGAAATAAAACGCAACCTACAATCGAAGGTCCAAAGTTATATAAAAGAAACGGATATTACTATATTTTTGCTCCAGCAGGTGGTGTAAAACCTGGTTGGCAGACTGTTCTTCGCTCAAAAAATATTTGGGGACCATATGAAGAAAAAATCGTATTGCATCAAGGAAACTCTCCTGTCAATGGACCTCATCAAGGTGCATGGATTGATACACCAACCGGAGAAGATTGGTTCCTACATTTCCAAGACGTTGGAAATGCCGGCCGAATTGTACATCTACAACCAATGCGTTGGGAGGATGATTGGCCAGTCATTGGTGTAAATGACGTTGATGGTTGCGGTGAACCAGTATTACATTATAAAAAGCCAAATGTAGGTGGAACGTATGAAATCGATGCTCCAGAGGACAGTGATTATTTTGAAGGCGAAAAATTAGGATTACAGTGGCAGTGGAATGCAAATTACCAAGATGAGTGGTATCAATTAGATACGAAAGAAAAGAAGTTAAATTTATATTCTGTTTATTCAAATACTCAACTATGTGATGTTAAAAACCTTTTCATGCAAAAATGGCCGGCTCCTAAGTTTAGCATTAAAGCAACTCTTGATGTATCCAATCTTACAGAAGGTGATATTGCAGGCATGGTTTCACTCGGTGGTGTGTACTCAGGTTTAGCAGTCCGTTTGAAAGATGGAGTTAAGAAGTTTGTTGAAATCACTGGAGAATGGTTAAAGAAGAATGAAACCATAACAGAATATGATACATTAACGAATGATCAAATTATAATTAAAATGAATGTATTTGAAGATGGTAATGTTAATTATGAATATAGTTATGATGATATCTCTTATAAACCAGTTGGAACTACCATTATGATGACTCCAGGTCGTTGGGTTGGTGTAAAAGCAGGATTATTCTGTATCAATCAAATGAGTGAATCCAAAGGCTATTTAACAGCTGATTCCTTCGTGTTCTATGAAGCTGAGTAAAGAAAAATAACAACATATCTAATCAAAATAAAATATGCCTCTTTCATTTCTCTCTTTAAAAGCAGTGAAAATGAAAGAGGCATTTAAACATTTTTCTATATTATTGGAAAAAAGAATAAACCTAAAATCTATAAAGTATACGGGCTCCCTGAACTATTGAGCGCCAAAACATTTCTTTAAAAGTTCTAATAAATCCGCACAGCTAAAATTAAACATAATCAAATCCTCCTATGATGAAAAATAATCTATCAAATATACAGGCTCGCTAAATTATTGAGCGCCAAAACATTTCTTTAAAAGTTCTAATAAATCCGCACAGCTAAAATTAAACATAATCAAATCCTCCTATGATGAAAAATAATCTATAAAGTATACGTGCTCGTTAAATTATTGAGCGCTAAAACATTTCTTTAAAAGTTCTAATAAATCCGCACAGCTAAAATTAAACATAATCAAATCCTCCTATAATGAAAAATAATCTATCAAATATACAGGCTCGCTAAATTATTGAGCGCCAAAACATTTCTTTAATAATTCTAATAAATCCGTACAGCTAAAATTAAACATAATCAAATCCTCCTATGATGAAAAATAATCTATAAAGTATACGTGCTCGTTTAATTATTGAGCACCGAAACATTTCTTTAATAATTCTAATAAATCTGCACAGCAAAAGTTGTTAAATATCATAATTAAAACCTCCTATATCCTATAAGGACATCAAACATATTTTTCCTAGCAAGAACCAAAACATTTTTTTATAAGTTCTAAAAGATTGGAACAGTTAAAATAATTGAAACACATTTTTATTACCTCCTTGTTTTTTTAGAACCCTTCGAATGATACATTCGATTTATCTTTGTATCTAAGATAAATTGTATTTTTTAAGATGTTTTTCTTTGGTATGTTTGTATTGTAACATTTATGTAACAAAATTGTAATATTTAAATCATGGAAATTTTAGTAGAAAATAGATACTTGATGTGATGAGAGTTTAGTTACCATTGTTTATTTTCACTAGGGCAATTCATAAAAAGCTTTGCAGCACGTAATTCTACGTAACAACCACACTTTTTGCACATTCCATTCAATAGGTTATCACAAGCCTTACAAGCAGCAAGTCTATGATGATAAATCTCGTCACTTACTTTTTCTTCGGGAGGGATTTTAGAAATATAATTTAGGATGGATTGAAAAAAATCCGATTCATCAATCTCGGCAAGCAGACATTTTTTACATAGGTTCATATAGGGCCTCCTGGTAGTGTGAATATTATTAATCATAATACCATGATTCACAAGAGAAAGGAACAAAAAAGGTTCTATCTCAATGATTTTCTAAGATAGAACCTTAACTATTATATAATGTGTAGAATGGAGAAGTTTTTAAAACAAGGGGAAACTATATTAGAATCCACCGAAACATTTCTTTAATAAAGCGATTAAATCATTACAATTGAAATTAAAAGTCATATTGAATACCTCCTTAAATTTATAAGTCTTTTTGAGTATATTTTTTGTTTATAATTAGCTACAAATGGATTGTAACACTTTTGTAACAAAATTGTAATATATAAAATATGTCAAACTTGTTAGAAATAAACAGGACTTCTTGTTTGAAAAAAACTCTTGACAATATATGCTAGATTTAGTAATCTACTAAGCAATATATCGTATGGAGGTATCACATGCTTACATTAAAATTATTTACTACATTTAATTTAAATAGGGACGACGATAGGTAGCGCTTGCAGCTGTGATATTTCATAGGTGCAAGTGCTTTTTGTGCGTTGTACCTATGTGGATATAAATTTATATGTATTATATAAGCCACATTGGTAGGATAGTAATATTATTCACCGCTGTGGCTTTTTTTGCGTTATAAAAACCAAAATAAAAATGCTTTGATTCATTTATTTTAAAATATACATTCAAAAGGATGGCAGGGTACATGGAAGGGGCGTGATCGTATGGGACATATGGATGATGTCCGTATGGATAATAATTCTAAATTGGGCGGAATGAAAAAATAAAATGAACATTTAGGGAAAAGGAAAAAATTAAAATAGAACTCTAGGATCGAAAACTTAAAGTAGAGTTCAGGGAAATGAAAACCTATATAGAAATTTAGAGAAATGAGAATTTAAATAAAATTTAATATGCATTGGATATATCCAAGAGGAGGTTTTTATGAAATATTTGAATGGAAATCTAAACAACAAAGTGACGGAAGCAGAAGAATTAGGATCTTGTATAAATAGCAAGGTTATATTACAAGGAGCCATATATAAGATACGTAATATGAAGGGCTTTTCCTTTCTACTTCTTAGAACAAAACGTAAAGTAGTTCAATGTATTTATTCAAAAGAATCTAGTAGTTGTGCAATCGAAGATATAAAGGAGCAAATGTGGGTTCGCATTTATGGAGAGGTCGTGAGAGAGGAACGTTCCAAAACTGGATATGAAGTTAGGATAAACGAAGTTGAGGTATTATCGAGAGCGGAAGAGGAATTCCCTGTTGTTATTAATAATAAAACGATAGAGGCTTCAATGGAAACACTTCTAGATTACAGAATGATTACTTTGCGTAATGAAAAGGAACGGGCAATTTTTAAGATACAAGAAGGTATTTGTATGGCGTTTCGTCAGTTTTTTCAAGAACAACGCTTCACTGAAATTCATACACCTAAAATCGTTCATGCAGGTGCAGAGGGTGGCGCAAATATATTTCACTTAAATTATTTTGGTAAGGATGCATATCTTGCACAAAGCCCTCAATTTTATAAACAAATGATGGTTGGAGTATTTGAAAGGGTCTATGAGATAGCACCTGTGTTTCGTGCAGAAAAACATGACACACGAAGACATTTAAATGAATATACAAGCGTTGACTTTGAAATGGGATTTATAGAGAGTTTTATGGATATTATGAAAATGGAGACTGCGATGTTATCGTATTGCTTTGAATTTTTAAATAATAATTATTCATATGAACTTCAATTATTAAATGTAAAGATACCTGTAATAGAAGAGATACCATACATTACTTTTTATGAGGCAAAAGATTTGATATTCAGAGAGTATCAACGTGAAATTAAGGATATGGATGATTTTGAACCAGAAGAAGAACAACTACTTTATGAACTTATTTATAAGAAAACAGGAAGTGAGTTTGTATTTGTTACCCATTATCCAAGCAAAAAACGTCCTTTTTATGCAATGGAAGATCCCAAGAATTCAGAGACTACTTTAAGCTTTGACTTATTATTCCGTGGATTAGAGATTACTACGGGGGGACAAAGAATTCATGAATATGAAGCACAGATAAAAAAGATGGAGGAAAGGGGAATGGATACAGAGGCGTTTCATGACTATTTAAAAATGCATAAATACGGGATGCCTCCACATGGAGGTTTGGGACTTGGATTGGAAAGATTTACGGCTATGTTACTGGGATTTTTCAATATCCGTAGTGCAACATTGTTTCCAAGAGATATTAACCGTGTGACACCTTAAACCTTTTACCCTTTAAAAGTTAAGACAAATGGGTTATAATATTTATAGGAAGTAAATTAATCAAAATTTTATTACTTTTAAATAAATAACGAATTGTTTTAACAGTTTTGATAAGGGTTGATTCATTGATATAATATGATTGTAATAGGTAGTATTAAATGGATAATTAAACTCTTAGTCAAAAATAGAATGAGAGGTTGAATATGATAAAAAATAGAAATGAAAGCGTATTGCTCTATCTTCATGAAAATGGAGAAAGAGAAAAAAAGATAAAGGCATTATTAATTCGCCATGGAATAAAAATTAAGTTAGTAACGGAGGAGATGCAGGGACATTCGGTTGGATATTTATTATCTTTTCCTGGATTTTCAGAGGAAACTGTAGAAGGAGAAGCTATTCCATTTGAAGAGGATATAATGGTCTTAAAAGGTTTCACAAGAGAGAGAATGAATTTATTATTCGAAGGATTCAAAAAAAATGGAATACGTAGAATTAACTTAAAAGCAGTAGTTACAGAGCATAATCTTCCTTGGAAATTAAGAGACTTGTATAAAGAGCTTCAGGAAGAACATAAACAAATGAGCGAACTCACTAAGAAAAAGCTTGAAGAGACAAATAAAAACGATTAAATAAGTAACCATTACAATATACATTTATGTTTCAATAAAGTATATTGTAATGGTTTTTCTATTTTAAGATGTACCGTTCTAAATGCACACTTCCATGTAATATTCACAGTATGTCTTTTATACCAGTCTTATAAAATTTATTCTTTCAGTAAATTGGCTTAAGTATGGACTTTCTTTACAAATGCTATTGCAACTGCTTGAACGCTAATATCCGTAGTTAAGATAAAGTTATTTATTATGGCAAGATAATAGTTTCATTAAAAAACACTAAAAATTAGTTTTTTGCTCCATAAATTCGATATAATAAGAACGATATTTAAAGAAAAGTAATAACGGAAAGAAAGTTGAGGAATAAAGGTGGATAAAAAGTTATATGTTTGTCAAAAATGTGGATGTAATGAGTATGAATCCGATCAATTTCAAGCAACCGGAGGTAATTTTGCTAAGATATTCGACGTACAAAATAAGAAATTTATAACAATAAGTTGTAGGCGTTGTGGATATACTGAGTTATATAAGGCGAACACATCCGATGGATGGAATATCTTAGACTTTTTCACGAATTAAAGATGCTTATAATATTTGATTACGAAAAGGAGTTGATTGTATATAAAAACAATCAACTTTTTTCATAATATATGCCGTTTTTACACTACTTAAGAATTAAATAAAAACAAAAGTAATCAATTGATAAATATCGTAGAAACTTTATAAATAATATTAGTTTTTTATAAAATTTTTAAAATTTACTTGCATTTCATTAGAATCTGAATATAATAGTTGAAGTACTCAACAATTAAGGGGGTGAACTAATTGGACGATGGAAAATATAAAACCGCGTTGGAGTATGGTCATGATTTTATGAGCGTAAGCCATAAAATGAAAAAATTAATTTCAAATAGTACTGCAAGAAGTGAGTTATATCAAGGCGAATACATGATGTTAAATGCAATTCAACACATGTTAGAGTGGAATAAAAAAAATGGCGATGATTTACCAGGTGCGAAGGTGGGAGACATTGGAAAAAAACTCTACTTATCAAAATCTGCGACTTCAAAAATGTTACGCTCCCTAGAGGAGAAAGGATATATCGAACGTACTACGACGCCAAAAGATCGTAGAAATGTATATGTACATCTGTCACAAAAAGGGGAAAAACTCATAACAGAATCAAAAGAAAATATGAATCAATTTGCGATTGACGTGATTGAAGAGCTTGGAATTGAACAAATGGATGAGTTTATAAAATTGATGAATCAAATCTATGAAATCATGGCTCAAAAAATTGATAAATATTTTGATTATGATAAAAGTAAAGACAATGAAAAGGGAGATAGTATATGCTAAAACTTTTGAAATACTTAAAAAAATCAATAGTACCAATCATATTTGTATTTGTATTGTTGATTTTACAAGCGTACTGTGACTTATCACTTCCATCGTATACTTCCGACATAGTTAACGTTGGAATTCAGCAAGGTGGTATCACAGAAAATTCTCCAGAGGTTGTAAGGGAAAATACAATGAATGATATTTTAATCTTCACAACCCCAGAAGAAAAGGAGAACATATTAAACTCATATGATTTTATTGATAGAGAACAGGCGGATGAAGGACTCATTGCAAATTATATAAAGAAATATCCGTTATTAGCTTCAGAAAATTTATATGTTAGAAAAGAGAATTTGCAGAACCTAGACTTTGAAGCAACTATGTCTAAGGCAATGATGATGTATACGATGCTATCTACAGATTCAGATACAACAAAAGCAATGAAAGAATCATTGGCTGCATCCATACCAGAAAGTATGAAAGATGCTAGCATGGTTGATATTTTAAAAGCTATGCCAGAGGAGCAGAGGATGGCAATCGTGCAGCCAATGCTAGAAAAGTTTGCGGAACTTCCGGAGAGCATGGTATCAAGCGGTGCCGCTACAGCAATAAAAGGAGAATATAGTGCGGTTGGAATCGATACCGATCATATTCAGACTAATTTTATTACAGTGACAGGACTTAAAATGTTAGGTCTTGCATTAGTCGCAATGATTACAAGCATTATTATTGGATATATAGCATCACGAATTGCAGCAACATTTGCAAAAGATTTACGAAGTATGACATTTAAAAAGGTTGTTAGCTTTTCAAATGCAGAATTTGATAAATTTTCAACAGCTTCTTTAATTACTCGTAGTACAAATGATATACAACAGGTACAAATGTTAGTAGTTATGTTTTTACGTATGGTTGCTTATGCACCGATCCTAGGCATCGGTGGTGTTATAAAAGTATTAAATACCAATGTATCTATGGCATGGGTAATCGCTCTTGCTGTAGCTGTAATAATCATTTTTGTTGTAACACTATTTGTACTTGCGATGCCAAAATTTAAGGCAATGCAAAAGTTGGTAGACCGATTAAATCTTGTAACAAGAGAAATTTTAACAGGTTTATCTGTTATTCGTGCATTTAGTACTGAAAAATACGAAGAGAAACGATTTGATCAAGCAAATAAAGATTTAACAAAAACGAGTTTATTCGTAAACCGTGTTATGACATTCATGATGCCTGTAATGATGTTAATTATGAATGGAACAATGATTCTTATTCTTTGGGAAGGTGGCCATGGAATTGATAGTGGCGATATGATGGTTGGTGATATGATGGCATTCATACAATATGCAATGCAAATCATTATATCCTTCTTAATGCTATGTATGATTTCAATCTTTCTTCCACGTGCAGCTGTTTCGGGAAAACGTATCTCAGAGGTACTCGATACTGATTTATCCATTGTTGAAACAAAAGAAACAAATGAATTTGTACCTAGCAAAGCAGGTTATGTAGAATTCAATCATGTTTCCTTCCGTTATCCAGGTGCTGAAGAAGATGTGTTACATGACCTTACATTCACAGCAAAACCAGGGGAAACAACAGCAATTATTGGTAGTACAGGAAGTGGAAAATCTACTCTAATCCAGTTAATACCAAGACTTTATGATGTTACAGATGGTGAAATATTAGTTAATGGAGTAGACGTCAGAAACGTTTCCTGTGAAAAGTTACGTAGTAAAATTGGGTATGTACCTCAAAAAGGTGTATTGTTTACTGGAACAATATCATCAAATCTTAGATTTGGTAAAGAAAAAGCGTCAGAGGAAGAGATACGCCGTGCAGCTCGAATTGCCCAAGCAACTGAATTTGTCGAAGCAAAAACAAATCAGTATGAAGAATCAATTTCACAAGGTGGTAGCAATGTCTCTGGTGGACAAAAGCAACGTTTATCCATTGCCCGTGCTATAGCAAAGGATCCTGAAATTTATATTTTCGATGATAGTTTTTCAGCCCTTGATTACAAAACAGATGTAGTGTTAAGAAAGACATTACGTGAAGAAATAAAAAATAGTACAATGATTATTGTAGCGCAACGTATTAGTACAATTATGAATGCAGAACAAATTTTAGTATTAGATGAAGGTCGAATTGTTGGCAAAGGTACACACAAAGAATTATTAAAATCTTGTGATGTTTACAAACAAATCGCTTCTTCACAGTTATCCTCTGCTGAATTAGATCAGGGTGAAAGGTAGGTGAGTTCAATGAGTAATGAAAAAGTAGGTGGAAGACCAAGAGGCCCGATGGGAAAAGGACCGATGGGCGCTGGCACAGAAAAAGCGAAAGATTTCAAAGGTTCAATTGGAAAATTAATGAAAGTAATGGCACAGTACAAGTTACAACTTGTCGTTGTATTTCTCTTTGCAATTGGTAGTACAATATTTTCAGTCATTGGACCGACCATCTTAGGTGATGTTACAACAGAGCTTGGAGAAGGGTTTGTTAGTAAAATCCAAGGTGGAGTAGGAATTGATTTCACAAAAATCGGTAGAACTTTATTATGGCTTTTAGCATTATATTTAATTAGTGCATTATTTTCCATCATCCAAGGTTGGCTAATGACCGGAATTTCACAAAAAGTCAGCTTTAAGATGCGTAAGGATATTTCAGAAAAAATCAATCGTATGCCGATGAGATATTTTGATACAAAAACACATGGTGAAGTATTATCTCGCGTAACAAATGATGTCGATACCTTAAGTATGAGTTTGAATCAAAGTTTCACACAAGTAGTAACATCGATCACAACAATCATTGGTGTTCTTATTATGATGTTACGTATCAGTGGATCTATGACATTAATCGCTATTTTAACTTTACCACTATCCCTAGGATTGATCGGTGGAATCGTCAAGAAATCTCAAAAATACTTTAAAGCACAACAAGAATATCTTGGTCATGTCAATGGTCAAGTAGAAGAAGTATATGGCGGTCATGCTGTTGTTAAAGTATTTAATGCTGAAAATAAAGTAGTGGAAGAGTTTGAAAAGGCAAATAATACATTGTTCGATTCTGCATGGAAATCTCAATTTTTATCTGGTATGATGCATCCGATTATGTCATTTGTCGGTAATATTGGCTATGTTGCAGTAGCTATTGCCGGCGGATATTTAACGATAAAAGGAAGTATTGCAATTGGTGATATTCAAGCTTTTATATCTTATGTAAGAAGTTTTAACCAACCAATTGCGCAATTAGCGCAGATTTCAAATCAATTGCAACAAACAGCAGCAGCTTCTGAGCGTATCTTTGAATTCCTTGAAGAAGAGGAAGAAGATGTTACAGTTCCAAATGCTGTTAAGATTGATAAATTAGACGGAAGTGTTGAATTTAAAAATGTTAAGTTTGGCTATAATCCAGACAAAACGATTATTCAAAACTTTTCTACTAAAGTTAAACCAGGACAAAAAGTTGCAATCGTTGGACCTACGGGTGCTGGTAAGACGACGATCATTAAGCTTTTAATGCGTTTTTATGATGTAAATGAAGGAGCCATTTTAATTGATGGTCATAATGTAAAAGATTTTAACCGTAGTGAGTTACGTGAATTGTTTGGAATGGTATTACAAGACACTTGGTTATTCAATGGTTCCATTATGGATAACATTCGATATGGTCGATTAAATGCCACAGATGAAGAAGTTATGGCGGCTGCAAAAGCGGCTTATGTAGATCATTTTGTTTCTACGTTACCAGATGGTTACAATATGGAATTAAATGAAGAAGCAAACAACGTTTCTCAGGGACAAAAGCAATTGCTTACGATTGCAAGAGCGATTTTAGCAGATCCTAAAATATTAATTCTAGATGAAGCAACAAGCTCCGTTGATACAAGAACAGAAGTTAGAATTCAAAAAGCGATGGATAACCTAATGAAGGGAAGAACAAGTTTTGTTATCGCCCATAGACTTTCTACGATTCGTGATGCGGATATCATATTAGTAATGAAAGATGGAGATATAGTAGAGCAAGGAAACCATGAGGAATTGCTTGAAAAAGGCGGATTTTACGCTGATCTATACAACTCACAGTTTGAACGTAGTGCATAAAAAAAAGAGCTGTCACTTTTGTGGCAGCTCTTTTTTGCGTGTGCCAGGCATGGCACTAATCTAGCTAGTGAAAGTCTAGCCACGGGTATTTACCGCCAAGTGTAGTGAACCACAAGTTGGTACCAGTAATGGTATAGATGAAGGAAGTGGTGTAGCAAACTTCTC
>OJJJ01000270.1_pt1 | contig 30054 bp, 27 predicted proteins | sample 1596311 | NCBI WGS metagenome assembly OJJJ01 (sample SAMEA4350140, study PRJEB24818) | metagenome | biome: human; feature: gut; material: faeces | place: Denmark | collected 2013-09 | reverse complement strand
TACCCTGATGCGGGCGCGCACCCGCCTGGCTTGCGGCCAGGGTCTGGCGGGCCGGATAACGCGTCGGGGCTGAATAACCGCCCTCTTCCCGCCCGTAAATAAACAGCTGCAGACCCGGCTCGCCATAATCACCGCCCAGGCGGTTATGGTTAGCGGCCCCCTCGTCACCAAACATCGCCACCTGCGGCAGCGCCTGATGCACGCTGAAATACGTTTCATCACTGAAGATAGCGCTCAGCACACGTTCGGTGGTGTCCGCCTCGGTAGCGCGATGGAATTTGTTATTCAGATTCGCCACGGTCAAATGCACTTTGCCATCCAGCGTGTCTGCCGACGGCGCGACGGTTGCCGCATTTGCCACCCACATTGAGGAGGCGGAGCTGGCCGCAGAGAGCAGCTGTGGTGTCTGCGTGCCTGCTTTCTCAACCACCTGCTCATCGCTGCCGCTAAACCCAAGCTGGCGCAGCACCGCCACATTCGGGCGTTCCTGCGGCGGGATCACCGCCTGCGGGAAACCGGCATCCGACAGCGCCTTCATTTTCAGCAGCCCCTGCTTCGCTGCCAGCTTTGGATTAGAGATCTGGAAACGGTGCTTCGTCGAGGCTTCATTACCAAACGACAGACCGGCATAGTGGTGCGTCAGCCCCACCAGCCCGTCGAAATTAACCTCACGCGCTTTCATGGGTGTCTCCCTGAGTGAAATCCAGCCCCGGATTCAGCGTCTCCGGCAACGTCAGCGCTGGCGTTTCCAGGCTCGCCATCGGCCACGCGCAGTAATCAGCGGCATACCACGCGCTGGCGCGGTGGTTACCGGATGCCCCCACGCCACCAAACGGCGCGGTGCTCGCTGCACCGGTGAGCGGTTTATTCCAGTTCACGATCCCTGCGCGCGCTTCAAGCAGCAGTTGATCGAATTTCTCGCGTTGCGGCGAAATCAAACCGCTCGACAGGCCATAGCGGGTGTTGTTCGCCATTGCGATGGCGCTGTCAAAATCGTCATAGCGCCAGACGCACAGCAGCGGACCAAAGACCTCCTCATCCGGCACGTTGCGGGCGTCGCTCATCTCAATAATCCCTGGCGTCAGCAGCGAAGTGCCAGGCTGGATCTGCTTTGGCTCCAGCAAGGTTTTCGCGCCGCGCGCAACGTGGTCCTGCCAGGCTTTCAGCACGTTCAGCGCGGCCTGCGCGGAAATCAGCCCACCGATAAACGGCTGTGGTTCGGCATCCCACGGCGCGGGCACCAGCCGCGCCGTAACGTCCACCAGTCGCGCCAGGAACGCGTCACCTTGTGCCCCGCGCTTCACCAGCAGACGACGCGCACAGGTACAGCGCTGCCCGGCGGTAATAAACGCTGACTGAATGGTCAGGTGCACGGCCGCATCAATATCGTCAGGATCTTCGACAATCAGCGGGTTATTACCGCCCATCTCCAGCGCCAGAATTTTTTCCGGCTGCCCTGCCAGCTGGCGATGCAGCTGATAGCCCGTTCCGGCGCTGCCGGTAAACAGCAGGCCGTCAATATCACTCAGCGCACTCAGCGCCTGGCCGGTTTCACGCCCGCCCTGTACCAGGTTGAGCACGCCCGGCGGCAGACCAGCCTGTTCCCACAGCTTCACCACCGCTTCACCGGTTAACGGCGTTAGCTCACTCGGCTTGAAGATAACGGTATTACCCGCCAGCAACGCAGGCACAATGTGTCCGTTCGGCAAATGGCCGGGGAAGTTATACGGACCAAACACTGCGAGCACACCGTGCGGGCGATGGCGTAGCGTGGCCGCACCGTCGGGCATCTCAGTGTGATGTTCACCGGTGCGGGTGTGGTATGCCTTCACCGAAATGGCGATTTTGTTGATCATCGCCGTCACTTCGGTTGTCGCTTCCCAGCGCGGTTTGCTGGTTTCCGAGGCGATAACCTGGGTCAGCTCGGCTTTATTTGCCTCCAGCAGAGCAGCAAATTTTTCGACAATGGTCTGGCGCACGGTAAAAGGCTGTTTCGCCCATGCCGGGAAGGTGCGGCGAGCAGCGTTACAGGCCTGCTCAACCTGCGCAGCACTGGCATCGTTCCCCTGCCACAGCACCTCTTTACCCACCGGATTGGTTTTTACGCGCGGCTCGCCTTCACCTGTAACCCAGTCACCGTTAATCCATAAAGTCATGCTGTTTTCTCCTCAGGGCAGAGTCGCACCAGACGAACCGTGTCGCCGGCGTTACATTTCAGGGCATCCAGTTGGGCGGGCGTCAGCACCAGCCGCTCGCATTTCGGGTTCGTCCGCACCAGCATGGCGCGGAAATTGTCGTATTGTTCGTTCGCCACCAGACAGGCCGGCCATTCGCCCGGTGCAGGTTGCCCCTCAGAGACCTTCACCAGACGGCTTTTACGGATGGCACGCACGCGGTCAATGTCACACTCAAGCGTTGGGCCGCCGTCAAAGATGTCGACATAGTTACGGTAGCGGAATCCTTCTTTCTCCAGCACCGCGCGGGCAGGTGCGGTTTGCGGATGCACTTCGCCAATCACCGCCTGTGCTTCAGGGCTGAGGAAGTGGGTATAAATCGGGTGTTTTGGCATCAGTTCAGCGATAAAGGCTTTTTGACCGGTCCCGCACAGGTAATCCGCCCGGCTAAACTCCATCGAGAAGAAGCGTTCGCCCAGGCTCTCCCAGAACGGGGAGTAGCCTTTGTCGTCGATAACACCGCGCATCTCGGCGACCACTTTTTCATTGAAGCGATCGCGGAAGGCGGCCATAAACAGAAAGCGCGATTTGGAAAGCAGATAACCGTTGCCTTCTTTGCGCCAGGCCGGGTCAAGGAACAGCGTACAGAGTTCGCTGCTGCCGGTGTGATCGTTACTGAGGAACAGCGTTGGCAGCGCATTGTAGACATTCAGCTCTTTCGAGGCGTGAACCAGCGTGCCTACCCGGTAGTTGTACCACGGATCGTTAAGCCCCACGGCCACTTCAATGGCGCAAATCCCGGCCACGGTGCCGGTGTCGGTATCTTCGAGTACGAACACATAACCTTGTTCGCTTTTCGGCAACGTCCCTTGCCAGGTCTGCAGGGCGCGCTCAATACGCGCCGACAGCGTCGTTTCATCGGCAGGAAGCGACGTTAGCCCGCCTCCTGTCTTACTGGCAAGCTGCATAAGCCCGGCGAGATCGCCGCGCTCAACGGGACGGATGACCATCATGATGACACCCCTGACTTCACCTGTTCACAGGCCTGCGCAAAACGGTCTAAACCGGTCTGAACCTCTTCCTCGCTGACAATCAGCGCGGGGGCAAACCGCACCACGCTGGCACCCGCAATCAGCACCATCACGCCCATTTTTGCTGCTTCCTGTGAGATAAGTTTAGCTTTTCCGGCAAACTCAGGCGTGAGTTCGCAGCCAATTAACAGCCCCAGACCGCGGATCTCTTTAAACAGGCCCGTCTTGTTGTTGATGGCGGTTAAACGCTCGACAAACCAGTCATGACGCTGCTTCACACCGTTCAGGACCTCCGGCGTGTTAATGATATCCAGCACCTGTCCGGCCACGGCTGATGCCAGTGGGTTGCCGCCGTAGGTGGTGCCGTGAGTGCCCACCGTCATCACGCTGGCGAACTTATCGGTCGTCAGCATCGCGCCAACCGGGAAACCACCGCCCAGCGCTTTTGCAGTGGAAAGCACATCCGGCGTGACGCCATAGTGCATATAGGCATACAGCTCACCGGTGCGGCCAACGCCTGTCTGAACCTCGTCAAAAATCAGCACCGCGTTGTGACGATCGCACAGTTCCCGCACCCCTTGCAGGAAGGCTTTTTGCGCCGGAAGCACGCCACCCTCGCCCTGCATCGGCTCGACGATCACCGCGCAGGTGGTATCGTCAATCAGCTCGCTCGCGGACTGCAGATCGTTATAAACAGCGTGACGAATATCCGGCGGCAGCGGCGCAAAATCCTGCGAGTACGCTGGCTGGCCGCCCGCACTGACGGTAAACAGCGTGCGGCCATGAAAAGCATTTTTAAACGCGACGATACCGCTCTTGTGCGCGCCAAATTTATCGTGCGCATATTTGCGCGCCAGCTTCAGCGCGGCTTCGTTCGCCTCCGCACCGGAGTTACAGAAAAAGACTTTCTCTGCGAAGGTGGCGTCAATCAGTTTTTTCGCCAGACGCAGTGCCGGTTCGTTGGTATAGCCGTTACCGGTATGCCAGAATTTTGCCGCCTGATCGTTCAGCGCCTGACGCAGCGCCGGGTGCGCATGCCCCAGCGCATTTACCGCAATCCCACCCGCAAAGTCGATATACTCTTTGCCCTGCTGATCCCACAGGCGCGAGCCTTCCCCACGTACCGGAATAAAAGCCGCCGGAGCGTAAACCGGCATCATCCATTCATCGAAATTTCCACGCGTAATTGACAGAGACATAGCGACCTCATCCGGTAAATAAAAGGTTGTTTAAATGTTAAATTATTGAGTGTTTGCACTGTGAATGTAGATTGCAGAGTTCGTGCCAGCCAGCGATAAAAATGCATAAACGGGCTGGGAGGACAGAATATCAATGAGTTACAATATGGAATTATTCACTGTTATTGCATAAAAAGTGAATATTTTTACAGTAAGCGGCGCTTTGCCGCATGAAAACCAGAAAGAGTATGCACAGGCCAAATATAATTCTGGAATTGTGATCGCTGGCGAAATTTATCGGCCGTTTATGCCCCATTTGAGGGCGAGGCGCGTCGGAATGGTGCAAATATTGCACTACTGGTCATATCTGTCGCAGTAATTGGGCGAAGCGGATAACAGACGACGCAATTTCTGCTACCATCCATGCACTATTCACCTTGCACTGGCAGCGACTATGAAATTTGTCTCTTTTAATATCAACGGCCTGCGTGCCCGCCCTCACCAGCTTGAAGCGATTGTTGAGCAACATCAACCCGATGTGATCGGCCTGCAGGAGACAAAGGTCCACGACGATATGTTCCCCCTCGAAGAGGTGGCGAAACTGGGCTACAACGTCTTTTATCACGGGCAGAAAGGCCACTACGGCGTTGCGCTGCTGACCAAAGAGACGCCCGTTTCCGTGCGTCGTGGCTTCCCTGGCGATGACGGCGAGGCACAGCGCCGTATCATTATGGCGGAAGTGCCCTCAGCACTGGGCAATATCACGGTGATCAACGGCTATTTCCCACAGGGCGAGAGCCGCGATCATGAAACCAAATTCCCGGCCAAAGCGAAGTTCTATCAGGATCTGCAGGATTACCTGACTACCGAGCTGAAAAAAGAGAATCCGGTGCTGATCATGGGCGATATGAACATTAGCCCGACCGACCTGGACATTGGCATCGGTGAAGAGAACCGCAAACGCTGGCTGCGCACCGGCAAATGCTCTTTCCTGCCGGAAGAGCGCGAGTGGATGGAGCGGCTGCTGGGCTGGGGCCTGGTGGATACGTTCCGCACCGCTAACCCGGAAACGCAGGACCGCTTCTCGTGGTTTGACTACCGTTCAAAAGGTTTTGATGACAACCGGGGTCTGCGTATAGACCTGCTGCTGGCGAGTGCGCCACTGGCGGACCGCTGCATTGAAACGGGCATTGACTACGCGATTCGCAGCATGGAAAAACCCTCTGACCACGCACCTGTGTGGGCGAAATTTAAGCTGTAAACCGTGTGAACACGCAAAAAATACTCTTCCTGTGCGCCCTTCTGGGCGCATTTGCGCTGGCATTCATCGTCCTCCCGCCAGGGACGCTTTCTCTGGACACCATAAAAACACACCAGCAGACGTTACTCGCTCAGGTAGAGCGGGCTCCGCTCCAGAGTGCACTGGTCTATTTTGGGCTTTATGTGGTGGTCTCCGCGCTCTCTATCCCCGGCGCAGCAATATTAACGCTGCTGGGCGGGGCGCTGTTTAGCCTGTGGGAAGGCGTGCTGCTGGTGTCATTTGCCTCCACGCTTGGCGCAACGTTCGCCATGCTCGCCAGCCGTTATCTGCTGCGCGATTGGGTACAGCGGCGTTTTGCGCGCCAGATGCACATCATCAATACCGGAATGGCTCGCGACGGCGCACGTTATCTTTTTGCCCTCCGCCTGATGCCGCTGTTTCCGTTCTTCCTGGTCAACCTGCTGATGGGCCTCACCCGTCTCAGCGCGATCCGCTACGGATGGATTAGTCAGCTTGCCATGCTTCCTGCGACGGTGATTTTTCTGAACGCCGGACGTGAGCTGGGTGAACTGACGTCGCTACGCGATATTCTGTCGCCGGGAGTGTTATTCGCCTTTACACTATTAGGGTTATTACCGCTGGTCACTCGCTGGCTGTTTTCCCGTTACACCTCCTCTTTTAAAAAGTGAGGCATTATGCGCCGTGTGCGTTTTTGCGCGTTTCTGACAGCTCTGCTGCTGACCGCCCCTGCATTTGCTACAGATAGCTGGCAATCCCTTCAACAACAGGCCAAAGGCCAGACCGTCTGGTTTAATGCCTGGGGCGGCGATCAGGCGGTCAATCGTTATCTCGACTGGGTGAGTGGTGAAATGAAAACGCACTACGCCATCGACCTTAAAATCGTTCATCTGGCCGATGCCGCCGATGCCGTTAAACGTATTCAGACCGAGGCGGCCGCAGGGCGAAAAACTCACGGCTCGGTCGATCTGTTATGGATTAACGGGGAAAATTTCCGCACGCTGAAAGAGGCAAACCTGCTCCAAACCGGATGGGCACAGGCTCTGCCAAACTGGCGATATGTCGATACCCGTAAACCGGTCACGGAAGATTTCGCTATCCCGACCGACGGAGCAGAATCCCCGTGGGGCGGCGCGCAGTTGAGCTTTATTGCCCGCAAAGCAAGCATGCCGACACCACCGGAAAATCCTCAGGCTTTGCTGGAATATGCAAAGCAGCACCCAGGCAAAGTGAGTTATCCGCGACCGCCTGATTTTACCGGCACCGCGTTTCTTGAGCAGTTGCTTCTGGCGCTGACCGCGCAACCTGAAGCATTAAAAAAAGCGCCAGATAATACATTTGCGCAGGTCTCCGCCCCGCTATGGGATTACCTCGACAAGCTGCATCCGCTGCTGTGGCGTGAAGGAAACGATTTTCCGCCCTCACCTGCACGGATGGATGCCCTGCTGGCAAGCGGAAGCCTGAACCTGTCGCTGACCTTTAACCCGGCCCATGCGCAGCAGAAGGTAACCCGCGGCGAACTGCCTACCGACAGCTACAGCTTCGGCTTTCACGACGGGATGATCGGCAATGTCCATTTCGTCACCATTCCGGCCAATGCCAGCGCGAGCGCCGGAGCAAAAGTGGTCGCTAATTTCCTGCTTTCCCCGCAGGCGCAGATCCGCAAAGCCGATCCGACAATCTGGGGCGACCCGAGCGTGCTTGACGCAGCAACACTGCGCGCAGAGGAGGCTAAACAACTTAGCGCCCACACGCCCGCAGGTTTACCCCCTGTCCTCCCGGAGCCACACGCCGCCTGGGTTAACGCACTGGAACAGGAATGGCTGCGCCGTTACGGCACCCGCTAAGCGGCCTCGTCTGGCTGGCGATGGCGGTGATTTATCTGCCGCTGATCCCCGCCGGTGCCATGCTCCTGGCACCGGTATTTTCTGTTGCCAACTGGCAGTCGCTGCTTAGCGATCAACAGCTACCTCAGGCGCTGACCGCCACGCTGGTGTCTGCGCTTACCGCGACGCTGGGTGCTCTGTTTATTGCTCTGAGCCTTGTCACGCTACTGTGGCCAGGGAAACAGTGGCGACGCCTGAGCACCCGTCTGCCATGGCTGCTGGCGATCCCGCACGTTGCCTTCGCCACCAGCGTGCTGCTGATGTTTGCTGAAGGCGGCCTGTTCTACCAAATCTGCACGTTCTGCTCGCCGCAGCTTGACCGGTTCGGTATTGGGTTGGGTCTGACGCTTGCCGTCAAAGAGAGCGCGTTTGTACTGTGGGTGATTTTCGCCGTGTTGCCGGAAAAGCGTCTGAGACAGCAGAAAATTGTCTTGCAAACCCTCGGCTACGGCCGCATTCAGGCGGTAAGCTGGCTGATTCTGCCAGCCATCGCACCCGCGCTGGGGGCGGTGATGCTGGCGGTACTGGCCTGGTCGCTTTCCGTTGTGGATGTCGCAATCGTTCTGGGACCAGGGAACCCGCCGACTCTGGCGGTGCTGGCCTGGCAATGGCTCAGCCAGGGGGACGCGCAGCAGCAGGCAAAGGGCACACTCCTGTGCCTGATCTTACTGGTGTTGCTGGTCATACTTTCGGCGCTCGGCTACGGCATCTGGACACGGTGGCGACGCACGCTGCCAGACCTCACCGGTATTCGTCGCCGTTCGCCTGCCGTGCTGCCTGAGCGTTTGTCTGGCTGGCTGCTCCCGGCATGTGGACTGCTCTGCAGCGCGGTGCTGTTGCTGCTGGCGCGACAGGACGACATCGGCCCTGTCGGTACCAGCCTGTCATTCGGGCTGGCCTCCAGTCTGATTGCCCTTGTGATTATCTTTCTCTGGCTGGAGTGGGGACCGCAGCGCAGCGCACTGTGGGTGTGGCTGCCGCTTGCGCTCCCGGCGCTGCCGCTTGTTTCCGGGCAATATGTTGTGGCGCTGTGGCTGGGTATCGACGGGCAATACGTCGCCGTGCTGTGGAGCCATCTGCTCTGGGTATTGCCGTGGATGTTGCTGGTGTTGCAACCCGCGTGGCGCAGGCTCGATCCACGGCTTATCCTGACCGCCCGAACGCTGGGCTGGGGACGGGCTAAAATTTTCTGGCTGCTGAAATGCCCACTGTTGGTTCGCCCTGCGTTACTGGCCTTTGCGACCGGCTTTTCGGTGAGCATGGCGCAGTACATACCGACGCTCTGGCCGGGCGCGGGACGCTTCGCCACCCTCACCACGGAGGCCGTCGCGCTCAGCAGTGGCGGCAGCGTCCCGATTCTGGCAAACCGGGCACTGGGACTCTTGTTGTTGACGGGTATCGTGTTTGGCCTTGCCGCGCTGCTTTCCCGGCTCGCAGGCCGCTACCGACAAGGATTACGTTAATGCTGAAAGTAAAAGATCTCACCATTGAGCCGCTGTTTCGGCAGGTCAGTTTCTGCGTCCCGCGTGGAGAAATTGTCACGCTAATGGGGCCATCCGGTAGCGGTAAATCGACGCTTTTCTCCTGGATGGTGGGCGCGCTGTCGGCTGATTTTCAGGCTCACGGTGAACTGTGGCTCAACGATCGTCGCTGCGATTCGCTTCCCGTGGAAAAACGAGGGTTAGGGATTTTATTTCAGGACGCCCTGCTGTTTGACCATTTCAGCGTCGGGCAGAATTTGATGGTCGCACTTCCGGCGCAGATTACCGGACGCGCACGGCGGTCTGCGGTTGAGCAGGCGCTGAATTCAGCCGGGCTGTTTAACCATTACCACAGCGATCCGGCGACGCTCTCTGGTGGCGAACGCGCCAGGGTGAGCCTGCTCCGCGCCCTGCTCGCCCAGCCGCAGGCGTTACTGCTTGATGAACCGTTCAGCCGTCTGGATAAGGCGCTACGCACGTCGTTCCGGGCGTGGGTATTCGAGGTGGTTCGTGCGCGCAATATTCCGGTGGTGCTGGTCACGCATGACGAAGACGATATTCCACCGGGCGGTAAGGTGCTCAGTATTTCTCGCTGGCAATAATGTGCTAACGCAATGTTTTCTGTTTCAGGAGAGACGACAATGCCCACCTCATTTACTGACGTCAGGCTTTTCGATGAAACGTGTTTCTCAACTGACCGCGCTGGCCCTGATTTGCGGCCTCGCCTCATTTTCCTCCATGGCGGCTGATATGCCCCACTCTCTCACGCTGGCACAGCTACAGGAACAGCACGGCGCGGTAATCGATACCCGCACCAGTGCGTTTTATAACGGCTGGCCAACGCTGAGCGGAACATCCGGCCATGAACCCGCCGCGCTAAACCTGTCTGCCTCCTGGCTTGGGGCGATGAACGATGACCAGCTCAGCGGCTGGGCGAAACAGCACCAGCTTACGCCATCAGCGCCGATTGCACTTTATGGCAGCGATAGCGATAACCAGGCCGTCAAAGCGCGCCTGGAAAAAGCCGGGTATAGCCATATATCCACACTGAGCGATGCCCTGCAGACGGCCGACCGTTTGCAGCGTTTACCCCACTTTGAACAGCTGGTTTACCCGCAGTGGCTCCACCAGTTACAACAGGGTAAGCAGGTTGCCGCCGCCCCTTTGGGCGACTGGAAAGTCATTGAAGCCGGATGGGGCGCACCGAAGTTTTACCTGCTTAACCATATTCCCGGCGCGGGCTATGTCGATACCAATGATGTCGAAAGCGAGCCGCTGTGGAATAAAGTGTCCGACGATAAGCTAAAAGCGATGCTGGCAAAGCACGGTATCCGTCACGACACCACGGTGATTCTGTATGGTCGTGACGTTTATGCCGCCGCACGCGTGGCGCAGATTATGCTGTATGCGGGTGTGAAGGATGTACGCATGCTGGATGGCGGCTGGAAAACATGGTCCGATGCGGGTCTGCCGGTTGAACGCGGCATGCCTGCGAAAGTGAAACCCGCACCTGATTTTGGTGCGCCGATCCCTGGCCAGCCGCAGCTGATGGTGGATATGGAACAGGCCCGCGATATGTTGCATCGCCAGGATGCCTCGCTGGTCAGCATTCGTTCGTGGCCGGAGTTTATCGGTGAAACCAGCGGCTACAGCTATATTAAGCCAAAAGGCGATATTGCAGGCGCACGCTGGGGCCACGCGGGGAGCGACGCCAACCATATGGAAGATTTCCATAACCCGGACGGCACCATGCGCAGCGCGGATGATATTGCCGCCATGTGGAAAACATGGCATATCCTGCCGGAACAGCACGTCGCGTTCTACTGCGGTACGGGCTGGCGCGCGTCGGAAACCTTTATGTACGCGCGCGCCATGGGCTGGAAGAATATCGCCGTGTACGACGGCGGCTGGTACGAATGGAGCAGCCACCCACAAAATCCGGTATCGACCGGCGAGCGCGGGCCTGAGCGTTCCCTCTAAGGGCTGAGTGACTTCAGCGTCACATAACCGCTCCAGATGCGCGTTGTGGTGGTCAGCCAGCACAACGCGCCAAATACCCTGGCGAACAGCGTAAAGTGCGCCGGAAACAGGCAGCACAGCACAAACAGCGCGATCGTCTCCGTCCCTTCCGTTAACCCGCCAATGTAATAAAACGACTTGTGCGCATAGCCAGGGTTATTGATGTCATGCTTCGCGGCCAGCGCAGCAAACGCCAGAAAGCTACTCCCGGTGCCAATAAACGCAAACAACAGCCAGGCGGCGGCCAGCGCATTTTCTGCGGGTGCGGCCAGGGCAAAGCCAAACGGCACCAGCGCGTAGAAGAGAAAATCGAGCGCGATATCCAGAAATCCTCCCGCATCCGTCAGCCCCCTGCGTCGCGCCAGCGCGCCGTCCAGACCATCCAGCAGGCGATTCAGCACTATGGCAATCAGCGCCGCCGGATACCAGCCCAGCGCCAGAAACGGCAGCGCCAGCACGCCGATAGCAAACCCGGTCAGCGTTAATCCATCGGGTGAGATAAAGGGTTTATCCAGCGCGGCAGCAAGCTGGTTTAACGCCGGTTTCACGCGGGGATGCAGGTGTTTATCCAGCATGCGGTTTCTCTTTAAACGTGGCGCAAAGCCCCTGTTCCGGGATCTCAAGGGCTGCATTAAAGCGCGCTGAGAGATTTTGAAACGCAATCAGCGCCGTCATTTCGGTAATAGCTTCATCCGTAAAGTGATGTTTTAGTTGCGCTTTAATGGCCTCATCCACCTGCGGCGGCGTGGCGGTGACCGCCTCAGCAAATGCCAGCGCGGCACGCTCCTCATCGCTGAACAACGCGGAATGCTGCCAGTCGTTGACGGCCTGAACTTTATCCAGTGCGCCCGAACGCCCGGCAAGACGTAAGCTATTGGCATCAATACAGAATGCACAGTGACAAAGCTGCGAGACGCGGGTCATCAACAGTGAACGCAGTACGGGGGAAAGACGCGCGTTTCTTCGCTCCAGAAACCCCACAAACAGCGCCACCAGCCAGAACAGACGCGGCATTCGGCCCCACCAGCGCGTCGGGTTAAGTACCGCACCAAAGTGTTTTTTCTGCATGGCGGCAATCGGTTTTAGGCTGGCGGGAATGGATTCGATGGGTGCAACCCAGGTGGATGTCTCTTTCACCTGATTCTCCTGATGACTGGACTCTTTGAAAGGGCACGATAATATGTCGTTTTTCGCTATCAATTATTGACGACCATGCTGAAAACACTCGATGTCGTTGCCGCTATCATCGAAAAAGACGACAAAATTTTACTGGCGCAGCGCCCGGCTTATGCCGATCAGCCCGGCATGTGGGAATTTGCCGGTGGGAAAGTCGAAGCCGGAGAAACGCAGCCTGACGCGCTGATCCGCGAACTGCGTGAAGAACTTGGCATTGAGGCCATGCCTGAGCAATACGTGGCAAGCCACCAGCGGGAAGTCTCACAGCGGTTGATTCATCTGCACGCCTGGCATGTCCCCTTCTTCAGCGGAGAGCTGAAAGCGCACTACCACAGTGCGCTGGTGTGGTGTACGCCAGAAGAAGCCCTTATGTACGATTTAGCCCCGGCAGATATTCCCCTGCTGGAAGCGTTTATCCTTTTACGCGCCGCCAGACCAGCGAGTTCGTGCTGATGGTGCGTTCATCGCGTTGACACTGCAGCAGCACGCCATCCGCTTTAATGACCGCCCCTTCCGAATAGTTTTGATCCTGGTAAATGCAGCACTGGTTACACGGCTGCGCACGCTGGCCGCTGGTGCTAAAAACATCCGGCGGCACATTCACTTCCACATCCGGGCGAATTCGGTCGGCCTGTGCACCTGCGGATAACATCAAACATAACGCGGTCATTACGTAACGGTTCATAGACTTATCTTCCTGTTGTGTCCTGATAATGACTATAACGGTAAACCGGAGCCGAACCTTTAATTTATCCCGTCATCGTTTTTAGTTATGACAAACGCCCCGTGATGAATTTCCCTTTCGACATAAATTTCTGCTTGCCTCACAAAGCACTGCGGGTGGTATAGTCAAAAAAACAACACAAATCGCTTAAGCAACAGACATAAAATATTATAAGAGGTTCTTATATCTATGGATCAGACACGCTCTCTGGAAAGTTTCCTTGCCCACGTCCAGCAGCGCGACCCGCATCAAAGCGAGTTCGCGCAGGCTGTTCGTGAAGTCATGACAACACTGTGGCCATTCCTTGAGGAAAACCCGCGTTACCGTCAAATGTCTTTACTTGAGCGTCTGGTTGAGCCAGAGCGCGTGATCCAGTTTCGCGTGGCGTGGGTGGACGATCGCAACCAGGTGCAGGTCAATCGTGCGTGGCGCGTGCAGTTTAACTCGGCTATCGGCCCGTTTAAGGGTGGGATGCGCTTCCACCCTTCCGTGAACCTCTCCATTCTGAAATTCCTCGGTTTTGAGCAGACGTTTAAAAACGCCCTTACCACGCTGCCAATGGGCGGTGGCAAAGGCGGCAGCGATTTCGATCCAAAAGGTAAAAGCGAAGGTGAAGTGATGCGCTTCTGCCAGGCGCTGGTGACCGAGCTGTATCGTCACCTGGGGCCAGACACCGATGTACCTGCTGGTGATATCGGCGTGGGCGGCCGTGAAGTGGGCTTTATGGCCGGGATGATGAAAAAACTCTCTAATAACAGCGCCTGCGTCTTTACCGGCAAAGGATTGTCGTTTGGCGGCAGCCTGATCCGCCCGGAAGCGACCGGATACGGTCTGGTCTACTTCACCGACGCAATGCTTAAGCGTCATGGACTGAGCTTCGAGGGAATGCGCGTGGCGGTTTCAGGCTCCGGCAACGTGGCGCAGTATGCCATCGAGAAAGCGATGCAGTTTGGCGCGCGCGTCGTGACCGCCTCTGACTCCAGCGGCACCGTGGTGGATGAATCGGGCTTTACGGCTGAGAAGCTGGCGCGCCTGTGCGAAATTAAAGCCAGCCGCGACGGTCGCGTGGCGGATTATGCCCGTGAGTATGGGCTGACCTATCTGGAAGGCAAGCAGCCGTGGTCAGTGCCAGTGGATATCGCCCTGCCGTGCGCTACCCAGAACGAGCTGGATGCAGACGCGGCTCGCACGCTTATCGCTAACGGCGTGAAAGCCGTGGCTGAAGGGGCCAATATGCCGACCACCATTGAGGCGACCGATCTGTTCCTGGAAGCAGGCGTTCTGTTTGCGCCGGGGAAAGCCGCGAACGCAGGCGGCGTGGCGACGTCAGGCCTGGAAATGGCGCAGAATGCCGCGCGTATGGGCTGGAAGGCAGAGAAAGTGGATGCCCGTCTGCACCACATCATGCTGGATATTCACCATGCGTGCGTTGAGTACGGCGGTGAGGCGTCGCAGACCAACTACGTGCGCGGCGCGAATATTGCCGGGTTCGTGAAGGTGGCGGATGCGATGATCGGGCAAGGGGTCATCTGATTCTCTCGTTGTGCCGGGTGACGGAAGTGTCGCGCCACCCGGCGATCATTCAAGCCTGTTAATGAGTTCACGGGTCCGCTCTATCATTGCCAGAGAGTGCCGATCGTTAAGCTGTAGCAGGCCAACGAATAATAAATCTGTTATGCAGTTTTGCGCGGTTCGGGAAGAAATCGACGAACTGCGCCACTGATCTTCGTTCGACACCGTCTCTAAAATATAATCAGCAATGTCACGCAACGGATTTTTTGCCAGAGAGGTAATGGCTATAATCTTTGCGCCTTTCGCTTTTGCTGCTTCGGCGGCAATCAGGATCTCTTTTTTTCGGCCCGAATACGACAGCGCAATTTGTATATCGCGTTCTGTTAACGCCTGCGCAACCGATATTTGTACATGCGAGTCAATCTCGCAGGTCACCCGAAAGCCAATTTTCATTAATTTAAACGCCAGGTCTTTAGCTGCCAGTGCAGATCCCCCGAGCCCCACTATCTGTATCTGTTGTGCTTTGTTAATTATTCCGATGATTTTTTCCAGCTTAGTGAAATCAATCGTCTGGGTTGTCTCTCTTAATGCCTGTACTTTTTCTATTATCAATTTCTCAGCAATGACATTGAGCGAGTCGGAACGCTGAATAGTGCTGTGCAAACTGTGATCGGTCTTTGCACTTTTTTCCCGGCTGTACTCTTCTATCAACAGCATTTTCAACTCAGAAAAACCCTGCGCCCCCAGTTTTTGAGCGAATTTCGAGATGGACGATTGCGCCACACTCAGTGCTATCGCGATGGAATGGGAAGAGCAGCCTTTGAAAATATCAAGATGGTTAATGATATAGAGCGCTATTTTCCTCTCCGTTTCCGTGTAATTCTCATAATCCATTCTTATCTTTTTCAAGTAACTCATAGACCACCCCTATAACATTTTAAAAGACAATGTATTTCCCTTCAAAGATAAAATCAACATATAACAAAAAATTCCCTGCGATAAATTTTGACACCCATCACAAACATTTAAAAGGAATTTATGATTCCATTTAAAATAAAAATAAAACGATCAACAATTCCCATCGCAATTAATATTACACTTCCATCCCCTATAGGATTATTTTATGAAAAACGGACTTAAATATTTATCCGGATTATTCATTATGCTGGCGTCTGCAGGCCATGCCGCCGTTATCTATCAGGCTAATGATGGCTCGAACATAGACCTTTACGGACGCCTTGGTTTTAACGTTTCAGATAAAAAAACGGGCGACGTTTCAGGTGATTTTGACGGGCGAATCGGCTTCTCGGCACGACAGATGATCAACGACAAGTTCGCCGTTATCGGTTTTACGCAATACCAGGTAAATGCCGCTGAATACGCAAACAATATCAAAGCGGAAGACCCCGACGATCTGACTGCGCGTTACGTCTGGGCAGGCGTCGATTTTGCGGAGTACGGTAAAATCACCGCCGGACGTGTTTCATCCGGTCTGATTATGTTTACCGACATTGGTGATGTGTTCGCCTCTTCAGATGTCGCGATGGCACGGCAGGCGAACGCTATCGACCCTACCGCGGTGCAGGTTTTCCGTCAGGACGGTACGATTCAGTACCAGAACACGTATGGAAACGTTGATATTTCCACTGCATGGATCATCGGCAACAACTCCTCCGATCTGGATTACGGCGTCAACACAGCCCTGCGTTATACGCTCGACCTCGGTGCGGCAGGGAAATTACAACCGGTTATTGCAGCCCAACAGTCGCAAGCCAGCCATGATGAGACGTCTGCACAGTCAGATGACGACGCCGATAAATACCAGATGTGGGGAGTCGGCACGCGTTACTATCTCGGTGATGTCATGTTAGGCCTGCTGTATGCCGAAGACACGGTCGAATATCTCGATGGCCGCCCGGACAGCACAGATAAAGACTACGAAGCGACGCTTGTCTGGTCAATGACGCCCGAATGGTGGTTCCGGACAGGTTACCGTCACTTAGAAAACAGCGACGGTGACGGGCTCAAACTTCGCGATGCCACTTTCGAAGTGCAGTACAAAGCCACCGCCAAAAGTTCTCTCTACGCCTCTTATTCCTGGCGCAATGGCGAAGCCGGAACCAACAGAGTCACCGGCGATACCGTCTCTTTTGGTGGTAGCGATCCTGAGGACGATTATTTTCACCTCGGCCTGCGGTATGAATTTTAATATTTCATAGCCATTAATCCCCCACAGATAAGGGCAATAAACGTGCCCTTTTTCCAGGAGTCGTCTGTGAAAAACTCTATCTTTATGCTGCTCTTTATTATTTCGGGTTCTGCAGCGGCCAACGTCACGCTGGAGCTTGGCGAAAACATCGTTGCGCTGGCGGCAAAAGACGCCAAAGTGTCAATGTTTTCCAGAAGCATTTCATTACCCGATGAAGAGCAAAAACTGGTTATAAAATTCGATAGTTCCGTGAATCCTGAATCCGTCAACCAGGGCAAAGGGAGAATAACCTCCGCACCGTATATTTTCACGTTTAACTATAAAGGCAAAGAAAAAATCACCCTGACCACGCCCGTCGTCACCGATGAAAAAGAAGCCAAAAAGCAGGCTGAAAATCCACAATTCAGTTTACGGGCAAATAATGCCGCTATTCCCTTCACGCTGACAAAAGTAGATCCGGAGAGCGTGACTATTTTTTCTGATTTCAGGTCATTACTGGCGGGTGAAAAGCATGACGCCGGGGAGATAAAACAAGAAAGTCAGGATGCGCTTGAGCAGGCCAAAGTCGCTTATCTGGCGTTATCTGATAAACAGAAACTCTCATTCATGAAATGGTTGTTAAAAAATTAAGAGGTTATAATGAATTTTGATTTGAGCGGGAAGGTAACCTCATGGCAATTAATAAGGAAGTGGAATCATGTCTAAACAGATCAGCAACGATTTGCTGGAAAAAATAATCACGCTGGCAGGAGGCAAGGGCAACATTCAGCATTGTGGCAACTGCATGACCCGCCTGCGTCTGCGAGTGGGTGATACATCGTTAATAGCCGGCAATATCAAAGAACAACTCGCAGGCAGCGTCAGCGGCGTGGTCATTAATGGTAATGAAGTTCAGGTTATTTTTGGCGTCGGAAAAGCACAACGCGCAGCCGAAAGCATGAACCATCTGCTGGGGATTAAAGATCTGACGGCTATTGCAGCAGAAACCAAAAGCCAGATGAAAAGTAAGCAGCAATCATCTTTGCAGCAATTCCTGGCGAATTTTGCCACCATATTTACCCCTCTGATTCCGGGTTTTATCGCGGCAGGTCTGATGCTGGGCATCGCAACGCTGGCCGGAACATTAATGCATATCGCGCCGGAGGCAAAAGGCGTATTACCTGACGCGCTGAATTTCTTAAAAGTATTCAGCAAAGGGCTCTTCACGTTCCTCGTTATTTTAATTGGCTACAACGCGCAAAAGGCTTTCGGCGGCACGGGTGTAAACGGCGCAATCATCGCTTCGCTGTTTATTCTTGGCTACAACCCGGAGGCAACCGTGGGCTACTACTCCGGCTTACAGGACTTTTTTGGTCACACCATTGACCCACGCGGGAACATCATTGGCGTGCTGCTGGCGGCCTGGGCCGGTGCGAAGATCGAGCGATTCATCAGAAACGTTATTCCTGATGAACTGGATATGATTCTAACCTCAATGCTGACGCTGATCCTGACGGCCACACTGACTTACATCGTTATCATGCCTGTCGGCGTGTGGCTATTTCAGGGAATGTCGTGGCTGTTTATGCACCTGAACAGTAATCCTCTGGGCTGTGCTGTACTGGCGGGCGTTTTCCTGATTGCAGTGGTCTTTGGTGTTCACCAGGGATTTATTCCCGTCTACCTCGCGCTAATGGACTCGCAGGGCTTTAATTCTCTCTTCCCTATTCTCTCGATGGCCGGTGCCGGACAAGTTGGTGCGGCCCTGGCGTTATACTGGAAATCCGATGCAGCCTCCACGCTGCGGGTGCAAATCCGGGGCGCAATTATTCCCGGTGTCCTCGGCGTGGGTGAGCCACTGATTTACGGTGTGACCCTCCCGCGAATGAAGCCTTTTATTACGGCGTGTCTGGGCGGCGCGGTTGGCGGACTCTTTATAGGGACTGTCGCATGGTTCGGACTGCCTATTGGCCTCAACAGCGCTTTTGGTCCTTCCGGACTTGTCGCGTTGCCGCTCATGACCTCTGACGAAGGTATTCTGCCAGCCATTGCCGTTTATGGCGCGGGGATACTTATTTCGTGGCTGTTCGGCTTTATTATTACCGTCTTGTTTGGTTGCAAGAATGTGGACTTACAGTGAGGGATCGATAATGAAACGACGTGCAATTTTTGCTGCTCTGCTGGCGTTATCAGCCTCGGCGTTTGCGACCGATTACCCGGTTCTGACAAATGCGCAGCCGGAAAGCGTGGGCTTTAATGTCAAAAAACTGAACACGCTGGATCGCTGGATTCAGGAGCAAATTGATGCCGGCTATCCAGGCATGAATGTGTTAGTGATCAAAGACAATCATATTGTTTTCCAGAAAGCCTGGGGCTATGCCAAAAAATATGATGGCTCTTTTTTAACCCGCCATCCGATAAAAGCCACAACGGACACGCTGTACGACCTGGCCTCCAATACCAAAATGTATGCAACAAATTTTGCGCTACAAAAACTGGTGTACGAAGGCAAGGTTAATGTGAACGATCTTGTCGCGAAATATATTCCCGGATTCACTGATAAACCCACTGACAAGATTAAGGGAAAAGATTCCCTGCGCATTATTGATATTCTGCACCATACCGCAGGTTTCCCTGCCGATCCGCAATATCCAAACAAGCGCGTCGCCGGTGATCTCTATTCCCAGGATAAACAGACCACGCTGGAGATGATTAAGCGAACGCCGCTTGATTATCCGCCAGGGACAAAACACCTCTACAGTGATGTCGATTACATGATCCTCGGATTTATCATTGAATCCGTCACCGCAATGCCGCTTGATGTCTATGTTGAGAAAATGATTTACCGGCCTCTCGGCCTGAAGCACACGGTATTTAATCCGCTGTTAAAGGGCTTTAAACAGCAGCAGATTGCGGCAACGGAACTCAACGGTAATACCCGTGATGGTGTTATCCACTTCCCGAACATTCGCACAACCACAATCTGGGGCCAGGTACATGATGAAAAGGCCTGGTACGCCATGGGCGGAGTTTCCGGTCATGCGGGGTTGTTCTCGGATACGCATGATATTGCCGTTCTGATGCAGACCATGCTGAACGGTGGCGGTTATGGCAACGTAACGCTGTTTGACAAGAACACCGTGAGCGAGTTTACCCGTAGCTCAGCAGCCGATGTCACCTTTGGGCTGGGCTGGCGGGTTAACGGCAATTCATCAATGACACCGACCTTTGGCGTCCTCTCCGGCCCGCAGACTTACGGCCACACGGGCTGGACCGGCACGCTCACCGCCATTGATCCCGTTAAGCATATGGCGATTGTCATTCTGGGCAACCGCCCCCACTCTCCGGTGGCCGATCCCAAAACGAATCCTAATGTTTTTGTCAGCGGGACGTTGCCTGCGGCGACTTACGGTTGGATAGTTGATCAGATCTATGGCGCACTTGAAAATTAAGTGCCGCCATTCTGGAATGCGCAGCCCTCAGGATGAGGGCTGCGCAGAATTGTTATCCCCGACGCGGGATTTTTTTCCGGAACGTTTGAATGGTGCTTTCTTGCCCGCCCCCGGCGCAACCATGCCTCTGAACCGCTTCACCGGCGTACTGCGCGCCTGATCGATCAACTGATAAAGCGTCCCCACCAGCGGCTGCATAAAGTCCTGGTAACGACACTGCTTTTCGCTGATTTGCGTCAGTACCGATTCCCAGTGTGCCGTCATGTCTGGCCGCGCGGCCAGCTCCGGCAGCGAATGGATTAACGCCCGGCCCGGTTCCGTCGAATGGATATAGCGCCCTTTCTTCTCAAGAAAACCGCGCTTAAACAGTAATTCGATAATGCCTGCGCGGGTCGCCTCCGTACCTAAACCATCGGTGGCGCGCAGGATCTTCTTTAGATCTTTATCCTGAACAAAGCGAGCGATACCGGTCATTGCCGAGAGTAACGTCGCATCGGTGAAATGGCGCGGGGGCTGCGTCTGGCGCTCCACCACTTCGCCCTTCTCACAGAGCAGTTCATCGTCTTTGGCGACGACCGGCAGCGGCGTGCCGTCGTTCTCTTCGTCGCGCTCTTTGTTGCCCAGCAGCGTGCGCCAGCCCGCTTCCGCCAGGAAACGCGCTTTGGCAACAAACTTGCCTTTGGCGATTTCCAGCTCGATCACGCATTTGCGGAACACCGCATCCGGGCAGAACTGCATGAGATACTGACGGGCAATAAGGTTGTACACCTTCGCTTCGTTTTCCGTCAGGTTGACATTGCTGGCGCGCGCCGTCGGGATAATCGCATGGTGGGCATCCACCTTTTTATCATCCCAGCAGCGATTATGGGTATCCGGGTTCACCGCCGGTTGCGGCAGCAGATCCGGCGCGTGAACGCCGATGGCGTTCATCACCGAGTGACGTCCGGCAAAGTGTTCTTCCGGCAGATAACGGCTGTCCGAACGCGGATAGGTGATCAGCTTGTGGGTTTCGTAGAGCTTCTGGCAGATATCCAGCACGTTCTGCGCGCTAAGGCCAAACTTTTTGGCCGCCTCAATCTGCAGCGCTGAAAGCGAGAACGGCAGCGGCGCGGGTTCCGATTCCCGTTTATCGTTATAGCTGGTGACGATGGCGGGCTGACCGGTAATGCGGTTGACCACGTGCTCCGCCAGCGGGCGATGCAGCAACCGCCCCTCTTCGTCCTGGTACGATTCGCAGGCATCGCTCGGCTGCCAGACAGCGGTAAAGCGTTCGTCTTTAGGGGTGACGATATGCGCTTTCACTTCAAAGAAATCTTTGGCGACGAAGTTCTCGATCTCTTCATCACGACGTACCACCAGCCCCAGCACCGGCGTTTGCACGCGGCCCACGGAAAGCACGCCCTGATAACCCGCGTTGCGTCCAAGAATGGTGTAGGCGCGGGTCATGTTGATGCCATACAGCCAGTCGGCGCGCGCACGGGCTAATGCGGAGACGCACAGCGGGATAAATTCGCTGTTGGCGCGCAGACGCGAAATCGCGCGCTCTACCGCCTGCGGGTTGAGGTCGTTAATTAAACAGCGCTGTACCTGCTGGCGTTTTTCCGGTGCCAGCTCCAGGTAATCCAGCACTTCGTCCACCAGCAGTTGCCCTTCCCTGTCCGGGTCACCCGCGTGGACGACTTCAGACGCTTCATGCAGGAAACGCTTAATGACGTTGAGCTGTTTGGTGACGGAGGGACGCGGCTGCAAACGCCACTTTTCCGGCACGATGGGCAGATCGTTCAGGTTCCAGCGGGCATAGCGGCTGTCATAAACATCCGGCTGCGCCTGCTCAAGCAGGTGACCGATACACCAGGTGACCACCTGCCCGTTACCGCATTCGATAAAGCCGTCGCCTTTGCGATGCGGTTTAGGCAGCACATCGGCAATAGCACGCGCCAGGCTCGGCTTTTCGGCAATAAACAACCGCATCGAATTAACGGATCTCAATCATCGGTCGGCCACCGCGCGCGGTCACCAGCTCACCGATTGCCGTCAGCGTGATGCCGAACTCAGCGGCGGTCGCCTGAACGTCGGCTTCGGATTCCGGCGTGACCGCCAGCAGCAGGCCACCGGAGGTTTGCGGATCGCACAGCAGGTTACGCCATGCTTCCGGCATGTCGCCCATCAGGTGACCGTAGCTGGCGAAGTTACGCTGAGTACCGCCCGGCACCGCGCCCTGAGCAATATACTCTTCCACACCCGGCAGCTTCGGCACGTCCTGATACCAGACCTGCGCCTGTACGCCCGCGCCCTGACACACTTCGCTCAGGTGACCCAGCAGGCCAAAACCGGTGACGTCCGTCATCGCCTTCACGCCGTCGATGCTGGCGAAGGCCGCACCCGCAAGGTTCATCTGGCACATGACTTCCGTTGACAGGCCAATATGCTCTGGTTTCAGCAGAGATTTTTTCTCAGCGGTTGTGAGTACGCCAATGCCCAGCGGTTTGGTGAGGAAGAGTTTGCAGCCCGCCTGCGCGGTGCTGTTGCGCTTCACGCGCTCGGTAGGCACCACACCCGTGACGGCCAGGCCGAAAATCGGCTCCGGGGCGTCAATGGAGTGTCCACCCGCCAGCGCAATCCCCGCCTGCTGGCAGGCGAAACGCCCGCCATCAATCACCTCGCGGGCAATTTCTGGAGCGATCGTGTTGATCGGCCAGCCCAGAATGGCGATCGCCATAATCGGCTTGCCGCCCATCGCGAAGATATCGCTGATGGCGTTGGTAGCCGCAATACGCCCGAAATCGAACGGATTGTCGACAATCGGCATAAAGAAATCGGTGGTACTGATAATGCTGGTGCCGTTACCTAAATCATAAACCGCTGCATCGTCACGCGTTTCGTTGCCGACAAGCAGGTTCGGGTCGACAAACTTCGCCTGTTCACTGTGCAGGATGGTTTCCAGCACTTTCGGGGAAATTTTACAACCGCAACCGGCTCCGTGGCTGTATTGCGTTAAACGAATGGTTTGCTCGCTCATGGACATCTCCTGTCATTGCAATCGCGCTATGGTAGCGCTCATTCCATAAAGAGGTAAGTATGACTGTCTGAATTCTGCGGCAGATGCTCAGAATCCAGACAGTTTAGCGCGCGTTATCAGAAACGGCTGACGAAAGGCGTGGTATCCGGCACGCTGATTGTGCTGGAGGCTTTAAGCTGAGGCGTGCCGAGGTAAAGGAAGCCGACGATTTTATCGTGTTCACCGCAGGATAATCCCTCGCGTACAGCGGCGCTTTCAGTCAACGGCCCCGTGCGCCAGATGCCATTGAAGCCTTGCGCGACCGCGGCCATTTGCATCGCCATCACCGCGCAACCGGCAGACATCTCCTGCTCCCAGAGCGGTACTTTATGGTCAGCCTGGCATTTTGCCACCACCGCAATGATCATCGGCGCTCTGAACGGACCGCTGCGCGCTTTTTCAATCCCTTTTTCATCCTGCCCCGCGGCAACCGCACCTTTTTCCAGCAGTGCACTGAAGCGCTCACGGCCTTCACCTTCAATAATAAAGAAGTGCCACGGCTGAAGCGTGCCATGATCCGGCGCGCGCAGACCGGCGCGCAGAATGTTTTCCAGTTGCTCGCCCGCAGGCGCAGGATCGGCCAGACGTGAAGCGCTACGACGGTTAACAAGCAGTTCAAGTGCGTCCATTGGTTAACTCCTGTCTTGAAATTTACTCACAAAATTAACACGGCGGCAGATTTTGTTACAGCGCAGCAGGCGATTCCTGCTGACAAGAGGCGGTTGGGTCATTACGATAACCCCACATTACCGTCCAGTGGCGACGGAAACAGTCATTTTCTGGTTAGGGAGAATACATGCGAACTCTTTGGCGGCTGCTCGCCGGATTTTTTAAATGGACGTGGCGACTGCTCAACTTCGTCCGCAACCTGGTGATGAATATCTTCTTCATCTTCCTGGTTCTGGTTTGCGCGGGCGTCTGGATGCACATCAGCAACGCGAATCAGTCGCAGCATTCGACTCGCGGGGCGCTGTTGCTCGACATCACTGGCGTCATTGTTGATAAGCCCTCTACCAGCAATCGTCTGGGCGTGATTGGCCGTCAGTTGTTTGGTGCAACGTCTGACCGTCTGCAGGAAAACTCCCTGTTTGATATCGTTGATACCATTCGCCAGGCCAAAGACGATCGTAACATTACGGGCATCGTGCTGGATCTGAAAGATTTCGCCGGAGCCGATCAACCATCAATGCAGTACATCGGTAAAGCGCTGCGCGAATTCCGCGACAGCGGCAAGCCGGTGATTGCGGTAGGCGATAGCTACAGCCAGGGGCAATATTATCTGGCCAGCTTTGCGAATAAAATCTGGCTCTCTCCACAGGGCACGGTTGACCTGCATGGTTTTGCGACCAACGGCCTGTACTACAAATCCCTGCTCGACAAGCTGAAAGTCACGACTCACGTTTTCCGCGTCGGCACGTATAAATCCGCCGTTGAACCGTTTATCCGTGATGATATGTCCCCTGCCGCCCGTGAAGCGGACAGCCGCTGGATTGGCGAGCTGTGGCAGAACTATCTGGGCACCGTTGCCGCGAACCGTCAGATCACGAAGGAGCAAGTGTTCCCTGGCGCTCAGGGCGTGCTGGAGGGGCTGCGCAAGGTTGATGGTGATACCGCGAAATATGCGCTCGATAACAAACTGGTCGATGCACTGGGAACCAGCGCGGAGATCGAGAAATCCCTGAGCAAGCAATTTGGCTGGGACAAAGAGGATAAAAACTACAGCGCCATCAGCATGTATGACTACGCAGCGAAGAAACCGGATGACAGCGGTGACAGCGTCGCGGTGGTCTTCGCCAATGGTGCGATTATGGACGGCCAGGAGACGCCGGGGAACGTCGGCGGCGATACTACGGCGTCGCAAATCCGCGATGCGCGTCTTGATCCGAAAGTGAAAGCGATTGTTCTGCGCGTGAACAGCCCTGGCGGTAGCGTCAGCGCCTCCGAAGTGATCCGCGCTGAACTGGCCGCGGCTCGCGCGGCGGGCAAGCCTGTAGTGGTGTCAATGGGTGGAATGGCGGCATCCGGCGGTTACTGGATCTCCACGCCAGCGAACTATATCGTCGCTAACCCAAGCACGCTGACCGGCTCGATTGGTATTTTCGGCGTGATCAACACCGTTGAAAACAGCCTCGATTATCTGGGCGTGCATACCGACGGCGTTGCCACCTCGCCGCTGGCGGATGTGTCGGTCACCAAATCGCTGCCGCCGGAAGTCTCGGAGATGATGCAGCTCAGCATTGAGAGCGGCTATAAGCGCTTTATTACTCTGGTCGCAGATTCCCGTAAAAAAACGCCTGAACAGATTGACCAGATTGCTCAGGGCCACGTCTGGACCGGGCAGGATGCGAAAAGTAATGGCCTGGTAGACAGCCTCGGTGACTTTGATGACGCCGTGAAGAAGGCGGCTGAACTGGCAAAACTCAAGCAGTGGCATGTGGATTATTACCAGGACGAACCGACGTTCTTTGATATGGTGATGGACAGCATGTCCGGCTCCGTCCGCGCCATGCTGCCGGAAGCGCTGCAGGCTTACCTGCCTGCGCCTGTGGCATCCGCCGCAAAAGCGATGAAAGCGGAGAGCGATAAACTGGCCGCGTTTAATGATCCACAAAGCCGTTATGCGTTTTGTCTGACCTGCGCAAACGTGCGTTAATACCCGTCCCCTCTTCGCCTGAAGAGGGGATTTTTCTTTGAAGCACAAGAACTCACTATCATGCAGAAGAAATCGATTTATGTAGCCTATACCGGCGGTACTATCGGTATGCAGCGCTCTGAAAACGGCTATATCCCTGTCTCCGGCCACCTGCAGCGCCAGCTTGCGCTGATGCCTGAATTCCACCGCCAAGAGATGCCGGACTTTACCATTCACGAGTATGATCCACTGATGGACTCCTCTGATATGACGCCGGAAGACTGGCAGCATATTGCGGATGATATTAAGGCTAATTACGACCAGTATGACGGTTTCGTGATCCTGCATGGCACTGACACCATGGCGTTCACCGCCTCGGCGCTCTCCTTTATGCTTGAGAACCTGAGCAAACCGGTTATCGTCACGGGCTCGCAAATCCCGCTGGCGGAACTGCGCTCTGATGGTCAGATTAACCTGCTTAACTCTCTGTATGTGGCGGCCAATTATCCGGTTAATGAAGTGTCGTTGTTCTTCAACAATCGACTGTATCGCGGCAACCGTACCACCAAAGCGCATGCCGATGGCTTTGACGCCTTTGCGTCGCCAAACCTTCAGCCGCTGCTGGAAGCGGGTATTCATATTCGTCGTCTGGGAACGCCGCCTGCGCCACACACCGCAGGCGAGCTGATAGTCCACCCGATCACCCCACAGCCAATTGGCGTGGTGACGATTTACCCAGGGATCTCTGCCGACGTAGTGCGTAACTTCCTGCGCCAGCCGGTGAAAGCGCTGATCCTGCGCTCTTACGGCGTGGGCAATGCGCCGCAAAACGGTGAATTCCTGAAAGAGCTGCAGGAAGCGAGCGACCGCGGAATTGTGGTGGTGAATCTGACGCAGTGTATGTCCGGCAAGGTCAATATGGGCGGCTATGCCACCGGGAATGCCCTGGCGCACGCGGGCGTAATCAGCGGATTCGATATGACCGTTGAGGCGACGCTGACTAAACTTCACTATTTACTGAGTCAGGATCTGGACGTTCAGTCCATTCGCAGCGCGATGATGCAAAATCTGCGCGGTGAACTGACCCCGGACGAATAAGGAGTTCTCATGAAGCAACGCGCTCTGTTACTGGTCGATTTACAAAATGATTTTTGCGCGGGCGGTGCGCTGGCCGTCGCAGAAGGTGACAGCACGGTAGACATTGCAAATACGCTGATTGACTGGTGCAAATCACGCGGTGAAGCGGTTGTCGCAAGCCAGGACTGGCACCCGGCGAATCACGGCAGTTTTGCCAGCCAGCACGGCGTTGAGCCCTACAGCCAGGGTGAACTCGACGGGCTGGCGCAAACGTTCTGGCCCGATCACTGCGTGCAGCAGACGGAAGGCGCAGCGCTGCATCCGCTGCTGAATCAGAAAGCCATCGACGCGGTGTTCCATAAAGGCGAAAACCCGGCTATCGATAGCTATAGCGCGTTTTTTGATAACGGGCATCGTCAGAAAACCGCGCTGGATGCGTGGTTACGTCACCATGAAATCACCGAGCTTATCGTGCTCGGACTGGCAACGGATTACTGCGTGAAGTTTACGGTGCTGGATGCGCTTCAGCTTGGCTACAGCGTTAGCGTGATCACCGACGGCTGCCGTGGGGTGAATATACAGCCGCAGGACAGCGCGCAGGCGTTTATGGATATGGCCTCCTTTGGCGCGACGCTGTACACGCTGGAAGACTGGCTGGAAACGCAGCCGCCACCCGGCATTTCTTCCTCAATCCCCATAAAGTGAACTCCCTCGCATCTCAGGCGAAGCGGCAATGCTATTCTTTTCAGGCTGTTTTTTCGCCACGCCTTTTCTGTGGCGTGGTTATTTTTATTAAGTCAAAGAGGAACATGTATGAAACGTTTGCCCTTGCTGGCAGCATTACCCTTGCTTTGCGCGTCAGTTGCTTCCGCCAGTACCCTGATGTCCGTGGGCTACTTTAACGGAGGTGGTGATGTCACCGCCGGACCGGGTGGCGATATCAATAAACTCGACGTTCGCCAGATCACCCATCTGAACTACTCGTTTGGTCTTGTTTATAACGATGAGAAAGACGAAACCAACGCCGCGCTGAAAGATCCGGCGAAACTGCACCAAATCTGGCTGTCGCCAAAAGTCGCTTCCGACCTTGCGTTAATTCCTGCCCTGCGCAAACAAAACCCGAACCTTAAAGTGCTGCTTTCCGTGGGTGGCTGGGGCGCGCGAGGTTTCTCTGGCGCGGCAGCAACTAAAGAGACACGCGCCGTGTTTATCCGTTCCGCGCAGGAGATTGTCGAAAAATACGGCCTCGATGGGATCGACCTCGACTGGGAGTATCCGGTCAACGGTGCGTGGGGGTTAGTAGCGAGCACGCCGGCCGATCGGGATAATTTCACCGCGCTGCTGAAATAGATGCGCGATGCCTTCGGGCAGAAAAAGCTGGTCACCATTGCGGTAGGTGCGAATGCAGAGAGCCCGAAAAGCTGGGTGGATGTGAAAGCGATCGCCCCACTGCTCGATTATATCAACCTGATGACCTACGACATGGCGTACGGCACCCAGTATTTCAATTCCAACCTGTATGATTCCAGCGCCTGGCCGACGGTTGCCGCTGCCGATAAATACAGCGTCGATTTTGTGGTGAATAACTATCTGGCCGCCGGGCTGAAGCCACAGCAGATGAATCTCGGGATTGGTTTCTATGGCCGTGTGCCGAAACGTTCTGTTGAACCGGGTATTGACTGGACGAAACCGGATGCGCAAAAAAATCCTGTCACTCAGCCTTACTTTGGTCCGCAAGAAATTGAACTGTTTAAATCGCTTGGTTATGACCTGACCAAAGATACCTACGTGAAGTACAACGATATTGTGAAAAAGCTGCTGAACGATCCGCAGAAGCGTTTTACCGAACACTGGGACGACCAGGCAAAAGTACCGTGGCTGTCAGTGAACGCCGCCGACGGGAAAGCGCTGTTTGCCCTCTCCTACGAAAACCCGCGCTCTGTGGCTATTAAAGCGGACTACATCAAGGAGAAAGGCCTTGCCGGGGCGATGTTCTGGGAATATGGCGCAGATGACGAAAACCTGCTAGCGAAGCAACTGGCGGAGTCACTTGAGATCCCGCACAAGTAGTGAGGCAATCAAGCCCTCTCCCGTGGGAGGGGGCATCAACCCGCGCGGTTATTGCATTTTCATGGTCGCAATCGGCTTCGGCGTAATACCAAAATCTTCTTTCAGCTCGCGCTTGCTCTTCATCACCATCTGACCCTGGGTGTCGATCGTCATGTGCTGTGCGTCAGTATTGTTGCGCGCCTGCCATAACATCACCAGCTGCAGGCTGTTCTCTTTCTGCTCCGCCGTGAGCGCCACACCATCCGGCCATTTTCCCAGTTCAACGGCAGTAACCAGACGCTGATATATTTCCGGTGTCATACCCGTAATCATGTCATCAATATTCATGATCTCTCCCTTTCAAAGGAATAATTTGCTGAATCGTTTTTTCAGCCTTTGGTCTGGTCGCCGTTTTCATCATCGGTGAAGCTCATCGATGCTGAATTGACGCAGAAACGTTCGCCTGTTGGCTGTGGACCATCCGGGAAGACGTGACCGAGGTGTGCGTCACACTTTCCGCAGCGAATTTCGGTGCGCACCATACCGTGCGACGCGTCGGTCAGATAGCGGATCGCGTCATCGCTGACCGGCTCATAAAAGCTCGGCCAGCCACAGCCAGAGTCGTATTTTGTTTGCGAGCTAAACAGCGGCGCATCGCACACCAGGCAGTGGTAGACACCGTCCCGCTTGTTGTGCAGCAGACGCCCGGTAAAAGGTGGTTCAGTACCGTGATTCTGCGTCACGTAAAACTGCATTTCTGTGAGGTTTTTTTTCAAATCATCAGGGTTACGTTGGTTCGACATATGCTTACATCTCGCTGTAGAAACAGACATCTTTTAACCCAGATTCTAACAAAACATTAACACCTGCGCGTGCACTTTTGTTCTAAACTTATTTGTCGCGAAAAGGCGGACAGGCAATTGTGATCGGTTTCACATTTTTATCCTGCAAGGCCTTTAAAATTCCGGGCGCAGCCCCCATGTGGTTGCTAGCTCAAAGGGAAAGTGAGGCGAGTCAGTCGCACAAACGTTAGTCACAGGATTGATTTGTCGCAATGATTGACACGATTCCGCTTGACGCTGCGTAAGGTTTTTGTAATTTTACAGGCAACCTTTTATTCACTAACAAATAGCTGGTG
>OJJJ01000269.1_pt1 | contig 30212 bp, 28 predicted proteins | sample 1596311 | NCBI WGS metagenome assembly OJJJ01 (sample SAMEA4350140, study PRJEB24818) | metagenome | biome: human; feature: gut; material: faeces | place: Denmark | collected 2013-09 | reverse complement strand
ATAATATGTTATTTAGAGTATATGAAAATGAAAAAATATCTACTCCCGCTGATCGGATTGCTGTTTACCGTGAGTGCTCAGGCCGCAACATTTACCGATGGAAAAGAATTTATCACGCTGGAAAAAGCCGTACCGTCAGCCCCTGCTGCACTGAAGTTTTTCTCCTTCTACTGCCCCTCTTGCTATCAATACGATGAGGTCATGGAAGTTACTGATAATGTGAAAAAAGCTTTACCTGAAAATGTTAAACTCACGGATTACCACGTCGATTTTTTAGGCCCTCTGGGAGCCGATATGACGCACGCCTGGTCGGTCGCCATGCTGTTAAATGTGGAAGAAAAGGTTAAACCTTTACTTTTTGATGCCGTGCAGAAGAAGCAGTCAATTAAAACCGCTGATGATATTCGCAACGTGTTTATCCAGGCAGGCGTGAGCGCCAGCGATTATGATGCCGCATGGAATAGCTTTGCGGTGAAATCACTGACCGCCAAACAGCAAGAATTGGCCAAAGCCGTCGATTTGAAAGGCGTACCGGCTATCTTCATTAACGGCAAATATATGATTAACCCGAAAGGATTAAATTCCGATAACGTGAATGCCTTTGTGCAGAACTACGCAGAGACGGTCCGTTTTCTTATTACCAAATCCTGATCATTAATATTGCACGACGCACCACCAACAGAAACCATCTGCTACCGTTGGTGGTGCACAATGTCCGATTCATGCCGTCAGGCGCCACTGTTTTCCGTCCCTTTCATAGTTGGCATTCACACTTTTCAGGATTACCCTAAACTTACGGTGATGCCTTTCCCGAGGGTATCCTTCTTCATGGGTTGATTCATACGAGATAACACTATGGAATTAAAGGATTATTACGCCATCATGGGCGTGAAACCGACGGACGATCTCAAAACCATCAAGACCGCCTATCGTCGACTCGCCCGCAAATACCATCCTGACGTCAGCAAAGAAACCGACGCCGAAGCGCGTTTTAAAGAGGTTGCTGAAGCCTGGGAAGTCTTAAGCGATGAACAACGTCGTGCCGAATACGATCAGTTGTGGCAGCACCGCAACGATCCGCAATTCAGCCGTCAGTTCCAGCAAGGTGAAGGTCAGAGCTACAACGCCGAAGATTTTGACGATATTTTCTCCTCCATTTTTGGTCAACACGCTCGCCAGTCACAACAGCGCCACGCCCGTCGTGGACACGATATCGAAATCGATGTGGCCGTGTTCCTCGAAGAAACCCTTGCTGAGCATAGCCGCACCATCAGTTACTCCCTGCCGGTCTACAATGCGTTTGGCCTGGTAGAGCGAGAGATCCCCAAAACGCTGAATGTGAAAATTCCAGCAGGTGTAGGCAACGGCCAGCGCATCAGGCTGAAAGGCCAGGGCACGCCCGGTGAGAACGGTGGCCCGAACGGTGATTTGTGGCTGGTTATTCATATCGCGCCGCATCCGCTATTTGATATCGTCAATCAGGACCTAGAAATTGTCGTGCCCCTTGCCCCATGGGAAGCCGCACTGGGCACAAAAGTGACCGTGCCAACACTCACAGAGAGTATCCTGCTGACGATCCCACCTGGCAGCCAGGCCGGACAACGATTACGCATCAAGGGCAAAGGGCTGGTGAGTAAAAAACAGACCGGCGACCTGTACGCGGTGATCAAAATTGTGATGCCACCCAAACCTGACGACAACAGCGCCGCATTGTGGCAACAGCTGGCGGACGCGCAGAAGACCTTTGATCCACGCAAAGAGTGGGGGAAAGCATAATGGCTAACGTTACCGTCACCTTTACCATTACCGAGTTTTGCCTGCATACCGGCGTTTCCACCGAGGAGCTGACTGAGATTGTCGGCCTGGGGATGATCGAACCCCGCGAAGATGAAAGCGCCCACTGGCAGTTTGACGATCGCGCATTAAGTGTCGTACGACGGGCTTTGCGATTACGTCAGGAACTGGCGCTTGACTGGCCGGGGATAGCCGTTGCGCTCACGTTACTGGAAGAGAATGCGCAGTTGCGTCAGGAAAATCGCCTGCTGCGCCAGCGTTTGTCACGCTTTGTCACGCATTCGTAATGTATTGAGATTAACGCCCGATTGATAACGTGAAATACCACGGGTAAGCGACGAATTCAGCGCTTACCCGTGTAGTCAGGATTTATCCGTCTTGCCGAACAGCAACGCCGTGTAGTGGGTGTTCACTTTGCCACTGCGTTTACCGTCTGGTCCAAAATATCGGTCATCCCGGCACAGACGCTCAGTGGTGTCGCAGAACAGACCGCCCTGGAAGGTAAAGGCCGTCGTGTCAAATTGTCCGGCCGCTGCCAGTTTATCACCCTGCTTCTTTCCGACATACTTCGTGGTCAGCGCCACCGACAAGCCGTGCTCATCCGCACAGATATATTTGTCGCACAGTACGCCCGCGACAGGGCTGTGTGGTCCGGTGGTCGCGGCGTACGCGGGCAGTGACAGGATACCAACTGCCAGCAGGCTACCAATTTTTATCATCATACTCTCCCTATATTCTTCGCCTGACGTGATTAATATTGTACACCAGAAACCATCTATAACCATGAGCTACAATTATATTACTTTTAGATAATCAGCTGCGCGCTTGATGACAATAATGTGCAAAGGTTTACTATAAACCTGTCTTTTTTAGTAGGGAATTAAAATGAACAAAATAAAAGGCGTAATGATTCTGGCCCTGACATTCGCCCTGTCGGCGTGTGCTTTAAATACGATAGTGCAAGTATAACTCGCCATCACACATTGGGTGAACCTGAATTTAAATAACGTACTCTGTTACCTGTAATTCACTTGCTAAATCATTAGCCAAAAATAGGCTTTATCCTTCTTATGTCTGATCACCTTATGCTATTTATCGATGACATCCCTCCCCTGCATACAATGCAAATTACTGTGTACGTCAAATTTATTCAGGGATTACTATGAACAGAAAACGCTTACTGCTGATACCATTGTTTTTTAGTGTCGCAATTATCACCGCGTGTGACAATCAATCCTCAGAAAAAAACATCACCAGAGAACCCGAAGTTGGGATTATTACTCTGAAACCCTCTTCCGTTGATATTAAAAGTGAACTTCCGGGCAGGGCCGTATCGTTCGAAATTGCTGAGATCAGACCGCAGGTCAGCGGTATAATTATTAAGCGGGATTTTATTGAGGGTGATAAAGTCAGCAAAGGTGAATCGCTCTACCAAATTGATCCGGCGCCTCTGCAGGCAAAACTCGATGCGGCCAAAGGCGCTCTGGCAAAAGCGCTGTCCACTGCCAATAATCTACGTTTAACATTCCAGCGCCAGTCAGCTTTATTAAAATCCAATTACGTCAGTCGTCAGGATTATGACACCACGCGTTCACAGCTTAATGAAGCTGACGCTAACGTTGCCGTCGCCAGAGCGGACGTCGAGCAGGCCGCCATTAACCTTCATTACGCCAATGTCACCTCGCCTATCGATGGCATTAGCGGCACGTCTTCCGTTACCGTTGGCGCACTGGTCACCGCGAATCAGGAAAGCGCGCTGGTCACCATTCAGCAATTAGACCCAATTTACGTCGATTTAACCCAGTCGGTGCAGGACTTCTTACGCCTGAAAGAAGAAAAATCCAGTGGAAAAATCGCCCAGGAAAAAGGCCAGATCCCGGTTGAATTGATGCTGGAAAATGGCAAACCCTACCGCTATACCGGGGCGCTGCAGTTTTCCGATCCCGCCGTCGATAAAGTCACTGGCTCCGTGACCCTGCGCGCCATCTTCCCGAATCCTGACGGCGAGATTTTACCCGGTATGTACGTTACGGCTTTACTGGATGAAGGTCGCCAGCAGAACGTTCTAATGGTTCCTCAGCAAGGGGTTACCCATAACGAGCAGGGAAAGGCGACTGCCCTGATCCTCGACCAGAAAAACAGGGTGCAACTGCGCGAAATCAACGCAGTAAAAGCTGTCGGTAACCAATGGTTAGTGACCGCAGGATTACGTCCCGGCGACCGGGTTATTGTTTCCGGATTACAACGAATCCGTCCGGGAATGAAAGCCCGGGTTCTCTCTTCGCCATCAAACAGCCCTGACACGGTAACCGAACAGTAATATTTCAGGTATTAAGGACACCTTCTTCATGGCTAACTTTTTTATTGAGCGCCCGGTTTTTGCCTGGGTGCTGGCGATTATTCTGATGTTTACCGGGGGGATCGCTATTATGAACCTGCCGATCGCCCAATATCCGCAAATAGCGCCCCCGACGATTACGATTAACGCCGCCTACCCTGGCGCAGACGCAAAGACCGTAGAAGACTCCGTCACTCAGGTGATTGAACAAAATATGAATGGTCTTGATGGCCTGATGTACATGTCGTCCACCAGCGACGCGGCAGGCAATGCGTCAATTATCCTGACGTTTAAAACCGGCACATCACCCGATATTGCACAGGTTCAGGTGCAGAATAAACTGCAGTTGGCGATGCCCTCCTTGCCGCAGGAGGTTCAGCAACAAGGGGTCAGCGTGGATAAATCCAGTAGCAATATCTTAATGGTTGCCGGCTTTATCTCGGATAACAACAGCCTGAGCCAATATGATATTGCTGACTATGTTGCCTCAAACATTAAAGATCCTCTCAGTCGTACTGCCGGGGTGGGGAGCGTGCAATTATTCGGTTCACAATACGCCATGCGCATTTGGTTGGATCCGCAAAAACTCAATAAATATAGCCTCACACCGCAGGACGTTATTGCGCAAATTAAGATACAGAATAATCAGATATCGGGGGGACAACTGGGGGGGATGCCTCAGTCGGCAGACCAGCAGTTGAATGCGTCGATCGTTGTTCAGACTCGCCTGCAAAGTACCGATGAATTTGGCAAGATCTTTCTGAAAGTCCAGCAAGACGGTTCTCAGGTTCTGTTGCGTGACGTTGCGCGAATTGAGCTAGGGGCGGAAAATTATTCGACGGTCGCACGGTATAACGGCAAACCTGCCGCCGGGATCGCGATTAAGCTTGCCGCCGGCGCAAATGCCCTGGAAACATCCCAGGCGGTCAAAAAAGAGCTGGACAAATTATCGGCCTGGTTCCCGGTCAGCATGAAGACCGTTTACCCCTATGACACCACCCCGTTTATCAAGATTTCAATTCAGGGTGTTTTCCAAACATTGATCGAGGCAATTATCCTGGTCTTCCTCGTCATGTATCTATTTTTGCAAAATTTCCGCGCGACGCTTATCCCCACAATCGCAGTTCCCGTGGTTATTCTCGGCACATTTTCCATCTTGTCTGTCGCCGGTTTTACGATTAATACACTGACGATGTTTGGCATGGTGCTGGCAATAGGACTTTTAGTCGATGATGCCATCGTGGTGGTCGAGAACGTTGAGCGTATTATTTGCCAAGAAAAATTGCCGCCAAAAGCGGCAGCGCATAAAGCGATGAGCCAGTTGCAAAGAGCGCTGGTCGGTATTGCCGTGGTGTTATCTGCCGTTTTTATGCCGATGGCCTTTATGAGCGGCGCGACAGGTGAAATCTTCCGTCAGTTTTCCATCACCTTGATCTCCTCTATGACGCTATCGGTATTCGTGGCGATGAGTCTGACACCCGCACTTTGCGCCACGCTGTTGAAAGCCGCGCCTGAGGTGGGGAACACAAGAACACATTTTCTGTTCACCCATTTCAATCATTTCATGGAGAAGTGCACCCGGCACTACACGGACAGCACGCGTAAACTCTTGCGTTGCACAGGCCGTTATATGGTCATCTATTTGGTGATCGGGGCCGGCATGATTGGCTTGTTTTTACGCACCCCAACCTCCTTTTTACCTGAAGAAGATCAGGGGGTATTCATGACCACGGCACAATTGCCTTCAGGTTCAACGATGGTCAATACCCGCAAAGTCCTCGACGAAATAACAGATTACTACCTGACGAAAGAACAGAAAAATGTTGCGTCTGTTTTTACCGTTGGTGGATTTGGCTTCAGCGGCCAGGGGCAAAACAACGGGCTGGCCTTTATCAGCCTGAAGCCATGGTCAGAACGTGTTGGTGAAGAAAATGCAGTTACCGCCATTATTCAACGGGCAATGGTGGCTTTAAGCGCCATTAATAATGCCGTGATTTATCCGTTCAATTTACCTGCGGTAGCAGAACTGGGAACCGCTTCAGGGTTTGATATGGAGCTGCTGGATAACGGTAATCTCGGACACGAAAAAATGATGCAGGCACGCAATCAGTTGCTGGAGCTGGCCAGTCAGTCATCCGGAGAGGTCGCCGGGGTGCGTCCTAACGGGCTGGAAGACACACCGATGTTCCATGTTAATGTTGACGCCAAAAAAGCTGAGGCCATGGGCGTTTCACTCGCGGATATTAATCAGACCCTCTCCACGGCGTTTGGTAGCCGCTATGTCAATGATTTTCTTAACCAGGGCCGCGTTAAAAAAGTGTATGTTCAGGCTGATACGCCGTTCCGTATGCTACCTGGCAATATAAACCACTGGTACGTGCGCAACGCCTCCGGCTCTATGACCCCGCTTTCCGCCTTCTCAACCACCGAATGGACCTATGGTTCACCCCGTCTTGAACGTTACAACGGGCAACCTGCGATGGAAATTCTGGGACAGCCGGTTGCCGGGAAAAGCAGCGGTGATGCAATGAACTTTATGGCATCCCTGATTAATAAACTCCCTGCCGGCGTCGGCTACGCGTGGACGGGTCTGTCTTATCAAGAGGCATTATCCACCAACCAGGCCCCCATGCTATATGCCATTTCGCTCGTGGTAGTCTTTCTTGCGCTGGCAGCACTGTATGAAAGCTGGTCCATTCCTTTTTCCGTGATGCTCGTAGTGCCCATTGGCATCGCCGGTGCGTTGCTGGCTACCGACCTGCGTGGTTTGAGCAATGATGTTTACTTCCAGGTCGGCCTGCTCACCACGATGGGCCTGTCGGCTAAAAACGCCATTCTGATCGTTGAATTTGCCGTCGAGATTATGCAAAAGGAAGGTAAAACACCGCTTGAGGCTGCCGTCGACGCGGCGCAAATGCGTCTGCGCCCTATTCTGATGACCTCACTGGCCTTCATTTTAGGTGTAATTCCACTGGCTATAAGCAACGGCGCGGGTTCTGGTGCACAAAATGCCGTCGGTACCGGCGTAATCGGGGGCATGCTGGCGGCGACCGTACTGGCGATTTATTTTGTCCCGGTCTTCTTTGTGCTCGTTGAAAACACGTTAGCGCGATTTAAAATATCGCGCTGATATAAATAAATATAATATACCTGTATATGATAAAAACTCTGGGGTTACATTATGTAACCCCAGAGTTTTTAAATAATCGATTAACAATGATTTAATGCATATTCTGAACATTCACCGCAACTTCAGAATATTTTCAGGCCTGAATGAAGTGCAACAGATCGTTATTAATCACCTCGGCATGGGTAGTATGCATCCCATGCGGATAACCTGGATAAATCTTCAGAACGCTGTTAACGAGCAATTTATCCTGCAACAGCGCTGCATTTTTATAAGGAACGACCTGATCATCATCTCCTTGCATCACCAAAACGGGCAGCGTAATGGCTTTTAAATCATCGGTATGATCGGTTTCAGAGAACGCCTTAATTCCTTCGTAGTGCGCTTTTGCACTCCCCATCATGCCCTGTCGCCACCAGTTTTGAAGTGTTCCATTGGATACCTCTGCCCCTTCCCGATTGAATCCATAAAAAGGCCCGGTTGCCACGTCAAGATAGAACTGCGCGCGATTGGCGGCAAGCGCCTGGCGGAATCCATCGAAAACGCTGAGCGGTGTCCCTCCCGGATTATTATCTGTCTTAACCATCAGCGGTGGCACGGCGCTGATCAGTACGGCTTTCGCCACGCGACCTTGCGGTTGTCCATATTGAGCGACATATCTTGCCACCTGCCCCCCTCCCGTGGAGTGACCAATATGCACGGCATTATGCAGGTCAAGATGCTCCACCACGGCCGACACGTCTGCCGCATAGTGGTCCATATCATGACCGTCGCTCACCTGATCTGAACGTCCATGCCCGCGACGATCGATGGCGATAACACGATAACCGTGATTAAGGAAGAATAACATCTGGTTATCCCAGTCATCTGCGCTCAGCGGCCAGCCATGATGGAATACGATAGGTTGCACATCTTTCGCCCCCCAGTCTTTATAAAAAATGTTTACACCATCTTTTGTTTTTACAAATGACATAGTTGTATTTCCCTCGAGAGGATATTCCGCCTAAAGATCGTTGATACCACATTGATCGCGCAACGTCTTACCAGCATGTTACACATCAACGCGAATGAACCTGCGTAAGGCCTAGTAAGTATAGTTGCAAAAAAAGAAACCTTTTAATTTTGGTTTTACTGGATATATAACGTATGCCATCAATAGATCGTTAAAAACAAAGCGTTATTAGCCAACATCCACTTACCTGAAAATTAAAATTCACATTATTAATGAATACCACTCATAGCGCCTATCCTCTTGCTGACCATTATCTGCAAGCACAAACCCGTTAACATGGTCCTGTCTTTCAATATCCAGATGGTTCAGCATGCTTAACCTACAAGCACAAACGCAGTCAGCGACGGCTAAAAAAACCGGTCTTACCTTTGTCCTTATCCTTAGCGCCTTAATGGCCGTGACCTCCTTATCAACCGATATCTATCTGCCGGCAATGCCCATAATGGCAAAAGATTTACACGGCGATGCTGAGTTAACCATCACCGGTTTTCTCATGGGTTTTTGCATTGCACAACTGATTTGGGGACCGATTAGCGATCGTTACGGGCGGCGTCTGCCGCTATTCATTGGTTTGAGTTTATTCGTTATAGGTTCAGTCGGCTGCGCATTATCAACGGATATTGTACATATTGTCTTCTGGCGTGTTTTTCAGGCGCTAGGTGCCTGTACCGGCCCGATGCTGGCGCGCGCAATGATCCGCGACCTGTTTAGCCGTACTCGCGCAGCACAAATGCTGTCGACCCTGATGATCATCATGGCTATCGCGCCGATTGCCGGTCCTCTGATTGGCGGGCAAATGATTAAGGTCACCTCGTGGCACACCATTTTCTGGCTACTGGCGATAATCGGTACATTCATGCTGCTGTCGTTATTCTGGCTACCGGAAACCCTGACGGAAGACAAACGTTCCCAGGCTTCCATCTCCAGCGCCTTTCATCATTATTCCGCATTACTGACCAACACCAGATATATGCGCTTTACGCTATGCCTGACGTTTTACTACATCGCGGCCTACGCCTTTATCACCGGTTCCCCGTTTGTGTACATCACGTACTTCGGCGTTGATCCGCAGCATTATGGCTGGTTATTTGCCATCAACATTGTGGGACTGATGGCCGTGAGCATGGTCAACAGACGCCTGGTTTATCGCTACCCACTGGAAGCGTTACTTAAGATTGCTGTCTTCATCGCTACCGTTGCCGCCATCGTGCTGGCTGTTACAACGGGTCTGGGCGCGGGAGGGATCACGGTGATTGTCGGAGCCGTATTCGTGTTCTTCTCAATGAATGGCATCATCGCCGCGACGTCTACGGCATATGCACTGGACGCCGCGCCGAATGTTGCCGGTTCCGCATCGGCGCTAATGGGCGCGTTGCAATACGGTAGCGGCATCATCTCCTCGCTGTTGCTGGCACTCTTTAGCGATGGCACACCTTGGACAATGAGCTGGGTCATTGCGGTATTTACGACAGCCAGCGCCGTCATGGCACTGAGCATTCAGGTAAAAAATCCGCAGTAGCACGAGATACTGCTATTCCCCCAGAGAATGGCAAAACACTTAGATTTCCAGTGCAGCAAGAATTGTGGCTTCTATTTTCTCTGGGGTGGTGAACGGTGCAAAACGCTTGAGCGGTTTACCGTCGCGTCCAATCAGGAACTTAGTGAAGTTCCACTTGATCCGCCCACCCAGCACGCCTGGCAATTCGTCTTTCAGGTAGCGAAATACCGGATGCGTTGCACCGCCGTTGACCTCCACTTTCTCGAACATCGGGAAACTCACACCGTAGTTGATGTGGCAGGTCTGAGCGATTTCGTCGGCACCGCCGGGTTCCTGCTTACCAAATTGGTTGCAGGGAAACCCCAGCACCACCAGACCCTGCGCAGCGTACTTCTTGTAAAGCGCCTCAAGACCTGCGTATTGTGGCGTAAAGCCACAATGGCTGGCGGTGTTAACGACCAGAACCAGCTTGCCAGCGTAGTCAGCCATAGAGATGAGCTGACCCTGCAGGCTGGTGGCAGTAAGTTGATGAAAAGTGGTCATGTCGGGATCCTCAGAGCAGACGTCGACATTGCCATGCAGCGGGTTGCTGCTGGGGTAATCGTCGCGGGTCGTGGAGAGGAGATCCAGCTCCCCATTGATTAACACCCTATTATACGAACAATATCCGTTTCCTCATCATTCATTAGTTACGCCACTGCCATTTTGTTAATCTTCGTTACTGGTAATCAGAATGGATGTCAGGAAATGAGCGAGCAGATAAAGATAGATATTCCGCCACAGGAAGGTCGTGGCTTTTGGGTTGCTAAAGGTCAAACATTCAGTGTTATTGATCCTGAAGGGCAGCAGGTTGCGGACTTGTGGGCAATGTCTATCAGCGCTGGTGAAATTGACTGGCTAAGCACATCTCAGACGCGAGATATAACAGAGCGATTATTCCCCGCACCGGGAGAGTCTTTTTACAGTGAAAAAGCCAAACCCTTACTCACATTAGTGCAGGATAACTCACCATGCCCGCATGATATGCTGTTCCCGGCCTGCAACCCTGGACTTTACGAACGAGCTGGCCTGTATGATCACCCGAACTGTCGTGACAACATGCTGAGAGCACTGCAGGCGGCAGACATATCACTCCCCATCGTTCCCGATCCGGTCAATTTTTTCCAACGCTCAGAACCGCAGGCTAACGGTAAGCTTGAGGTATTGGCTTCGAACAATCCCCCCGGAGGAAATGTGCTATTACTCGCGGAAACAGATCTCTATGTGGTGGTTACTGCCTGTTCTGTTGATTTCCACCCGACCAATGGGGGCCACTGTACTGGTATCCAGATTATCGTTGGTTGAAATTCTGATAGATTAGGACTGGGCTATCACCGACTTCCAGGACGTACACAGCAGGTGCAATAAGCCTTTCGGGGCACTTTTATTTGAGGTTAACGATGGCCGCGATCGATCTGAGCTGGACGTTCCTTGCACACAGAGCACGCGTTTTATTACGGACTCCTAAAGCGGTGAGATTTGCCAATCGTATAGGCGCTGTTGCTATGGGTGGTGCCGCTGCGGCTATCGCTGCACGCAACTAATACCCTAAAAAGTCTGCTGGCCATTTGTCGGCAGATTTATTAAATCTGAGCGTCTGTTTCTGGCTCTGACCGGCCCTTGAGGCTGGCATTATCCGTAAAAAACCTTGTACCATTTTTAATGAAGGAGTTCGCATGCTAAAAGTCATCGCCGAAGATTTTATCAAACCTGAATGCGTCGACAACGTTCTCCCTTTATACCGCGAACTCATCGCGGCAACGAAGAAAGAGCCCCTGTGTATTGCTTATGATTTGTACCGGGATGAAAAGGATCTGGGGCATTTTATTTTCATTGAAGAGTGGCCTGACCGGGCAGCACTCGATACACACTGTGCCAGCGAGCATTTTACTCGGCTTGTTCCTTTGATTGATCAATACGCACGTAAAGCGGCGCAGTATATCCTGATGGATGGTCGGGTGGAGCCGGAGAGATAAAGTCCGCTTCCGGCTAGAAGCCGACCGGCGTTGTTCCATAAGATTAATGAATCCATCTAATAAAGCTTAGTGAATTACTCCATCTAATCAAATAAATCAGTTTGCGTTATGCTGTTACGGGACAACAGTTGAAGGATAACGTCATGCAAACAGTCACACTGAACAACGGTATTAACATGCCCCTGTTGGGCTTTGGTGTATTCCAGATGACGGATGCCGCCGAGTGCGAGCGGGCGGTGATTGACGCCATCGAAACGGGTTATCGCCTGATTGATACCGCAGCCTCTTACCTGAATGAAACTCAGGTCGGCAACGCGCTAAAACAAAGCGGCGTCGCCCGCGATGAGCTTTTTGTGACCACCAAATTGTGGTTACACGATACAAACTACGAAGGTGCGAAGGCCCAGTTCGAGCGGTCACTGAACCGACTACAGCTCGACTATGTTGACCTGTATTTGATTCACCAGCCTTACGGCGATGTCCACGGCGCATGGCGAGCCATGGAAGAGCTGCAACAGGCAGGTAAAATTCGCGCTATTGGCGTGAGCAACTTCCATCCCGACAGACTGGCCGATCTTATTGCCTTTAATAAGGTCACCCCGGCGGTGAATCAGATTGAAGTGAACCCTTTCAATCAGCAGTTGCATGCCGTGCCGTGGATGCAAAGTCGTGGCATTCAACCTGAAGCGTGGGCCCCGTTTGCCGAAGGGAAAAACGGTCTGTTCCAGCATCCTGAGTTAACAGCGATAGGTCAGAAATACGGCAAAAGCGTCGGTCAGGTTGTCCTGCGGTGGATCTTCCAGCGTGGCATCGTATCACTGGCAAAATCGGTGCGTAAAGAACGTATGGAAGAGAATATCAACATCCTCGATTTTGAACTGAGCGCGGAAGATATGCTGCACATCACCGCGATCGACACCGCAACCAGCGCATTCTTTTCCCATCGCGACCCGGCCAGAGTGGAATGGTTGGCTGGCCGTAAGCTCGACGTCTAATCCGCGACACAAACAGAGGTTTACTGTCGCAAACACGTTATCTCGGTCAATCCTGGCTCGACGTGTTGGCGACAGGACTCGGTTTCATGGGGTTAAGCTACGGCTTACATGACTAACACGCTGAATCTGTTTGCCTGACACGTTAAATGCCGCAACCAGAACCGAATAAAACGAAAAAACCCAAGTCGCATAACGACTTGGGTTTCGTATTTGGCGGAAGCGTAGTCCGCCAAATTAATGTCCGAGAATGTCAGGGATAGTATATTTTTATCATTAATAAACAATATGTTGTCAAAATACATTGTTCGAGGACGTCTTGCTACATCCGAAAAAATCTGACATTTTATGCAGTACCTTATGCATGGCGGTTTGTATGACAGGATTTTACTATGCCGAAAAAAGCAAAAGAACTCACCGGACTCGCAGTCGCTAAGTTGAAAAAAGAAGGTTCTTTTGCCGTCGGTGGCGTTGACGGCCTGTATCTTCGAAACAGAGGCCAGTCGCGTTCATGGGTGCTTTGCGTTGCTATGGGGGTAAGAGTAAATGCTCTAGGAAGAACTGTTCCGAGACGTTTAAACATAGGTCTTGGTCCCTACCCTGAAGTTTCATTAGCAGAAGCGCGTGACAAAGCTCGTGAGCTGCGTAAACAAATCCGTAATGGCATTGACCCCCTTGCAGAAAAACACGCCCATAAAGCGCATCAGGAACGTCTGGCCCACAAGAACAAATCCTTTGCTAGCTGTGCTGAAGACGTTATCGCAATTAAGACCAAAGAGCTAAAGAACCAGAAACACATTGCCCAGTGGCGGTCCACGCTGGAAACGTATGCTTATCCTGTTATTGGTCAAAAACCCATAGCTGAGATTACAAAGACTGACCTATTAGCGATACTTGAACCAATCTGGTTAACAAAAAACGAAACTGCCAGCCGTCTGCGTGGTCGCATTGAAGCGATCATTGATTACGCAAAAGCGAAAGAATACTTTGAGGGCGATAACCCTGCTTCATGGAAAGGTATGCTTAAGCCCCTCCTGCCAATGCCAAGCAAGGTTCAGACCCAAAAGCATCATGCTGCATTACCCTACAACGAGATCGGTTCGTTCATGGCCGAACTACGTAAACGAGCAGGCATTTCAGCGCGAGCACTTGAGTTTTCAATACTGACAGTTTCGCGCTCTGGTGAAGTCCGTGGCGCTGAATGGTCAGAAATAGATCTGAAGAACAAAACTTGGACCATCCCAGCCAACAGAATGAAAGCCAGCAAAGAGCATAAGGTTCCACTGCCTGAGGCTGCCATTGCCCTGTTAAAGGACTTACCCCGCTTCAAAGACAATAATCTTGTATTCCCAGCCCCAAGAGGTGGAATGCTTTCTGATATGTCATTGCTGGCAGTCTTGAAACGAATGGGACATAGTGGTTTAACACAACATGGCTTCCGTTCAACATTTCGTGATTGGGCTGGTGAAACCACAGACCATCAACGTGAGGTAATTGAACATGCGCTGGCTCACCAGTTAGCTGATAAGGCTGAGGCAGCGTATCAACGTGGGACGTTATGGCCTAAGCGTGTGGCGTTGATGGATGAGTGGTCAGGCTATTGTCTTACCCATGTTTAGCTGTTCTGTCTGAATATACCATCAACAAAGCCCTTCGCAATATGGGCTATGACACGAAGCAGGACATCTGTGGACACGGTTTTCGCACGCTGGCCTGTAATGCCTTAATTGAGTCAGGTTTGTGGTCAGAAGACGCTGTAGCGCTTCAAATGAGCCATAAGGAAAGCAATAGCGTCCGTGCTGCTTATACCCACAAGGCCAAGCACCTTGACCAGCACCGCCTGTTGCTCCAGTGGTGGGCTGATTATCTGGATGCGAACAGCAACGGTATGGTTAGGCCGTTTGAATTTGCTCAAAGAAGATAACAATAGAGGCCAAGGATGGCCTTTCACCATACTTTACCCCTATCTTTTATTATCTAAAATGAAGATTAAGTGGCTAACCTTATTTATTCCTTCTCACTTTGACCTGTAATCATTGACTGAAGATATTTATATTCAGACCTCAAAGAATTATATTGCGAAGCAGTTAGAAGTCTATTTGAATTTAACTCAATAACATTAGCATCATGTTTAAATTCATTTAAAGCATCATTTTCCATTGCGCATAGTATTATTTGATAATCCTGAGGAACACTACGCATTAATTCTTTAATAACAGTTTCATAACGGTATCCCGCCTGTTCCTGCTGGTTGGGTGTATCGATAACGAAAGGAGGCACTACGCAAGATTTAGCACCATGAATTTGTTGTAGTATAGAGAGTTGATAAGCAAGTAGTCCCCTAGCAGCCTCAGCAGCACCACCACCAAGCAACTGTTTATAATCAGTGGGTGATTTAACTTTGCTAAGATTTATCCCTGTCGAACCTAGTGCTTCAATATTTGCCAACAGTTTGGACATAAAGGACGAATTCAGTTCTTCCCTTTCTTTGGTAGAAAGAAGTTTTTTCTGGTCTTTTTTTAAATCCTTGATGGAACTGTTGGCTTTGTTGATGTTAAGGTCTTCATTATCGATTTTAATTTGAATATTTTTTGAAACATTTTCAGTAGATATGGTATCAATTACTTGAGCAATGAGATCTTTTTCAACTGCATCGTCGTCTGTAATGTATTTCTTATTTATCCTATCGATTTCGTTAGTAATAAACTGAGCGTCATCATTTAATGAGTTCAATGAAGAATTGAGCTCCGCTATTTTAGATGCTATTGAATTTGCCTCATTAAGCAATGAATCCTTTTCTGAAAGAAGCAACGCTCTGTTAGGTAGTGAGTTATCATGAAGAGTGCCACACAATGGACACTCTAAATTGTCAGTAGGTATGGATTCTACCGCAAACTTATAATCTTCCTCGAGTTCATTTGCAGAAGTAATGGCTAACGAATACTGACTTTCGAGATCGTAAATATTTGAAGTGATAGTAGTCTGAGCATCATAAAGTCTTGTTTGGTAATCGATCAAGTCGTAAAGTTCATTTTTTATTTCATTCTGAATCTTAATGAAATCATCATTATCTAAAGCTATAGGCGAATCAACCGAGTTATCAACTATAACTTCAACCGCGCTTTGAAATTTTTCTATTTTATGTGCTGATTCTTTCTTGATTTCACTATATTCATAAATATTTTCCTCAATATCAAAATGCTCAGGCTTAAGATAACCAGTAAAATATTTGATTAATGGAACTTTCCAGTTAGAATATTGCCCTAAGTTCTCGAATGAATTCCAAGGTGAACTCCAGCTTTTTATCTGGTCAATATAAAATGGTAAAAAATAATATGCTGGAGGAGGCGTCTCTAAGTTTCCATCACCACGATTAGGAAGCTTCATTTTGAAATTGACGAGATCCGAGAAATCTTTCGAAAAACCACCAGTTATATTTATATATCTTTGAGCTTCATCGCCGATAGCTCCCAAAATTATTGAGTGGGTTCCACGACATGAAAAATATTCTTTGTTATTTATAGTAAAGTATAAAATGGATTTGATGTCATTTGATTTCCACTCTTCATCGAAAACAGGATCGCATCCTAAAGACCACATTAAACTTTTTGCTAGAGTGGACTTGCCAATACTATTATCTTTTCCGGTAATTAAATTCAATCTTTTCTGGAACGAGAACTGATTCGCAAGTCTTTTCGAATCTGATATCAGAACTAATCGTTGAAATGTCAAGTTTCTCATTTTTCTTGTTCCTTAAATTCCGAATTAATAATTTATAGTTATCTTTATTGCTTACAATATTATTCATGCATCACCTTTAAAAAGCTATAAATTACCTCGCATAATATATCGTCATATTCTGGCACTTTATCTTCAATATTAAGCTCTTGAGTTTTTAAAATAACTGACTCAATGTAATCACGGGTTTCTGTAAAGTCTTCTTCAGAGACACTACTTAGCGCCTGCTGGACTGTTCTCATTATATTCATATCAAAAGCCGACGAATGTCCGGTTCGGCGCAAGAAAAGTTGTTTTATTTTTTTATTAATCTTCCGATAGGTTAAGGTGTTCCATTTCATGTCATTTTTAGCTAAGTACTCAAAGTCTTTCTCAAAGTCTTCAAATTTTGGGCATGTTGTATTAACAGCTATAACATGCTTTACCTTATGAGATGTTAGAGATTTATCCTCAACCATTTTCTCCCAAAAAGTAAAATCGTAACTATTCTGTCCTTTGCGATGAATTTCATCGATTATCGCTCTATAAATATTAACGGCATTGCAATGACTATTTGGAAATATTTCATTTACTAATTCAGCAAATCTACCAATGACAAATTCTTCTTGGTTCTCTAATTTTATTTTTGGAACAATAAACTTTAGATTTTCTGGCAAGAGAGATATTCCAAGCTCATCCTTTAATTTTCCAGTTAACCCCGACAAGCAATCTACACTAAGATCACCTGAAGTTATAACGTCTAATTTTAACTTCTTATCTCTTTGTTCAAATGAGAAACCACTGGAGGACACAAGACCTATTTCCGTAATTCGTGCTTCATAGTCTGTACCAATACATGAGCTTAAGAGCTTACCGAGAATGGAACTCTTAGCTCCCTCAGCACCTTGCTCTCGTTTGGTTAAGGCGTCAGAAGTGAAGGGTTTTCCAGTGTTCTTTACTTGAAAAAATTCAAATTTTGCCGAACTTCCATACAATGAGTCTGCGATAACGACATCCTCATGATATTCGATCAATAAGGCATAGTCAGAATTTGATTTATGCTTTTCAATTATTCTGCATAGAGCCCAATGATATTGAAAATCATATTTTCCAAATGTGGTTGCTCCTGAAATTTCTCTTTGAGCATGACCCAAAACATTACGTTCCATTGAAAACCCCACCTTTACTTAAGGAATCGCTACTGACTTTTCTAACCAATCTAATTTAGGAAGGGCAAAAAGTCTATAAAATCGTGGTCTTAGCCCGTTCTGAAGTAGAACTATCACAACACAGAGCATTGCAGATAAACAGAACCAGCATTTTTTTAACATATGCTACCAGCATCTCATACTCATGTCGGTAATCGAGTGATAAAGACAATGATAATGACTATCAGGAATCAATATTGATGGTTATATGGTGGCATTGACAGGTCAACAGGCAATTCATTATGCAATATGGTTATATGAAAAGCAAAAGTCATTCAGATATGCCATAAATAAGACGACAGCGTCCACATTACTTACACTCTTAGGCAAACATCTTGATCAGCTCCTTTTGATGTTGCAGTGGTGGATTTGTTATCTAAATAGCAATGTCTAATACCACTACACTTACGCTGACTGGCATGTAACATGTTGCGTAAAGGCATACATCGTAGACCTGATACAGCGTGGCAGACAGAGAAAACAGCACCAAAGCCTTACGCTATGAATGGATTACAATCCCACACAGCTATTTAGGTGCCAATATTAATGACATGGTCATGCTATCTCAATTTGCTCGCAGCAAATAAAGACCTGAAAGCTAAGGATTACGTTGCCTTATACAGTAGACATATTCAATATAAGGATTTAATCTAGACAAGTCAGTCATAGTAAAGAAATGGAGTTTGAAGTGATCATTGAATATGCTGTGGAAAAAGAAACAAAACAGATCATGCATATTGATGATGTTCCTAATGGAGCTAAGTGTAATTGCATATGTAAGTCATGTAATGATGAATTAATTGCTCGCAATGGTGGAAAATTAAAAAAACATCATTTCGCCCATAGAAATCTGATTGAAAATCGTGCTTGCCGAATGACACAGTTGCATTTAGCAATGCAACATTATTTTCTTAGCTTAGATGTATTAACAATACCTCAAATGACTTTTGCGTATAAGAATCACACGCTAAAAACACCACTAGTAAAAACCAAAATACTATCCGCAACCTTAGAACATAGAATTGGAACCTATGTGTCAGATGTCTGTCTTAACACAGATACTGGATTATACATCGTCGAAATCTGCGTAACACACAAATGCGAGCCTGAAAAAGTACGTTACTTTAAAAATAACAAAATAAATGCAGTAGAGTTAGTGTTTAAATACTCTGAAGATATCGAGATAGAAGAATGGTATCAACGTATTAAAAACAATCAAGTTCCCAATGAATGGTTTTATTACTCTGAGTGTATTAAAGCGATTGAATGTCATGAGTTAGCTGTTGAAAAAGAAATAAATGAAAGACGTTCAAGAAGATTAAAAAACACACTAAATTCAATCAACAAAACACTGAAAAATAAAACTATATTCCTGCCAAGTATTCATGAGAGTATAACTTATGAAGAATCTAATGAGATTTTTACTGAAAGCTTCTGCCTTTACAAAAAGAAGAATCGTGCCGTTGATAAAATATCGGTTATACAAAAAAACGATGATTGTTTTATCCTACGTGGAGACACTTTGCATAAAGGGAAAGAATTTCATATATGGATAATATATTTACTAAATGAATTTGATTTTAATCGAATGGATGATTTTGAAGGAAGTGTAATTATAAGATTCTATCCTATAGATAGTAACAAACCTCAATGGCGCTGGTTGAAATATCCATCACTTGAAAAAGAAAAATCACGACTACGATCTCATTTCATTAAAGATTGTAAAGAAAGAATACACATAAAATCCCTAACAATTCATATGAGCAATAGATTGAAAAATCGCTCATATGAGTATTTAGACATGACTGATGAACTATTCAATAGAGACTACAGCACATGGAATAAATGGCTTATAAACAATAAGCTATTTACTCCGAGCATGCAGAGGAAGTGGCCAAAATTACCTATAACGCTTAAAGAAATGAAAGAATCACCAAGCCTGTGGATGTTCCAGAGATGGTCAATTTTAATAATTAGCATTATGCTTAATATAATAGATAACATACCAAATGGAAGCAGCATTACTGTTTATAACATATTTGATGAAATGAGTGATATCCTACCTCTCGATCCTGAATTTATATCATTAGAAGCAGAGGCAATCGCCAATAAGAAAACCATTCAATTACCTCATCGCCCTCTTATTTTTAGAAGACATATAATCCATGAGACCCTGAAACCTTTGATTGATAGAGGTATATTAATAACTACTGGAGATATTATCATTAAGAAAACCCCACTACGGCAATTATTTTTACAGCCCGTGGAGTAATATAAAACATCGAGAGAAAGCTTTAAAATTCATTAGCGACGTAGTATATTGCACACAATATCGTCTGGGAGAACATCTAATGTCAATAAGTAATACCATGTCAAATATCAACAGACTACAAAAAGACATTGCTAATTTACAAAAACAACTTTCCGACGAGCAACGTAAAGAAGCTCAACTTTCAGGAAAAATAAATCAAATAGAACGTAGTATCACTAAATCGACATCATTAAATACCTTGAACTCAAAAATGTCAGAAATCAATCGTTATAATAACGATGTTACAAAATGTAGTTCTAAAAAAGCAGATATCAATAAAAAAATAGCAACTAAAACTGGAGACTTACATCGTTATCAAGTCCAACTCCTTAAAGAGCAAGATAATGAGCAGAAAAAAAGGATTGCAGCTCAAAAGAAAATTGAAAAAGAACAGTTAGATCATCAGAAAAAAATCACAAGGGAGTTGGAATCACAAAAAAGAGTAATATCTTCAAACCATAATTTCAATCGTCAAATTATCAACAAACCTGATGAGACAGAAGATATTCTAGAGAGTTATGATGTTTTTATCTCTCATGCAACAGAAGATAAAGATAGTTTTGTCCGTCCACTTGCTGAGTTGTTAAAAGCAAAAGGGATAAATGTATGGTATGACGAATTCTCTTTAGGTTGGGGTAAAAGTCTACGTAAGACAATCGATTATGGATTAGCAAACTCTCGGTTTGGAGTTGTTGTTTTATCTAAATCCTTTATCAAAAAGGACTGGACAGAGTATGAATTAAATGGTTTGACTGCCAGAGAGATGAACGGTGAAGACCGAGTAATACTACCTATCTGGCATGAAGTATCTAAATCTGATATCTTAAAATTCAGCCCTACACTAGTAGATAAAATGGCATTAAATACATCGATAAATACCATTGATGAAATTGCTGAACAACTTGAGTCATTACTTAAATGAAATAAATATTTAAACAAGAGGGCCTAACGGCCCTTTCGTTTTCCCTTAAAGGAAACTCACCATTGGAAAGAATGTATATTCCCACACATGGGGCAACTAAATCAGCCTCAGCGGAAATAAACTGTTCGTAATGCCGCCAGTCACCTAATTACATGTATATAATCTTCTGTCTGGCTCTCTACAGTTACTTCCACCATTATTACATTCATTTCCTTTATATCTTGACACTTCTATTTGTTTTAGACGATTAGGATCGTTTGGACAAGAACAACCTCCTGTATCTTTATTTGGAACATAACACTTCCCTTCAACAACAATAAACATCCTATTTACACTTCCGCCTCCTTCTTTCCATACACCATTAGTACAAGATAATATAGAACCATCAACTGCTCGCCCTTGCAAACCATTAGGAGAACATCCATTTCCAGCATAGGCCACTCCATTTAGATGAAGATACTCTCCAACTGTTGTTCTACCACCTGACACAACTCCACCAGCACCATAAACTTTTCCAGCTGCATCAATATTGCCGTTAGAGTGTACGTAGTTAGAATTAAGGTTTCCTGATGCCCATACATATCCAGCGTTAACTGTTCCATTAGCATCTATATTCCCGGTTGATTTAACGTATCCGCCATATAATCCTGCTGAAGTCTGAATGTTTTTACCATTATATGCTGTTATAGTATTGGAATCTGTCATATTCCATCCACCACCATATTTTTGGAAATAAATCCCCCCATCTCCCATAGTTCTGAACCAGTTATTAGTATAGGTCTCACCTCTGGACGTTATGGTTGTTCCTGATACGCTATTATTAGAATTTAAATTTCCATTGACTTGGCCATTACCCGCTACAATCAAATCAGAGTTTAATGTTGCCACACCGCCAACGTCTAATGCTGAGCCTATCACCGCTGCCCCGCTAGTTCGTAATACCTCCGTAGTTGTGGTTCCTGCTGCCGTTATATTTCTGGCATTATTTATGTCCTGATTAGCCATGTTTAAATTACCTGTCATAGGTAATGTGCCATCACGACGCAAATACACTGAGTACATAGAAGAATCGTATCCAACACGATACGCCAGTAGACCCGCTGCAGTAATATTATTAAAAGCTGATGATGTCTCGGTCCATGCGCCCTGTAGACCTGATACTAAAGCTGCTGATTGCGTCATTCCGCTATCAATACCCGCTACCTGCATAGCCTTTCCTAACAAATCATAACGATATTTCCCACCATCCAGCCAAGGTGAGGTTGTTGTAATAAGACCATTGATAACAAAATTGGGAGCAGTCCCTGCACGTTTTAATACTATTTTGTAAGATGACTTTTGAATGTTAATGCCTGTATAGGCTACAGGTAGAAGCCCTTCATTTACTAATGTTTGATATGTGATTTCGCAGCCGTTAGATGTACATGTTCTTGGCCCCGGATCATTTGACTGACTGCTACTTGACGAAAGTGTTGATAGTTTGTCATAGTGGATACTGATATAGCGATTTACAGCCTCTCCTATTTGCTTTATCTGATGTCCAACAGTATCAGCTGTCATATTTTCTTGATTAGTTTTCATATCCTGAAATTTTATAAATGCCATCATACTACCTACACTCAACACTAAAATGAGTTCCAGTAATGAGAAGCCTTTCTTATTTTGTTTTTTCATTTTCATCGTCCTTTTTGTTTCACGTACATATCAATTAACAAAAATAAAAGAGAGGTCAAGGTTGGTTAAGATATAATCCATAAAAAACACTTAAAAAAAATTTTAAGAGTAGTAATTTTATCCATTATCATCTTTTGTATGTTATCCTGCTCATGACCTTAAACATTCAGGATAAAAGATAATGACTGAAGCTATTAAAGCACTTAATAACATCCGTACCCTTCGCGCTCAGGCACGAGAAACAGATCTGGCTACTCTGGAAGAGATGCTGGGAAAATTAACTGCTATTGTTGAAGACAGACGCCAAGAAGAATCACTTGCACTGCAACAAAATGCTGAACGTCAGGCCAAAATTGAAGCGCTTCGTGCACAACTGCTTGAAGATGGTATTGATCCATCTGAACTGCTGGGCAATCCTAAATCTTCCCGTCCAGCTGCTGTTCGTGTTCCTCGCCCTGCTAAATACAAGTACATTGACGAAAATGGTGATGAAAAGACGTGGACGGGTCAAGGTCGTACACCAAAAGCGATTGCTGCCGCACTAGAAGGTGGTAAAGCTCTTGAAGACTTTGCCATCTGAGTTTGGTTGTGATTTATTGCCACGGATGGCAGTAAAAATTGACTACCGCGCCCTCTGGGGCTTGGTCAACAGCTCCCCAGCCTAAAACAAGTTTTAAGCCGGAGAGCTGTTCGGACGTGAATTGATTTTATGGTCTGAATTTTTTGAGGACTCTTTCGATGTAGATTTTTCCATTTATTTTATACCGTTCGATATCATGTGTATGTAAGGATGGAACCTCCAACAACAAACCAAATAGTAATTGTTTATCTACCTCACTAATATCACAGTTTAAAACCTTGGCAACCTCTGCACCCAGAATTATTTTTTGTCGTGTATTTTCTGTTTTGCTGTCTTTTTTCTCTTTTGCTTTGAGATAATTTAATTTATTTTGTGCTCCTGATATTTTTTGCTCAAGTGTTTTCTTTATTTCGGCCCTGCTTCTATCACCCACAAAGGCTTTACCTGTTAGGTATGTATTTTGTATTTTATCATCACTCATTATTTACCCCACTGATTTCTATGATTATAAGGGACATTACTTCTGAACTCATCATCTGAAAGTGCACACTTGATTGATTTAATCCGAGATCGGAACTGTTGTTTTTCCTGTTTCTTTTTAAACTCAAATCTCACTTCTGTGATTATCTTTTCTGCTTCACTATACGCTTTTTCCAGATCGGTATAGATACCATTATCAAGTAATCGTTTTGCTTCAAGATCAATGGCTTCATCATTATTTTTATACATAAAACCTCCCTTCTTTTATTTCCTGATTATGTATTAACACAATTTACAGATAAATCAATAAGTAAGTTTTAATATTTTATCTGACAACCCAAATACTTATAAATCCAATATTAAGAGTCCATAATGCAGCATTGACACAGATCAGTACTATTTCTGACTCACACAATTCCCCTATATTCATATTCACCCCGTTAATTTTATGTTCTTATATTCTCTTATAGTAAATAATTGGTTTTAGCAAATGAATATCGCGGCAAAATAATTAATGCATCTTTCACATCCCATGCGACTAGATGCATATATAAGGGATGACAGTTCAAAGAAGGTCGATAATTTTCTTCACATATGGAGGAATAGCTGTTTCCAAATTTATATCATATTCAATCACAGTGTTTGTGCTTGTTGAAACTTTTACTTCCCATATGATTTTTTTAGATAATTTATTATCATTCCAAAAGACTGATGAATAACTAGTATCCTTCTGCAATGTCTCTAATACATAAAAATACTCATTCTTTCTGATTTTAGTTTTTGGATACTTACTAACACTAACAAGGAGGACATATGGAATGTAATCCATAGGCATATCCTTCAACGCCCATACATTAATGTCATTAGCACTTTTAACAGAGAGTTCGAGATCTTTCCATGTAAAACATAAATTTGGAAATTCTTTTTTTATCTTATAATACACCTCGTATAAATTATTTTTCAGCCACTCTTTTCTTAGCGGAATAAGAGTAGCATCTCTTGGTATGTTCTTTAAATGTTCATATGGTTTGTGATGTTCAGCTTTATGATGGCATACAACCCAATCATTTATGTGAATATTGTGTTTCAATTGATCGTTTGGATCATAAGCGTATAACATAAACACACTCCTTTTTCTCAAAGGAGAAGATAATAGCTTATCCATAATAAAAAACAAACCATAAGATAATTTTCATTTCAGATATATACATAATCGTTTAATAAGTCATAGAAATCTTCATCATCATATAAGTTATCTGATATATAAATAACTATTTTCCCAAATTCATTTTCTCTAAGTTTGTTTATGATTTGAAAAAAAGCCAACAGTCCATGCGAATGAATATATGACTTTACTAAAAATATATTCTCACTAAAATAGACCTCCAAGTTTTCCGTGTTATCAACTATACCCATAACAATCATTTTTTCATCTATTTCCATCATTATACCTCGTATTAAAATCATTTATTTTATTTGTTCTTATTTTTAAATATACTGATTAACTTATTTATGCAAGTTGGATGACGTATATTTAATGAGCGCCACTTAAACTAGTCATACTAACTTCATTAGGCATTGCTTACATAACCACTATAAAAATAAAAATCAACAATGCCGCATGATAGTAATCACCAACAAGTTTATCTAATACTCTCCACGTTACTTATTTTTGTTTATTAATGTTTTTCATTTAACCTTTAGATTCTCTACTCTAATTTCTAACCCTCACCTGTTCATTGTGCAACAGGGAAAACAAACTATAACCTCAGATATTTGATGTGTTTTAGTGCTTTCCCGCCTTGCGGCGGGATAAATTAATACTCTTTCTGTCCTTCGGACGCCATCTAAACCCCATTTATGTAATATCGTGGAATACTTCGCCCGTCCATCCTGTTCGCGCCGCTTAATTCGGCGTTTTGTTTTACAGACATTAATATATTTCGTATTAATTAAATAGGTAAGCTTTATACATTGTTATTATTTTCTGAGCAATTTATGGCGATAAAAAATAAAGCAATGCCCACTTACGCATTATCGCTTCGCTCTAATGCCGTGGGGTCTACCGACGGTTGCCTGCCGCAGGCTAAAACCGTTTCCTTCGGAAACAAAATCAAGGTCAACGTCAACCCCGGCGTTTTCCTTACGTAAAACGAAAAGCATCATTTGGCATTGAGGAATATTTGGATGGCGATATACAGTTTCAAAATGGAAAACATCAGCAGAGGCGAAGGCCAGTCTTCGGTTAACTCTGCTGCATATCGTCACCGTAAAGTGTTCTTCGATAACAGAACAGGTGAAGTGTGTGGTCGCAAAACAGCACATAAAAAGGACCTTGCCTTTGCGCACATTTTTGCACCTGAAAATACCCCACCTGCCCTGATTGTTGACAGTGAAACACTCTGGAATGCTGTCGAAGCCTCAGAGAAGAGAAAAGATGCCCGTCTTGCCAAAGAGTTTAAAATTGCCCTTCCTGCTGAGCTAACGCCCGAGCAGAGCATTGAACTCACTGCAGCTTTTGTTCTTGAGCACTTTACCAAGCAAGGCATCATTGCCGATGTTGTTATCCACGATATCAATGGTCATAACCCGCATATCCATATCATGGGAACAACCCGTGAGATTCTCTCTACAGGTTTTGGTAAAAAGGTCCGTGAATGGGATAAGCCTGAGACCCTTGATAGCTGGCGTAAAGGCTGGCAGGACTTCTGTAATGAGTTCCTTGAGCTGTATGGTTATGATGAACGCATTGATCACCGTTCTATCAAGGTCCAGTATGAGGAAGCCCTAGAACAGGCTACCGCTGCCGCTACCAATGAAGAGAAAGCAATCTGGCTGGCTAAAGCTATTGAAACAAACCGCGACCCAATACTTCATATCCCTCGTGATCGTTGGGGCACTGTAGCCGCTCAGGAACAACGTGCTGCAGAGCAAGCCATACGTGATGAGCAGAAAAAAGAAGCTGTTGAAGCCTACTTTGCCTTTAAGGATTTACCATTAGACATCGTTGTTGATGTTGCCAGCTTTACGGTTCATGCACTTTCTAAACCTGAAGAAATTGTTATCCCGGATAATACCGGGAAAGCTTCATCTTCAGACACGCAAAAACCTGTTCTGGTTGCCCCTGCACCTCATACACGCACTACGCTGAAAAACCCATCCTCTTCAACAACAAGAGCGATTAAACGCGCTCCTGTTAAAGCTAAGAGGAAGCATGTTGAACCTCGTCAGGATGGGATTTTCAAACGTTTCACACTGTTGGTCGTCGGATACATAAAAGAGAAATTCGTCTGGGCCAGAAAGAAACAGTCCCCAGTTTCAGTGGATGCTGAACATGATAAACGTATCGCTGAAAACTATGTCTTTGATGAGGTCCAAGGCATCTATGTGTCACGCGCTGAGTATGAAAGACGTGCCAGATTTAACAGTGACACTTATAGTCCAACCAAAGAGGAGATCAGGCGTTTTCCAAGTCGTCCTAAACTCGTTCAGACAGAACATAATATTAGTCTAGATCTAATTACTCCCATACAGTCTGAAAGCAAAAGAAAATATATACCGCGTTTAAAACCGCCAAATCATAGATAATAAGAAAAAAGAGATAATAATTACATCCAATATCTCCTTTTTCATGGCATGTGTTATTAAATAATAAATTGCTAATCAACCATTTTTAAATTGTGAAACAGCCATAATAAAATCATCTTCCCATCGCTGCGTTCTGATTGTTCTAGGATGTGGCGCTCTAAGCGTATACTTCGGAAGATCTGGATGATGTAATCTTGAAAAATGTTTCTTTGGCAATCCATTAACATTATCAAAAACCAGATCTCGGTATAAATCACTCAGTCTTTTATCATACTTGTGATTCGTAAAAAATATACATATATCTGGTTTAAGAATACTAACCTCTTCCTTAACGAGATAGTCTAGAGAAGCAATATCTTGTGCAAGTTCCGTGCGATCTGGTGACCCACAATCAACATCAAATCGATTGAGATTTGACCACGCTATAGCATATGGTTCAATATTTAGTGATCTTTCCACCTTCCTAATTACATTCCAAAAAGCACTACTATAATATGATGATCCAAAATTAAATTTTTGATACGTAGCTCTTTGATCTACTATAGAAGGAGATTTATTCCAGCCAAACGTCTCCTGCCCCACAACCATTAGCTTTAATTTCTGAGATGAATAATTACTGATATTTAAAAGAAGTGGTCCATGTAGATTTTTATCTGAATGCTTTTTACTATATTCATTGAGAGCATTAATATTCTTGATGTATAACTGACTAAGTTTGTTATTCATTACCTATTCACCATAAAAACTTTAGTTAATAAAATACGAATAATATTTCGTGATTTTATGCCTCAAAAGAAAACAAGTCAATTCACAGATTGCTATATAGCTATACCAAATAGTAACTCTCTAAAGGGAATACAAGGCCGGTGAGTATGCTCTGAACAATCGCAAAACATCACGAACCATGAACCGGACTTAACGATACAGATCTTGGCATCAATGCAATTGAGAAAAGTATAGACACTTATTCAATACTTGTCTTTCCATATTTAAGTAATGATAAGATAAAAAACCTAATAAAAATAAATAAACAGAATATAGTCATACTCCACTACCATTCATTTCACCACCATTTATAGTAAATCAAAATTGGTTGACTGGTGTATGTCATCCATGCTCATATGCTTGAATAGCTAATTTAAATGAGGTTGTTCACCAAATGCACGAATTTCATCATTTTACGACAGCAATTGGTTTAAAAGGTATTCTGGATTCTGGGCGTATTCTGGCGACTGATACTTATGTTAATGAAGCAATAAAACTTAAATCAGTTTGCCTTACAACCGATTTATCCCCTGAAGGGCATGGTCTACCTGATGGACGTGAGATTACTGACAAGCAAGCTTTAGTATTCGGCCACAGATGTTTTACTATTAATAATAAGACATACTGTCTAAATCACAGAGAGTTCCGACTAAAAATTAACCCACAAAATTTAGACATTATTGCTGCAGTTGATTTTCATCTAAATGATATGTTTATGATAAAATGCTTGGCAGCCTCAGCATATTATCCTCACGGTGAAGCTGAAGAACAAGTACACTTAGAGGAAATAGCAAGGATGGTAAAAGATCCTACTTTTCTAGGAAAATCTCCTACATGGTATTATTGTTTACAGGATATTCCTTTAGCTTCTTTAGTACTGATTGAAAAACTTTCCATTGATGGGAGTTATCAAACAGTATCTTCGGAATCGATTTATTCTCATTTGAATAAGAATCCCTTCTTACAAGGGTAGATTCATTTTGTTCGGGGGATATGACATCCCCTTTCATTGCACAATCATGGATTTTCATTAATTAACCTCTATCATAAAATATATAATTATTTAAACCATCCATACTGTTATGTCAAATATTAGTCCTTATTTTATTTTTTATACTTGCAAAATAAAAAACCACATCCTGTTTTATGAGATGTGGTTTAAATACTTATAATTTAATATTACATTCTTCGCCTAAACACAACATTGTCAGAGAAGATCGCCTTGCCAGCGACAAACCCAACAGCTGCAATTATCGGTAGGCTGATAGCAGCCCCTGCCATGCCTGTAGACATACCAATCAGTACAGACAAGCCGAAGGACAATAAGATAGCAATAGCAGCATACCAGCTGGGGTAAGCCCCATATAAAACAGTCGCCATGCAGCCAGTACAAACATACACACCGCGCTGGCTCTCTTTCAGGCAAAACGGACACTGGATTGTATTGTTTTCCATAATAGCCCCCTTAAATCGCTTTCCAGCCATTGCTGGTTTTAACAAGATTAATCATGCCATCTTCAGGTTCATTCATGCCCTTGACGCTGGAGAACGCTTTTTTGTCCACCCATGAAGGAACATCCGCCAACCTCCATGTATAAGAAACGCGAACAACTTTCTGATTACCATTTCCCGGTTCGGTCCATTCCTTTATCTCAGCAACTTCCCGATGACCAACACAGGCACCTTTCTCACGGTCCCAAAACTCAACCTCTTGGCCCTTGTCCGTGACTTCCAGAACATCAACACTGCTAAAGCCATTTGCCTGTTGTGAAACAGTGAGCAGCCCTTGTTCAACAAGTCCCTTAAGGATTTCATCACTAGCACTGTATCCGGCAGAATGGTAGCCACGGTTAACCTTAATCGGAAAACCTTTATTGAATACAATGTCGTTGTCCTGCAGGGAGTAGCACAGCTTTGATTGTGATAGTTCGCGTTGATCGCTTTCTTAAAATCGCCTTTTTCACCGCATCCCGATACAAGAACAGCAAGACCCGCCACGAGTAAAATTTTACGCATAGTGTTATCCCGGAATTAATGATTGATTGTGCCGTTTTTCAGAACAACCAGACGAACTGGCATATCGGCATTGTTGACGGTAGCGAACCCACGGACTTCGAAATTGTTTACCGTTCCGGTGACGCTGACTTTCTGCCCTTTCTTATAAGTAAGAACTGCATCATCAATACCAGAG
>OJJJ01000268.1_pt1 | contig 30229 bp, 34 predicted proteins | sample 1596311 | NCBI WGS metagenome assembly OJJJ01 (sample SAMEA4350140, study PRJEB24818) | metagenome | biome: human; feature: gut; material: faeces | place: Denmark | collected 2013-09 | reverse complement strand
TAAATTGGCGAAGTCCGGTTCAGTTTCGAGAAGCTGTAAAAACAGCTGTCTAACAGTTAATCTTATCGTACAAAAAAGGAGTGGATTTCTCCACTCCATAAAAGTCTAACTTTTTGGGGTCACTACATTTCTTGGTCTTTTTGTATGGATTCTTCATTAGTTGAATCGTTGAAAGAATTCAATATATTTTGCAAGGATCGTTTCGAAGAAGCTTACTGTATCTGGATTGATTTCATTGTTTTCATCGATCAAGTTTGTGATACCGCCAATGTAGGCTTCTGGTTGTTGCAGAGTAGGCATATCCAAAAAGACTAATGATTGACGCAAATGATGGTTCGCACCAAATCCAGCGATCGCTCCTGGAGAAACGCTGACGACTAAGGCTGGTTTGCCACCCCAACTGCTCGCACCGTAAGGACGAGAACCAACGTCTAAAGCATTTTTCAAGGCTGCAGGAACAGAGCGGTTGTATTCTGGTGTAAAGAAGAAGACACCATCAACGGCGCTTAATGCTTCACGAAATGCTGTCCATTCAGCAGGAACTTTTCCTTCAACTTCCAAATCTTCATTGTAAAAAGGCAAATTGCCGATCTCGATGAAAGATGCTTCAAAACCTTCTGGTAATAGTGATGCGAATTTTTTCGCTACGAGTTTATTGTAAGAACCTTCCCGCAAGCTGCCGACGATAAAACCGATTTTTTTTGTCATGTAAAATTCCTCCTTGTTGTTTTCTACTCATTTAGCTTACCAAAAGTAAGTGGATGGTGCAAATAAAACGATTTGACCTTAAAAAGGTTTCTCTAATATTCATGATACGCGTCCAGATTCATTCTGGCAAAAGATAACCCTGCCGAAAAAACAGGAAAGAAAAACTTTTTTCAGCTGTAAAGAAAAAACTCTTTACACCATCAGAAAAACCTGTTAAACTAGCTCTTGTGATTAAATCAATGGAGGTGTAAATAATGGCAGTAAAAATTCGTTTAAAACGCATGGGTTCTAAAAAGAAACCTTTTTACCGTATCGTCGTAGCAGATTCACGTTCTCCTCGTGACGGACGTTTCATCGAAACAGTTGGTACTTACAATCCTTTACTAGACCCAGCTGAAGTAACAATCAAAGAAGATCTAGTTCTTGATTGGTTATCTAAAGGTGCGCAACCTTCAGATACAGTTCGTAACATCCTTTCTAAAGAAGGCGTTATGAAAAAACACCACGAAGCAAAATTCACTAAGAAATAAGGTGACTTTGGATGAAAGATTTGCAAGAATTAGTCTTAACGATCGTTTCACCACTTGTTACCAAACCTGAGGATATCAAGCTTGAGCTGGTAGAGTCAGATGATTTCTTGGAATATAATCTTACTGTGGCACCAGAAGATATTGGTCGTATCATCGGTAAACAAGGTCGGGTTGCCAAAGCAATTCGAACGATCGTTTACAGTGTACGGACAAATGGACCGAAAAAAGTTCGTTTGAATATCATTGATGGTAAATAAGCAAGAGTGTAAAGCATTTCTCAAAGAGAAATGCTTTTTTTGTAAAATTCATGCTTAAGATGGAGGACAAAAAAGGATGGTTTTGAGATAATCAAAAATGAGGAGGTGCTTGTATGTCTCAACTAATCGCATGGATCGTCGTTCTTTTGATTCTCGTCTTTATTTATAAAATCGGTTCTTTTCTTTGGCGAACGCTAGGGGTCTTGTTGTTGCTCTTTTTAATTTGGGTCTATCGTGAGGAGATCATGATCCAATTGAACCAATGGACACAAAACTTTCGTTGGGGCGACCTATCGACGATCGCCAATCAAGTTTGGCAATGGATCAAGGGCGGCTTCCAATCACTGCAAAATTGGGTGACAAATCTTTAAAAAATCAACAAAAAAATGACAGACAATCTGACTTGTTTGTCATTTTTTTTGTTGAGGGGTATCCTTTGTATAAGGAGGGGAACATCATGAAAAAAGAACTAGGATTATTTGTTACGCTGCTAACGATCGGAACCTTGGCTGGCTGTAATAATCAAAAAGACCAAGAAACCAGTCAAGCCAGTACAGCTGAAACAACAGCAACGACTATGGTGGAAAGTACCCAAACACAAAAAAGTAGTCAATCAGAAACCAGTCAATCAACTGCATCGACTAGTCAGGCGGTTTCTGAGGATTCTTCAAATACGAGTAGCACCACAGACATCTATAGCCAAATACAAGCGGTATTCCCTGATCTTGTCTTGCCAAAGGACGTTCCGCTTGCTTCGGGTAAAGTGTTGAATGCTGCCACAGCTGGCAGTCAATCCGATGTCTCGATTCTTTATTATGGACTTGATCAGCAATTGTCTCTCAATGACAAGGCATTGAACGAAGAAACACCGCTTGCTGCTTTTCAATCAAAAGAGTATCAATCAGCGGATGAAGCGGCTGCAGCGGTCAATGTAACAGCGGATGATGGCGGACAAGCCGTCGATCTCGGCTATGGCATTACTGGGCATATGCAAGGAGCTGCTGGCTCCAGTTATTTGAGCTGGCAAGAAGGAAATTGGTCATTGACTGTTCGAGCAGTCAACCAAGAGGAACAAGATCCAGTTCCGGTTGCCAAAGAAGTGGTAGCGTATCTAGAAGAAGCCATGCTTCCAGCACCTGAGGTCGGTCAAATCACCATCGATATGGGAAAAAATGACCATACAGCAACTACCGTGGTCTGGCAACAAGAAAAGATGCTTCGAACGGTGCAACATCAGGATGCACGTTCAGCATTGGAAATGGCCGTTTCAATGAATCAATAAGTTTCAGATTAGGACATTGCCCCTTTGATCAAGCGTCGAAGGGGCGTTTTTCGTGCGATGATTTTGAGGAAAACAGGGGGCGCTAGGAAACGGCTAGAATTCGCTACTTTGCTATGCTAAAATAGAACAGAAGTTAGAAGAAATGGGGAACGAACGTGACAGAATATTTAAACGTAGGGAAAATCGTCAATACACATGGGATCCGTGGAGAAGTACGAGTGATATCGCAAACGGATTTTCCAGAAGAACGCTACCGTAAAGGGGCTGAATTGACACTTTTTCGTGAAAATAAAGAGCCATTACCATTGATTGTTTCAGGTCATCGCAAACATAAAAATTTTGATTTGTTAACGTTTGAGGGCTATCCTAACATCAACGACGTTGAACCGTTTCGTAACGGCATTTTAAAAGTTACCAAGGATGATTTGGTGGATCTAGCAGAAAATGAGTTTTACTACCATGAAATTATTGGTCTGGAAGTCGTCGAAGAAGATGGTACAGTCATTGGCAAAGTCAAAGAGATCCTTTCACCAGGCGCCAATGATGTTTGGGTCGTTCAACGAAAAGGGAAGAAGGATGCCTTGATTCCTTATATCGAGTCGGTTGTCCACACGATCGATCTTGAAAATGGTCAGGTCACTGTGGAAATCCCAGAGGGGTTGTTAGACGATGAGAATTGATGTATTGACACTATTTCCCCGAATGTTCGAAGGTCCTCTAGGAGAATCGATCATCGGTAAAGCACGGGAAAAGGGATTGTTAGAAATCAATGTCTCTAATTTCCGTGATTATTCTGACAACAAGCATCAAACAGTGGATGACTATCCTTATGGTGGCGGAGCAGGAATGCTATTAAAAGTCCAACCTGTCTATGACAATATCAAAGCGATCGAAGAAGCAACACCAGAAACGAAAAAGCGGGTGATCCTATTAGACCCAGCGGGAAAACCCTTTGATCAAAAGATGGCGGAAGAATTCTCTACCGAAGAGCACCTTGTTTTTATTTGCGGTCACTATGAAGGCTATGATGAACGAATCCGTTCATTGGTCACTGATGAAGTGTCACTGGGGGATTACGTCTTGACTGGCGGCGAATTAGGGGCGATGGTCATGATCGATGCGACGGTCAGACTATTACCAGAAGTTTTGGGCAATCAAACCTCCGCACAAACCGATTCTCATTCCACTGGTTTATTAGAACATCCGCAATATACACGCCCAGCAGAGTTCAAAGGCATGAAAGTGCCGGAAGTTTTGATGAATGGCAATCATAAATTGATCGAGCAGTGGCAATTAAAAGAATCATTGCGCCGAACGTATCAGCGACGTCCAGATATGCTGGAAACTTATCCGCTGACCGCTGAAATGCAGAAGCTTTTAAAAGAAATTGAAGACGAAGCGAAGACTGGCAAGTAAAATAGTGCCAGTTTTTTTGATATTCTGTGCCATGACAAGAAAATTCTCTTTACAGCCTATGGTCGACTGTGGTAAGATATTTCAGTGAGTGTAAACTCAACTATTACGATGTTCCGCTGGAGCTTTCATGCTTTAAGAATGTTTGGGAATAAGGAGAATGATAAACATGAATCCATTGATTCAAGAACTAACTCAAGAACAATTACGTACTGACATCCCAGCTTTCCGTCCTGGGGACACTGTTCGCGTTCACGCGAAAGTTGTCGAAGGAACTCGCGAACGTATTCAGTTATTTGAAGGTGTTGTCATCAAACGCCGCGGTGCTGGTATCAGCGAAACTTATACAGTTCGTAAAGTATCAAACGGTGTAGGTGTTGAACGTACCTTCCCATTGCACACACCACGTGTTGCACAAATCGAAGTTGTTCGTTACGGTAAAGTACGTCGTGCAAAATTGTACTACTTGCGTGCATTACACGGAAAAGCAGCTCGTATCAAAGAAATTCGTCGTTAATCATTTATTATCAGATGAAGCAAAAGCCCTTGATTTCAAGGGCTTTTTTCTTTTGTTTGGCGTTATGTTCTATCATTTTAAAGTTCTAGAATTGATTAATTGTGGAAAAAGGGTAGGCTGTTACAGTGTTTTCTTTCTTCATGGATAAAAAGACAAAGTACTGGTTATAGTACTTTGTCTATCGAGAGGCTGTCCATTGTTCGGACGAGCGTTTTTTAATTAGCTTTGTCTATTCATCCCTTGAAACAACAACCATAGATTTGATCGTTTTTCGTTCCTGCATATCGGCATAGGCTTGGTTGATATCATCTAAATCATAGGTTTGGGTGAAAACGCGGCCTGGATTGATAGTACCATCAAGCACCGCTTTTAACAGGATTTCCTTATCATATGTTGTGACCGATGCAGATCCTCCCGCAATGGAAATGTTTTGAGCAAAAGTGGAACCGATTGGTCGATTGTCATAGTGAGGGACGCCGACATAACCTACACGACCACCATTATGCAATACACCAAGGGCTTGTGTAATGGCAGCTTCTGTACCAACACATTCAAGAGCAGCATCCGCGCCTCCGCCAAGAATCTCGCGTACCTTCGCGATTCCCTCTTCACCACGCTCAGCCACAACAGCTGTAGCACCTGATTGAAGAGCCATTTCTTGTCGATCTTTATGACGGCTCATTAAAATAATTTGGGAAGCCCCACGCATTTTTGCCGCGATGACAGCACATTGTCCTACGGCACCATCGCCGATCACGACGACTTTATCCCCTTTTTCTACATGTGCACAACGTGCCGCATGATATCCTGTGGGCATAACATCTGCCAAAGTTAAAAGAGACTTGATCATACCTTCCGTATAATCAGCTGGCTGACCTGGAACTTTTACAAGGGCCCAGTTGCCGTAATGGAAGTTGATATACTCAGATTGGAAACCGTTAGACCAATTCGTTGTACCTTGATGACGGTCGCATGTGCCATCAAAGCCGGCACGGCAAGCATCACATTCACCACAACCATGGGTGAAGGGGACGATGACAAAATCTCCAGGTTTCACAGTCGTAATGTCTGGACCGATTTCTTCAACGATGCCTAATGCCTCATGACCATCATTAACTGAATGAGGTTCTTTACTATCGCCATGGGCATACGACCAAAGATCAGAACCGCAAACACATGCTCGGATAACTTTAATAATAACATCATCGGCTGCTTGCAAAGTTGGCTTTTTTACTTCTTCCACTTTAACTAATCCTGCTTTTTCAAAAATTGCTGCTCTCATATAAATCCTTCTTTCTTAAGTTAGTATTGTTAGTATAAATGTTGAAGTTAACTTTAGGTCAAGAAAAAGGCACATCAAGAAATGACATTCTCTTAAAATTTATATCAACAAATTCGTTACATCCTGATTTATGGCAGAGGTTAAGAAAGAATTTCTTCTTTTTTGTCGTTACTTCAATTGAATCATCTGTGAAGCAGCATGGCTAACTCTAAAGGGCACTTGAACCATGAAATTTGAACAAAAAAAAGAAGGACTCGAAAATGATAAACGATTTTCGAGTCCTTCTTTTTTCTTGAGAGGAGAATCTAGCTTTTTATAGCTCAGATTCTTAGGTGATTTATTAATTCTTTTTTGAAAATTTTTATGACTACAAAAGCAATTATGGTCGATTCGGTCAATTCTACGGATGAAAAGAACGAATGACTGAATAAAGAAAGGATAGCAAATAGACAGGAAGAAAAAAGGAAAATGAGACGTCTATTATTATGTCATTTGATAATGGTGTTGACATATGACAAAATAGATGGCAAAATACAGATGTAATAGCAAATGACAAATACCTTGTCGTTTGACAAAAAGGAGGAAGAAGCAATGACGCTTTATACAAAGTTGTTACATCGTGAAAAAGAAGGAAACCCGATCAAGGTAGGTGTGATTGGGGCAGGACAAATGGGCTTTGGTATGATTTCACAAATTTCAACGATTCCAGGAATGATCGTCAGTGGGATAAGCGATATCAATTTAGAAGCTGCCGATCGTGCAGCTGCTGCTTACAATGCGACAGCCCATGAGAAGATCGACATTTTGATCAGCCAAGATTTTAAAGATATTATTCATTCCGATAAAGTAGAGATAATCGTTGACGCAACCGGTGTCCCAGAGGCAGGTGCACAAATTTCTCTTGAATCACTAATGGCGAAAAAGCATCTTGTACTTTTGAATGTTGAAATCGATATTACGATCGGACCGCTGATGAATAAGCTATATGGAGCAACCGACTTGATTTATACTGGATCAGACGGTGATGAGCCAGCGGCTACGATGCAGATGTATGAATTTGCTAAAAGTATGGGGATGGAAGTGTTAGTCGCTGGTAAAGGAAAAAATAATCAATTGATGGTCCATGCCAATCCAGATACGGCAGCTGCAAAAGCCAAAGCCCAAAAAATGAGCCCGAAAATTCTAGCGTCATTTCAAGATGGAACAAAGACGATGGGAGAAATGAACTTGCTCTCTAATGCAATGGGGTTTGTCCCAGACGTTGTTGGCATGCATGGCATCAGTGCTGATTTAGATGGAACGCTCGAACAACTGACGACCAAAGAAAACGGTGGGATATTAAATAAATTTGGTGTGGTGGAATATGTTGACGGAATTGCCCCGGGAATCTTTTGTATAGTGAAAGGGCAAAACGAAGGCGTTAGTCATGAATTAGATTACCTGATGAAAAAAGGCGAGCGTGATCATCATCTTCTCTATCGGCCGTTTCATCTATGCTCATTAGAAACACCAATTACGATTGCAAGAGCTGTACTAGAGCAAGATACAGCAATCGTACCTATGGGAGCACCTGTTTCAGAAACTGTTTGTGTGACGAAAAAAGCCATCAAAGCGGGTGAGCGAATCGATGGAATCGGCGGCTTTTGCGTAAGAGGTGTCCTTGAGACCCATGAAGACATGAAAAGAAATAGTCACATTCCGATTGGGTTGATTGCTGGCGCAGTTGCCAAGCGTCCGATCAAAGAGGGAGCCTTTTTAACGGTGGATGATGTTGAATTAGATGAATCAACGACTGTATATAAATTACGCAAATTGCAAGACGAAACATTTGATTAAACAGTAGTTAGCTTCTCCTTTAGCCGCTGATCCAGATAAGGTAAGTAGGAATAAAATAACCGTTAGCTTGTATCAAACATAGGAATCAATTACACTAAAAAGATATCAATATCACATACTTACAAAAATCGTGGTAGTTAAAGGAGAGGTTATTTATGCAAGGAATTGTGGTGTTAGGAACACTTATCGTCGTTTTACAAGGAATATTTAGTTTGTTTCAAATTCGGTATTATCAGCGATTTGTGAAACAATTAATCCAACGCTATAAAAATAAAAGTGGGTATCAATTAAATACAGAAGTGGCCAAAAATTGGTATTCATCGGTGGTATTAGTCGTAGTAACAAATACACAGGGAAGGATCATTGAGGCGTATACGTATTCTGGCTTGACGATTTTTTCTCGTTTTACATCTTGTGAGGCATTAGTTGGTGAACAAACCTCTCAAGAGTTATTGAAGGAATGGCAAGCGAAAAAATCGTGTTTGCACCAAAAAGTGATTTTGTCCTTTTTAGACAAAAAATGAAACCGATTACTTGATTTTAGGAGGAATGAATAATGAAATATATTGAATGGTTTGGTAAAAACTTTATTGGTTTGTTTGAAGCCGGTGGAGAACAATTTATGAGTTTTATGACTGGTATTATACCGCTATTGATCGTTTTACTAACATTTACCTATTCTTTGATCGCTATTATTGGAGAGAAGCGAGTCAATAAAGCAATTCGTGCCAGTGCGAAGCATCTTGTATTAAGGTACACAGTCATGCCGATTTTATCGGTCCTTTTATTAACGAATCCAATGGCATATACGTTTGGTAAATTCGTTGAAGAAGAAGAAAAACCGGCATTTTATGATGCTGTAGTTTCATTTTTACATCCTGTAACAGGGTTATTTCCTTATGCGAATGCCGGCGAACTTTTTGTATACTTGGGGATCGCTAACGGGGTCATGAAGGCAGGGTATGATCAAGGAAGTTTAGCCGTTCGTTATTTCTTATGTGGGATTGTCGTGGTTTTCGTTAGAGGTGTGATTACGGAGAAAATCACAAAATTTTTAATGAAGCGAGAATCTGCCACAAAAACTGAAACGATTTAAAGTGTGTTGAATCGAGTATATGGGAGGAAAAGCGATGTACAGAAAGATTTTTGTAAAAAAAGGCAGCAACGGCTGGGGAAAAGGATTAGAAATTCAGCCTGAAGGGAAAAAAATCAAGATTATCTCTGTGACTGGAGGAGGAATTCATCCTGTTGCGAAAAAGATGGGCGAACTGAGTGGGGCTGAAGTCGTCGACGGTTTCTCAAATGCGATCCCAGAAGAAGAAATCATGGCAGCAGTCATCGATTGTGGTGGAACAGCACGTATCGGGGTTTATCCAATGAAGAAAATCCCAACAGTTGATGTTTTGCCATCTTCGCCTTCTGGCCCTTTAGCTAAGTTCATTACAGAAGATGTTTTCGTTTCTGGTGTCACGCCAGAGGATATCGAGCTATGTGAAAATAAAGGGGCAGTGCTTGTAGAAGAAAAAACGCTAGAGAAACAGGCGGATACTGAAACTGCAGATGCCCCAGAGTCATTTGAAGAAAAGTATGCCCAAGCAAAAGCACAGCACCAAGCACAAAATGCCAAAAAAGAGAGCATTCTCGTGAAGTTCTCTCGAGGGATAGGCAAAGTGATGGGCATTTTTTACCAAGCAGGACGCGATGCAGTTGATATGCTATTGAAAAACATTATTCCTTTCATGGCATTTATCAGCATGCTGATCGGATTTATCAATTATACAGGAGTAGGTGATCTCCTAGCACAAGCTTTAGCACCATTTTCTGATTCGATCATTGGTATGCTTTTGATTGCTTTTATTTGTAGTATGCCTTTTCTATCGCCCATTTTAGGACCTGGTGGTGTGATTGCGCAAGTCGTTGGTGTTTTGATCGGAACACAAATTGGCTTAGGCACCATTCCAGTTGCTTATGCGTTACCGGCGCTTTTTGCTATCAATGCTCAAGCAGGTTGTGATTTCATTCCGGTTGGTCTATCCCTTGGCGAAGCAAAACCTGAAACCGTGCAAGTCGGAGTCCCAGCGATCTTGTATAGCCGGGTCATTACAGGTGTGCTTGCAGTATTGATTGCTTGGGTCTTTAGCATCGGGATGTACTAATGAGAAAAAAGCAGAGAAAATCATACTTTTCTAAATGAAAAAAATTTCTACTCATTTGCAACAGAAACAAAACGTTTGTGGAAGAGCATTGCCTAGTTCTTCCAAGAGATCATGGGAGAAAACAACATCCATCCGCAGACATCAGCCAACATATTTCTAGAAAATCGCGAATTGGCTGTGTCATTTGACAATAGGTGTGGTATATTTTAATAAAAGGGTTTAGGGAGAGATGCGTGATGGATCGCACAGATGAAAAAGAGCTAGTTAAAATTGCATCGATGTACTATGAAGAAGGAAAAACCCAAGCGGAGATTGCGAAAATCATTGGTGTTTCTCGTTCTTTGGTTTCTAAAAATTTAATTGATGCGAAGGAAGCTGGCTTAGTAGAGATTTTTATTAATAGCAAAAGTGTTTATTCAGCAACGCTAGAGCGAAAACTGGAACAAAAATACCAGTTGAAAAGTGCAGTTGTCGTGGATACGATGGATCTGGCAAATCATGAAGTGGATAAAATGGTCGGACGACAAGGTGCTTTGTATCTGCAAAAGGTATCAAAAAAAGCGGCTAAAATCGGGATGTCTTGGGGGAAATCACTCCGCAATTTAGTTGATAACTATCCTTTTACCAATCAAACTGAGATTACTGTATACCCCTTGATTGGTGGAATGGGGGATGATTATGTAGATATCCACTCCAACCAATTATCGTATGATCTGGCAAGAAAAATGCGAGGACGAGCGAAGTACTTGTATGCGCCAGCGTTAGTTTCAAACCCTCAAATTAAAAAGGACTTGACCGAAAACTCAACCATTCGTAGTGTCATAGCAGAAGCACGTGAAGTCGATATTGCTTTAGTCGGGGTAGCAAGTCCTTTAGAGGAAAGCACAATGGCAGAAATCGGTTATATTGACGATTCCGATATGAAAAGCCTTAAAGAAAAAGGAATCAAGGGAGACATAAATTCTCGATTTTTTGATGAAACAGGGAATGAAGTTGATTGTCAGTTGAATAAGAGTGTGATCGGTGTGAACTTAAAAGATATTAAAAAAATACCCACGGTCATCGGGATTGCTTATGGAACAAAAAAAGTTTTACCGATAAAAATTGCACTAGAACATCAGCTGATCAATGTCCTTGTTACAACAGATGAAGTTGCAAATGAATTGTTGCATGAAGAGTAAGTGTAAGTTATTAGGACTCACAAAGCGCTGCAACGATCAGAACCAATAAACAAAATAGAAGCAGATAGTCTTTCAAGAGCACTGTTTCTTACAGTCCAATTGTAAGCGCTATTTATTTAATTGAAAAGAATTCTAGGAGGATGTTCGATGTACAAAACAACAGTCACAGAAATCGGAGAATTAGTGGAAGCATTTAAAGAAGAAAGTTTATTGATCCTTTTTGGACCAAAAGCAACACCAGAATTGAGAGCGATTTCGGTCATCCATACGCATGAGGATCCAACAGAAGATGTGATTCAAGTTGGTGGGAAATTTCGTATTGGAGAAAAAGAATATGAGATCCAAGAAGTTGGATCGGTAGCAAATGCGAATTTCACTGAATTGGGGCATATCTCCATCTATTTCCGTGAGGGAGAAAATGAAGTTCTTCCAGGAGCGATTATCGTCTCGCCAAATGAGTGGCCTGATTTACACGTTGGACAAGCAATCACTTTCTAAATATTGCTTCCTCAAGGATCGGAGATTTAGTTGGAATGAATCAGCCATAGCCACAATGACCTATATTAGGAGTGATTGCTATCGATCTTAGTAAAGGTTTTTTCACAAAAATGATTTGAAAAGAATAAATCAGTCATTTATTCGCTAGAAGCCAATTGTTTCTCTTATTCAATCGACCAATGCTATAATGAGAACGGATTCAGCAGTGCAGCTTACCAAAGAAAGGAAGCAAGAAAATGGCGAACAAAATGGTGTTTATTAACTTGCCTGTCACTGATATCAAACGTGCAACATCCTTTTATGAAGCGCTGGGGTTTGTAAAAAATGAAGAGTTCTCAAACGAGACCAGCAGTGGAATGGTTTGGAGTGAATCGATTTGGTTAATGCTGTTAGAACATGCGTTTTACCAACAATTTCTAAATGGTAGAAGTATTGCAGATACAAAGAAGACGAGTGGCGCATTGATCGCGTTTAGTTTTGACACACCAGAAGAAGCAAAAAATTTTGCGAAAATTGCTGAAGAAAATGGTGGACAGTCGTTCCAAGTTGATATGGGGATTCCAGAGGACATGATGGTCGGCTATGAAATCGTTGATCCTGACGGCAATCAGATTGAGTCTGCTTGGATGAAAGGCTATTAGTAAAGTGCTCGTTTAAATAAAAAGGAAAAAAATGGTTCAGTATGCAGTTCCCTCAAGAAGTTAGGCTTTTGTGCTAACTTTTTGAGGGCTGCTTTTTCTTGACGGGATCCTCGAGTTTTGTAAGATTGGTCAGTACCCTTTGTCTAAATTTGAAAAAAGAGGTATGATACAAGAAAAAGGAGTGGAGACGAAGTGAAATATTCAACGAAATACAGCGACGCCATTCACATCCTCGCTTACATCCACCTCTTTAAAGGAACTGATCTATCAAGTGATCGGATCGCCCAGAGTGTTGAAACGAATCCTGCTTATGTTCGCCGGATTATGAGTGATCTGCGTATTGCCGGATTGATCGAAAGCCAAAGAGGAAAACCAAACCCTAAACTAACGAAGGAACCAAATGAGATTTCTTTGTTGGACATCTATGCGAGTGTTGAAAAAGATCAGCATCTTTTACATGCGGACAAAAAGACCAATCCCAATTGCTTGATTGGGGGGAATATCCAAACGGTATTAGAGGAAACTTACGATGTGCTGCAAAAGAAAATTGAGCAGGAAATGAGCGCTATCTCGCTACAATCCATCATTGACGGCATTCAAGTAGAAGCCAATCATTAAAAGTGTCACATAAAAGGCTGTAAAAAAAGAACTTTCACCTGCTAGGCAAATTCTTGACAGGGAAGAAAGTTTCTTTTATACTCTAGTTGTAACTTAATTAGTAACAACTGATTTTGAAAAAAACAAAAGTAGGAAGGATGATCATTATGAAAATCGGTATTATTGGCGCAACAGGGAATGCAGGTTCAGCAATTTATCAAGAAGCAGTACAGAGAGGACACGAAGTGACTGCTATCGTGAGAAATGAAGCGAAGGCCAAAGAACAACTTGGTGAGACGGTCAAAACACTTACAAAGGATGCTTTTTCTCTCACAGAAGAAGAGCTCAGTGACTTTGATGTGCTTGTTGACGCGTTTGCGACAAGTCCTGACAAAGCTTACTTGCATGTGGATCTGGCAGCAAAATTAGTGCACCTGTTTCGAGAAAAAGACACTCGCTTGTTCTTCATCTTAGGAGCCGGCAGTTTATTCAATGAAGCGGGGGAACGTAATCTCTCTGAGTTGAAAAAAGCACCAGGAAGCGAAAGTTGGATTGCGATTCCAGAAAATCAGCTAGACGAATATCTCTTTTTAGAAACAGTCAAAAATGTCCCTTGGGTGGGGATTTCTCCTGGGAATGTCTTTCAAGAAGGACCAGCTAAACCAGCGATTTTAGGGAAAGATCACTTACTATTCAACGAACAAAAGCAATCGGTGACATCTAGCGGTACGTTAGCTAAGGCAATTATCGATGAGATCGAAACAGTACAACATGAAAACACCCGCTTTACTGTGATTGATGCCTAGTAAGTTTTCAAAGACGACTGAGAAGGAAATGCCATGAGTAGCGTTGACTATTGGTACGAGTGGATGGATAGGCTATTTTAGGCAACAGTTCTTTTTTTACATTATTGTTTCCCATACTCAGTAATTTAGACAAGACAAATCCTCTGTCTTTGCTTATAATCAAGGACAGAGGTGAGAAAATGAATAAAAAAATCGAAGCGTATGAATTGATGCTTCTGCAATTAAAAGGATTACTAGAAGCAGAGAGTAATTGGATCGCTAATCTAGCAAACTCTTCTGCTTTATTAAATGAAACATTGGAAGATACGGTGTTTGCCGGCTACTATTTGTTTGAAGAAGGCGAACTGATCTTAGGCCCGTTCCAAGGAAGAGTATCTTGCACCAGAATCACTATGGGCAAAGGGGTTTGTGGAGAGTCAGCGGCAAAACAAACGACATTGATCGTCCCGAATGTCAAAGAACATGAGAACTATATCTCTTGTGACTCGGCAGCTATGTCTGAAATCGTTGTTCCTATGATAGCTGATGATCAATTGATTGGTGTTTTGGATATCGATAGTGGCAAAACGAACAGCTATGATGCGATCGATCAGAAATATCTTGAAGAATTTGCGGCGATCCTAGTAGCGAGTCGTAAATAAATCGTCATTTCTTAATAATTAGCAAAAAACAATATAACGTTTACAAAGCAAGTGTTCATTGAATAATGGGCACTTTTTTCATTTTTGTTTTAAATAGACATGCATATCGCTTTATTTTATTAGAATTAGATGATAAGATGATAATACAATTAGAGAAACGAGTAGTAAGGAGCGCATTATGGAAGCAGAAACAATTGTATTAGGTAAAGCATATGAATGTAAACCAGTCGGCTTAGAAAGCCGCGTTATCGGAGAAGTGGTCAGAAAAATGGAACGTTGTGCCGTTTTGCATGTGATCCGTTATGAAGAGACTGATCATGACGAGCTTGAAGAACGTTGTGGACGAGTTGTGGCAAAATACAACGAGATCTATCAACCAGCATTGGTTGAATGCTTTTCTAGCTAAGGGTTAATCCCAATCAAGCGAAGCCATGCACGTAAACCAATTCCCTTAACAAAGGGGCTGTTTCTTGGAAGCAGCCTCTTTTTTTGATTCTTGGACACCGCTGCGTAGAAAAATACATGCTATAATGGGCGAGAAACTAGCAGAAAGCAGGGAGCGAAATGGAATTAGAAAAAACGGTCATTGATGACAAACAGATGCTTTTTGAATTGCCGAAGGAAGCAGGGCAACTGCAAATTGTTAAAGGAAAACTTATTGAAACAAAAGACAATACCGTCCTTTTAGCCATAAAAGAAGGCCAATTACTATCAGTTGCAGATGAGAAAACATTTGATAACAAGCAAGAATATGATCGCTTAATGATCCTTACACCACCTTGGGAGATCATGGCGCCATACTTAGCAGCCTATTATCAAGAGAAATATCAACTGTCCAATGCTTCCAACGCACCTATCGTGATTCCACAGGAACTGCAACAAAAGGTCGCTGTTTGTGCGGAACCATTTGATTGCTTGATCGATTTTCTGGGTTATGTATTCACCAGCAAAAAGGAAATGAAAGCGGTGAAAAAAGGGGGCAAGCCTCGTCATAAATGGTCAAAAGAATTACAAGATGAACCCTTTATGGTGGATTATCAAGGAAGTACAGCAACGGTCTATTGGCAGAAACGCAACGAGGTTCGAATTGAAAAAGGCGCTACTTTGCGTCAAGAGGTTCCTTTGAACAAAGACGGCTCGGTGGGCTTTTCAGCTCGATTAGCAGAAAAGATACGGCAAGAGAATCAATCAGCGATCAAAGAGGGACGAACGATTGAAGACGTCGTATTAAAAAGTGTCAATGAGGTCGGCATGTTTCTTTACTATGGGGGGACCAATGGCTGGCTTCAATTAAAAGATCAGCAAGGAAGAACCCTGAACGAGCGAACGGTGGAATAGAAAAGAGAGATACTGAACAAGAAAGCGATCCACCAAAGCGAACGGAATCAGCTTTGGTGGATCGCTCTTATAGTCTAACTAGGACTAGGTTCTTCATCGATCAAGACAAATTCTTGGCCGGTCTTGGACAAAACAAGGCTCGGTTTTGCAGTTCCTTCTTTTTCAGCTCGATACGCATCTCGGTGCTTTTGCAAATGTTCGGGACGTTTTAACCAAGCTTGAAAGGCTTTTTTCTCATTCCATTTTGACACTAACTGGAAAACGAGGCTGTCTTTTGATTCTGAAAACCAAGCTTCAGCAGAGTGACAGCCAGCAAATGTTTTCATTGAGGCGGTATCTTTTTTCATTTTAGCTAGAAATCGTTCTTTACCTTCAGGAATTACTTCAAATGCGACGGTACGGATATACATGAAATTCCTCCTTGCTGTGAGTGATTTCATTTAGTATAGCGCTAATTGAGAATCATTGTCAATTAGCGCAAGGGATTTTTACTTTTTTATCGATTTTCACTTTTTGATTAAATCATTCAAAAGCCTTGAACAAATGAAAAAAGTACGTATAATTAATATACGTACTGAAGAGTCCGAAGAGTATTGGAGAAAATGGATACTTGGGGAAGTCTTTCTTTTCTCACGTGCAGTACTCTTCGTTTGTTTAGTGTACCACTCCCATTTTAAAATAGATACGTTTTTTTTACTTTCTGAGGAGATTTCTTTTATTCCTTGAGTTGAAAGGCAAAAAAGTGGGAAGGCTCTGAGTAAGCGCTATGAAGACGAAATTTATGTCTTCTTTTTTTGTGTGAAAGGGAAGGAAAATTAAGAAAGTTTTTTTATCCATTTTACCTGCGAAATGATGTATAAGAAAGTATCAAAAGTTCTGATTACTAGAAGATCAGGACTTTTTTGTATGCTTTCTTGGCATGACTCCTTTCAACGATATTCAGTATAAAGTCGCTCTTTTCTACTTTTTACATTCAGAAGAGCGCTTCTGACACAGACATGTAACCTCTTACATTTTTTGGTCGAGTTAAATTGACAGGCTGCATAAACATGCGGTAAACTCGGTACAACAAACAGAATTTTTTGAATTATCTGAATGTTAGAAGGGGATGAGTAGAAATGGGGAAACGTAGCAAATATGCAGTATCGCTTGTGTTACTAGGCAGCTTCTTTTTAGCAGCTTGTCAAAATGGCGCGCAAGAAAACGACACGGATTCATCAGCAGCTTCTTCTGCAGAGCAAGTGATCAATGTGCAATTTTCAGCAGAGATGGGCAGTGCCGATATTTCTTTAGCAACCGACTCTTATAGCTTTATTACTCTGAACAATGCTTATGAAGGCCTTTATCGCTTGGATGAGAACAATGTTCCTGTAATTGCTGGGGCAAGTAAAGACGCTGAAGTCAGTGAAGATGGCCTGACCTATACCATTTCACTGCGAGAAGAGGCAAAATGGTCCAATGGTGATCCAGTTACAGCGGCTGATTATGTTTTTAGCTGGCAGCGAACCGTTGATCCAGCTACAGCTTCCAATTATGCCTATATGCTGGCACCCGTTAAAAACGCTGCCGCTATTTCAGATGGTACGCTAGATAAAAGCGAGTTAGGGATCGAAGCAGTCAATGATCATGAATTGAAAATCACGTTAGAAAAACCGACGCCTTACTTTTTATCTTTACTGGCTTTTCCAACTTTCTTCCCGCAAAACGAGCGTGTCGTGGAAGAGTTCGGTGACCAATATGCCTTAACCAGTGAAAACGCGGCGTACAATGGACCATTCCTATTGACCAATTATGCTGGACCAGGCACCGACATCCAATGGACATTGGCGAAAAATCCCGATTATTGGGATGCTGATTCGGTCAAACTTGAAACAATTAACTTTGATGTCGTGAAAGACTCATCGACCGCTTATAACTTGTACGAAAGCGGACAAGCCGATGACATTATTTTAAGCGGTGAATTGGCGATGCAGAATGTGAATCATCCTGATTACATTGTTCAGCCTAGTGCAACCACTCAGTATTTAGAAATGAATCAAGCACCAGAAGATTCGCCTTTTCGAAATGCAAATCTGCGCCAGGCCATTTCGTATAGTATGAATCGACAACAAATCGTTGACAATATTTTAGGCAACGGCTCCTTACCGGCTGTCGGTTTTGTTCCTTCTGACCTAGCGTTTAATCCAGAGACAAAGGCTGATTTTGTCGAGGATGCGGCAACCACGTTAACCTTTGACGAAGAAAAAGCCCAAGAATATTGGGAAAAGGCAAAAGCTGAACTGGGTATCGATACATTGTCTTTTGAACTGTTGACATCAGATACCGATCAATCGAAAAAAATGGCAGAATATATTCAAGGCACCTTGCAGCAAACACTGGATGGGCTGACTGTCGAAGTCACAAACGTTCCATTTTCTGTGCGCTTGGATCGTTCAAATAGCGGCGATTTTGAGATGGTCATGAACAACTGGATCGGGGATTATGCAGACCCAATCAACTTTTTGGAATTGTTCAAAAAAGACAGTTCCTATAATCGTGGAAAATGGCTAAATGATGACTACAATCAATTGATCGAACAAGCCTCCAATGAAAATGCTAACGATCCAGAAGCCCGTTGGGAAAATATGGTAGCAGCAGAAAAAATCTTAAACGACGACCTAGGCGTTATTCCACTCTTCCAAAGTGCTGAAGCACATCTACGGTCGCCAAAAATCAAAGGCCTCATCGTTCATAGTGTTGGCGCGGCCTATGATTATAAAAATGTCTTTGTCGAAGATTAAGGAGAAAAAAGCTCCTTTTGTCTATTCATTGTCTGACTTCGCCAAAGAGGGCAGCAGACGAGAAAAACGTTACTAGAATGTTTAGCAACTTGATAACAAGGAATAAAGCAGTTCTTTTTCTAGCAGCGAACAATGACGTATTCATTTTAGCTAGATAAGAACTGCTTTTCTTTTTGGGAGGAACACCAATGAAAATCACAGCAGTTGAAACCAAACGAATTCCGATCCAGCTGAATGCACCCTTTAAAACGGCGCTCAGAGAAGTGCACGCCGTCGAAGTGATTCGAGTGCTGCTTTTTTTTGATAATGGGATCGTTGGCATCGGAGAAGCAGCACCTACCGAAGTGATCACCGGTGATACAAAAGAAAGTATTTTAAAAGATATCGAAACGGTCTTTGCCCCGTTCCTGTTAGGCAGAAAGGTAGATGCCCAATTGCTAGTAATGGATGAGCTTCATGCGTTGATCCAGCATCATACGAGCCCTAAAGCGGCGATTGATATCGCGTTGCATGATGCACTGGCAAAAGCCGCCAACTTGCCTCTTTACCGCTATTTAGGTGGTTCTGCCAATACACTGACAACCGACTATACGATCAGTGTTGGTTCACAGGAGCAGATGCTGCATGATGCCCAAGCGAAAGTCCAGGCGGGATTTCGCTCCTTGAAAATCAAACTAGGGGCAGGAACGATCGAAGAGGAAGTTGCGAAAATTCGCCGCATCAATGAACGCTTGGCAGGAACGATCCCCTTTCGAATCGATGCGAATCAAGGCTGGACCAAAGAAGAAGCGGTGCAGATTTTAGACCAATGGCAAGACATTCCGATCGAGTTTGTTGAACAGCCAGTAAAAGCCCATGATTTTGCTGGACTCAGCTACGTGACTGCTCGTACGACGATTCCGATCATGGCCGATGAAAGTCTTTTTTCCTATGAGGATGCCAAGCATTTGATTGCTGAAAACTGCTGCAATTATTTGAACATTAAATTGATGAAAAGCGGCGGGATCAAAGAGGGACAAAAAATTTATCACTTGGCAAAAGAGCATCAAATGCCAGTGATGGTCGGTTCGATGATTGAAGGGTATGGGGGAATGGCGGCAGCCGCCCATTTTGCCTTGGGGATGGCCGACGTCCAATTTTATGATCTGGACGTTCCTTTTATGTGGGAGACCCAAACGACTTCCCCTGAAATGCAAGGGATTCTTCAGCGTCCAGGAAGCTTGAGCGTCACCGAACGCATCGGTCTAGGAATCAACGAATAGATAGTTATGAGAGGAGCAAAGATGAAACAAATTGTTCAGGCTGGCTCTTCCTTCTTATGGAAGGAACCCAAAGAAAACAAAGTACTAGCAAAAATCAAAGCATTTCCTTTAGAAGCGCTACACACTTTTTTGACTGATGAAGATACGATGCGGCTTTATCAGGAAAGCTTAGTGGACTCCGAAGTATTATATGGGACGATAGTAGAAGTCATCACCCAAACGGATGGTTGGTCCCATGTGATCGTCTTGGATCAAAAAAGCAATAAACACCCACTCGGGTATCCCGGTTATCTGCCGAACGAGGTATTGAAGCCATTGCCACCAGATTATGCAACAGCTAAAAGAAGGATTGGGGTGATTGCAAAAGAAGCCGTGCTTGTTTTTGACTCGACCACACGACTTGTTTCTTTTGGAACAGTTTTACCACTTGTTGGGGAAACCGCAGATTCCTATCAAGTGGCTACGCCTAATGGACCAGCAACGATCGCTAAAGCTTTTGCTCACGTCCTATCGGACACATGGGCAAAGCTCCCAGAAAAAATAATAGCCTTGGCAGAACAATTTATAAACCAGCCCTATGTCTGGGCAGGCATTAGCGGCAGTGGCTTTGATTGTTCTGGATTCATGTATTCGCTGCATCGACTTCATGGTATTTTAATCCCCCGAGATACGATCGAGCAAGCACAACAAGCAAACATCGTACCTTACAGTCAGGCACAACCAGGGGATCTGCTGCTGTTTGCTTATGAAGAAGGAAAAGGCGAAGTCCATCATGTCGGTCTATATTTGGGGGATGACGAAATGATTCATTCAAGAACACCTGGATCACGGGTCATGAAAACCAAAATCACTGGCTCTAATTATGAACCAGAACTCGCAGTTGTGGCGCGTTATTGGCAAAACCAGCCGAATGCATCACAGGAACGCTCATGAACATTCTTTCATGATCGTAAGGAAAGGAGCATTTGATGGGAAAAGATGACTTGCGTGTAGCAATTGAGCCTATTCTAAAAAACTATCAGACAACCTTGGAAATGGGTTTATGGATCGGTACGCCAACGGAATGTCTCATTGACTATCAGAGTCAAAAGTCGTTTTCGGCAGCGAGTATCAGTAAGCTTGTTTTGTATGCCTATTATCTTGAACAGATTATCGAAGAAAAAATCGATCCGCAACAACTGATCGGTGTGAACGCCGTTGATCTGACAGGGGGTGCTGGGGTGATCCGTCTTTTTCCTCAGAAGAAAGGTTGGACCATCAGTGAGCTTCTCACGGCGATGATCGCCGTATCTGATAATACTGCGACCAATGTACTATTGGACTTAGTAGGGTTGCCCACGCTTCAGGCCTGGATTCAGAAGCCAGAGATTCAATTTGAACGGTATATGATGCGACCGATCAAAGACAAAGAGAACCGCTTGACCCCCTCGGCGGCTGCCAAACTACTACTAAGGTGTGTTAAAAGAGAAGAAGCTGCACTAGGATTTTCACCCTTAAATCAGCAGCAATTTCAAGAAGGATTAGCGGGAAATTTTGCGGAAACTGCGCAGCCTGCTTGCCGCATTTTTAATAAGACAGGCCGTCTTGACCGCATCGAACACGATGTAGCGTATTTACAAGCCAATGAAACGACGATCATCATTGCGGCGTTTTCCTATGATAAAACCGGTAGTGGTCAAGGGATCAGTTGGCTAAGAGAAATTGGTCAAACAGTCTATCAGCAATATTTTTAAGTAAAATACGCTGCGTATCGAACCTCACTCAGAGATACTCGATACGCAGCGTATTAATTATTTACGACGATAAAATCTCCCATATCATAACGATGCCGTGACTGAGAAAATTCAAAAGGCGTCCCATCGCCGAGATAAACCGTTTGTTCCACTTCTAAGATGGGATCGGTGGCAGCACAAGCTAAGTATTGCTGATCATAGTTATCTGCACGATCCGCTTTGATGCGACGGACAGATGTCCCAATCGAGGAGTGTAGCTGGTTGGTGATATAACTGTAGACCGATGAGTTTAAGACTTCCTCGGTAATCCCGGGAATGACATGAAGCGGCATGATGGTATATTCTAAAACAACGGGTATATCGTCAAACAGGCGCAAACGAACGATATCATAAATTTGTTGGTCACTGCGGATTTTTAGTTTTTCTTGTTCTTTCTCATCGGGAAAAAGAATGGCAAAAGAAATGATCTTGCTGGTGATCTTTCCTGTTTCCCCAAGACGTTTGGTCAATCCACGATTGATCTTGGCGTTGTAATCGAAGGTTGAATAGGCGTCGCTGATAAAGGTACCCGTGCCTTTTTTACCGTAAATAATGCCTTCCATTTGTAAAATATTCAATGCTTTTTGAATCGTCACGCGGCTGGTCTGATAATGGACAGCCAGTTCGGATTGTTTCGGCAATTTTTTCTCTTCTTCGTAAAACCCGTGATTGATTTTGCTCCGTAGATCGGCAGCGATGTCATGGTAGTTCGCCATTTGCTTCACCTCAAAATAATAATAAGTGATAAAACGAAGTATGTAAACTTGCAGCTTTACATACCTTGTTTTAAAGGCTTTTCCTGCGTTTACATTCTTCAGGAAATGAATTACATTTGTAATGTAATCGTTTTCTAACGATTGAAGAATAGGGGTATAGGAGGGAGTTTTATGCAAGGATTTATGGATCGACTCGCTGACGTTTTAGGAAAGTTTGCCAATAGGATCAACAATTTACGCTACATCATGGTCATTAAAAATGCCTTTGCTGCTTTGATTCCAGTAATCATTACAGGGGCATTTGGTACATTGTTTTCAGCAATGGTTTTTGATGCTGAAAATGGATTGGCACAAATCGAGGCACTGCGCTTTTTAGAAAGTTTAAAACCGATCTCATCTGCGGTCAGTTATGTGACGTTGAGTTTCTTAACGATCTATGCAGTGTTTCTGATTGGGATTGAGCTAGCAAAATTAAATAAGATTTCGGGGGTCTTTCCAGGAATCATCGCGGTGATGTCTTATCTTTCTGTTAATCCAATGATCTTTGAATTTTTGCACGAAGATGCGACGGTGGTTGCTGAAAACGTGCTGGCTAAGCAATATACGGACACGAAAGGTCTATTTTTAGGCATGTTCGTTGCGATCGTTTCCATCGAGCTTTATGCGTGGCTAGGAAGACAAAAACGGCTGCAGATCACGATGCCTGATAGTGTTCCTGGGAATGTTTCGGCAAGTTTTTCGGCATTGTTTCCAACGATTTTCACCGTGACCATCATCGCCACCGCTGGTTTTGCTATCAAAGCACTCACAGGGATGTATGCTTACGATATCATCTACAATGTCGTCCAACGACCACTGGAAGGGATCGTCCAAGGCTTACCAGGTATCTTGTTGTTGATGTTTATCGCACAAGTTTTTTGGGTCATCGGGATTCATGGGAACCAGATGGTCAAACCCATTCGCGAACCATTGTTGCTGGCAGCGATCGCTGTCAATACGGAAGCTTTTGAAGCTGGAAAAGAAGTACCCAATATTATTACGATGCCGTTTTGGGATATGTATATGAGTATGGGCGGCTCTGGGGTTACGATTGGGTTGCTGATTGCGATTTTGATCGTGGGCAAGCGGGAGGACATGCGCCAAATCACTAAATTGTCATTAGCACCTGGGATTTTCAATATCAATGAGCCAGTGATCTTCGGAATGCCAATTATGCTGAATCCCATTTTGGCGATTCCCTTTATCCTGACACCGTTAGTAACAGGAACGATTGGGTACGTGGCGACAAGTCTAGGATTTGCCGCTAAAGCCGTGGTAATGGTCCCATGGCCGATGCCACCGATCGTCAATGCTTATCTAGCTACTGCTGGGGATATCGGGGCTGTGATCACGCAAGTTATCTGTATTGTCGTGGCGATTTTGATCTATCTACCTTTTGTTTTGGTAATGAATCGTACGACCAATGAAGTTGCATAAAGGAGTTTTAAAAAAATGGTAAAAATACCTGAAACATTTATTTTAGGGGCTGCTTCGTCTGCTTGGCAGACAGAAGGCTGGCAAGGAAAGAAAGAAGGGCAAGATTCGTATCTCGACCGCTGGTACAAAGAAGAACGCTTTGTCTGGCATAATGGCTACGGGCCGGCTGTTGCGACGAATTTTATGGAAAAGTTTTCAGAGGATGTTGAACTGATGCAGGAGGTTCATTTGACCCATTACCGAACATCGATCAATTGGGCGCGCTTCTTTACCGACCATGAACAGCTGATCGTTGATGAAGATTATGCTGCTCATATCGATCAGCTTATCGACCAATTGCTTGCGGCTGGGGTCGAACCGATGCTTTGTTTGGAACATTATGAACTGCCAGCTAGTTTGATGGATGCCTATGATGGCTGGAGCTCGCGGAAAGTGGTCGATCTATATACTCGTTATGCCGAAATCGCCTTCGAGCGATACGGTGATCGAGTCAAACAGTGGTTTACCTTCAATGAGCCGATCGTTATTCAGACTCGTTGCTATCTCGATGCGATCCGCTGGCCCCATGAGCAAAACACAAAAAAATGGATGCTTTGGAATTATCACAAAGTATTGGCTTCCGCCCAAGCGGTGGCTGTCTATCATGAAAAGGGCTACGAGGGGCGCATCGGTTGTGTGCTAAATCCAGAAATGGTTTACGCACGCTCTTCCTCACCAGAGGATCAAAACGCGCAAAAAATGTACGATCTTTTTTTCAACCGAATCTTTTTTGATCCAATGGTTAAGGGGCATTATCCAGATGAACTTATCACGCTTTGCCAAACCTATGACATCTACTTTGATCCGACAGAAGAAGATTTGGAAACGATCCGCACCCATACGGTGGATTTCTTAGGTGTCAATCAGTACTACCCGAAACGCGTGCGGGCACCACGATATCAATGGCATTCGGATACACCATTTCATCCAGAAATGTTTTATGAGACCTTTGATTTGCCAGGAAAACAAATGAATAACTCCCGTGGCTGGGAAATCTATCCGAAGGTCATGTACGATATGGCAAATTATCTTAAGGAGAATTATGGCAATATTCCATGGCTGATCACTGAAAATGGTATGGGGCGGGAAAATGAAGAACAGTATATGGATGCCACAGGTCAAGTCCAAGATGACTATCGGATTCAGTTTATTACCGAACATCTTTACTGGCTGCTAAAAGCCGTCGAGGAAGGCGCCAACTGCGAAGGCTATATGCTTTGGGCATTTACCGATTGTGTTTCACCTATGAATGCGTTCAAAAACCGCTATGGTCTTGTACGAGTCGAGCTAAATGAAGAACGGACTCGGTCATTAAAAAAATCAGCCGCTTGGTATCGTTCCCTGATTGATGAACGGTGGCTTCCATTTGAAGAAAAACCATTGATTCTGTAATAAAAACCCACGCCGATTTCCTCATCCTAAAGGAAATCAGCGTGGGTTTTCAGTTAAAAGGGTTGTTTATGAGGAGCAAGTTTCTCCCAGTCAAAGGTGACGCCAATCCCTGGTTCTTCTGGTGCAATCGCACATCCATCGGATGGATCGATCACTAACGGTCTCGTGGTGTATTGATCGATTGGGAAACTGTGCATTTCGAGATACCCAGCATTAGGCATCGCTGCTAGTAGACTAACGTGCAATTCTTGCATGCCATGTGTAGAAACAGATAAGTTACTTGTTTGTGTTAAGGCAGCAATTTTCAACCAGCCGGTGATCCCACCGCAATTGGAAGCGTCGGGTTGCGGAAAATCGACATTGCCATATTTGATCATATGAGCAAATTCGATAGGGGTGCGCAAGTTTTCTCCGCCTGCCACCGCAATTTGCCCTTCTTTAGCGATACGAGCGTAGCCTTCGTAATCTTCGGGGATCGTTGGTTCTTCAAGGAACAAAATGTCATAAGGCGCCATCAGTTTGGCGGCTTTGATCGCTTTTTCAACAGACCAGCTCATGTTGGCATCCACCATAAAGACAACATCGGGACCAATCAATTCTCTGACCGCTTTTATTCGAGCAATATCTTCGGCAAGTGTTTTTTGTCCCAATTTGATTTTGACCGCTTTTAATCCCATGTCTAAATATTTTTGATTATTGGGTAAGAGTTTTTCAAGAGGAAAGTTTAGATCAATCGCACCACCATAGCATTTTACTTTGTTGCTTGCGCCGCCTAAAAGTTTGTAGAGGGGTTCTTGTGCTTTTTTCGCACGTAAGTCCCACAAGGCGATATCACAAGCCGCAATGGCGAAACTTGCTAAACCGCCTCTGGCAACATAGTGGATTCCCCAGTTCATCTGATCCCACAAGGCTTCCACACATGCTGGATCTTTCCCTAAAAGGATCGCTTTTAGTTCTTTATCGATCAGTTTGGCGATCGATTCGCCACCGAAGCCACCAGTATACGTATAGCCGACCCCTTCACGTCCATCATCAGTAACGATCTTGACGATAGGCACTTCAAAGTGGGTGTGTAAGCCGTGCTTCGCATCTTCCATGATTTCTGGAAGAGGTATCCGATAATACGCTGTTTGTACATCTGTAATTTTTGCCATTAAAAATCCTCCTCAAATTAATGTTCACGTGTGCATTTTAATGTTAACGTTTGCATAATCATGGTAGCATGGGAAGGCGAGATTGACAAGGCTGAATTTTCTCAAATTTAAAAACTTTAAAAGAAGGAGGATCGCTATCGAAGGGATCGCATCTCATCAACTGATGCTTCACGGAACCATTTAGAATATAAACAGATATAGGGAATATTAGCTAGAAATGAAGTGAAACCCCTATAAATTGTCACAAAATAGCATTTTGTTTATTTTTAAAGCATAGTTATTGAATAAAAATCATTTTTGTATTATGATTATCTTAACAACGAGCAATGAAGAGTACTGGGGCAAATGAAAGCTTGGGGAAGTCTTTTATTTAGGATACCCAGTACTCTTATCTTTGTTAAACGACAAGTGAAATACAAAAGAACGACTGAACTTCTTTGGTTCAGTCGTTCTTTTGTATTTCAAAAAGCGAGCGAAAGTAACTTGTCGTAAGGAAGAAAAAGTTTTTTCTCAATTGACAAAGGAATAATCATTGGCGGTTAAAACAGTACGAGCTTGTTCTACCTGATGCTCCTTGATTAAAATATAATCAGTATTGAAGGTAGAAACAGCAAAAATACTGATTGACTCCTCGGCTAGAAGGGAAGAGATTTTGGCAATAATGCCAATTAAGCTAAAATCCAGCACACCAATTATTTTCATCGCTTTCCATCCATCTTCTCTGTTTAGTGTTTCAGCTGGAACCTTTGCCGTTGGTAACACCAAAGAAAGTTCTTCTGACGTATGGGCAAAAAATAGAGGAACGATCTTCAGTATCGAAGGATCAATACGCTCTACTTGGATGACAGAAAAAGAGGGTGCCAATAAGGTTAGTTTCATCTAATCACGTCCTTCGTTTGATGCAAACATCATATCAAAGGATAAGAAAGAAGGGAAGGCGATTATCATTTGATCACGTACGATTCTAAGCGTTGTGTCGTTTCTGCGAGACGTAACAGACGGGTAGATTCTATACAGAAGAAAATAAGCGGTTAAAACTGATGGGTATACCTCTGTTTCTGGAGAAGAAGAAATATCAATTGGATCCGCAATCTATGCTGAATCAGATTTGAAATCAATCGAGTTAATAGAAGATAAATAGCACTCAATCATAAATCAATGGTTGAGTACTATTATTGTACATAAAATTATGGTGGACAGAGGAATGGAATATAAATCACTAATTGTTTGATTGGAAGAAAAATTGATACTGAGGATCATAAAGAGAAGAAGGAACATGCTAAATTTTATGAAGACCTTACAAGATTCAAGGAGAAGGTAAAGAACGCTCTGTAATATTTTGATAAACTTTAGTCAAGGAGGTGTGATAAATGGATAAATTTTTCAACTTTATTGAAAAAGGACTTTCCGAAGAAATTAATTTTTTTATGTTTTCCATAGATTTGGAACATTATTTAGTCGATCACTACGAGGAAATGTATACCGAAAACAAAGAAGCTACATTGTACCTGAATGATTTACTTCCTGATGAGGCTGAGAAAATGGAACCTGGAATGAATCCAGATAGTTTTTGTGAACGAGTAAAGGAAATTGTAGAGAAATCGAAAACACTTTAATTAGCACTTTTTTTGCTGAGGCAGAGTCAGATCAAGCCAGCAACGAACTATCATAGATTGTTGATGATCAAGCAGATTATGAAACTTACATCAAGCTTTGATGATAAGAAACATCTTCAAAAAATTTCATGCGATGAGGCAGGGAAAATAACTATTGTAGAAGCAAAGAAAGCCGTTGAGAACGCAAAACAGGAGTGAAAAAAAGTGTATCTAAAGATACTAAGGAGTAAAAAGCCTTAAATCAAAAATAGAGTAAAAAAATCAGCCCAAGAAAAACTCGCAAAAAAGAGATTCGTATACAATTTGGTGAAAAGGTACGCCATTGAAGAGCATTGATTGCTTAAAAAAAGCATCTGACTTCACTTGAACAATTAATGTAGGTTCAATCGGTATAAGAAATACAATCTAAGAAAAGCGAGGAATAGCACATCGGTTTAAAGCTGATAATTAACCACCATTTGACTACCAAACAAGAAAACTACGAAAAACATTGTGGAACTGAAAATACAAAAAAAGTGTTCAAAACCTCTTTAAATCAAGGCTTTGAACACTTAGGAAAAACTACGAAAATCTAATCGATTTTTCTTTATGGAGATGGCGGGAGTCGAACCCGCGTCCAAACATATTGCTACCTAAAAATCTACGCTCATAGTCAACTCATTTGAAGGTTCGCTTTACAGCTTGCCGAGTGACAGGCAGTCTGTATCGCTAGTCTGATGCTCTCTTTTTTATCTTACAGACGGAAAGATAAAACGTATCCCACTTAGAATAGGACCCTTACTCGAGCACATGGGCGATGCCGAGAGGATCTACGCTAACTGTTTTTAGGCAGCTAAAGCGTAAGAGTTTTCGTTTTTAGCAGTTATATTTAACTGTAACGTTTTAACGTAGACGTAACCTACGAAGCGCAATTCAGGCTCAACTATGCCTGTCGAATCCGTAACATCCCCTTGATAAAAGGGATATCGCTACCATTCATTAGTATACCATAGTTTTGCCTTTATGCAAAGAATCAGATTAAGTCAAAGTGTTTCAGGGCGTGCACGATCCCGCCTTCGGTATTTTTCAGGGTCACGAAGTCTGCCAACTCTTTCAACTCTTGAATTCCATTTCCCATTGCAATTTTGTGGTCGCAGGCTTCTAAAAGAGCGAAATCGTTGCTGCCGTCACCAAAGCCGAAGGTAGGTACATCTTCTAGACCCAACAATTCTATCAAGGTTTTTACGCCCGTCCCTTTAGAGGTGCCAGATTTTACGACATCGATGGAAAAGGGGGTATTACGATAAAAAGTTAATTCTGGAAAACGCTCATGATAATAAGCATCGTTGCCGACACCTAAAACCAACAACATATTGGTCCGATCTGTTTCATAATGCAGAGGATCGATTTCTGGTAAAGGGCTGCGGACGTAGTTGTACGCACCAATCATTTCCTCAGTATGTCCAGTCGCCCAATAGCCTTTCTCGTTGTAATAACACAGTTCATCGCCATTGTCTTTGACTGCTTGGAACATCCGTGCGCAAAGTTCGGGTTCAAGGGTATCGGAAAAAACTTCTTTGCCGTCAATACGGATAAAGGCACCGTTCATAACGATGTTCGAGGTGATCCCAGCTGCTTCACGAATGGCGGTAACTTCAGGTTCGGTTCTTCCCGTTGCAATGATCGGCAGTACTTGGTTTTTTCGCAACATCGCCATCGCTTCAGCGATTTCGGATGTGATTTGCGAGTGTTCATCTAAAAGCGTACCGTCAAGATCAAAAAAAGTTAATGCTTTATAGGTCATGTATCTTACTCCTAAGGTTTATAGTCATAGTCCACTCACAATCTTATCAAAGATTGAAAAAAAGGCAAACCTTTATGAATAATCGGTGAAGTTGTTGGTAGAAGAAAGAAATTCGAGTATACTATAGGAAGAATGGAGTGAAACGATGATTTTTTTAGTAATTGGCAGCATTTTTTTCTTGATTGGTCTCACTTTTTTTCTTTTTCCATCAAAAAAAATGAACCTTATTTATGGCTACCGTTCCTATCTGGCAAAACAAAATGAACGAAATTGGCGACAGGCCCAAAAACTATCTGCCCGATTCTTTCTGCTTTTCGGCGGAATCATGGCGCTCATTGGGTTTGTCTTGAAATGGCAAGAATGGACCAATTTTTTCCTAGTTGAAATGATCGCGATCCCTTGGTTCATCGTGCCGATCTTTGGCCTGATCGAAGAGAATCTGCAACGATTTGATAAAGAACATAGAGGTGAAGAAAATGAATATATTAATGATTGAAGACAACGAATCTGTTTCTGAAATGATGCAAATGTTTTTCTTGAATGAAGGATGGGAAGC
>OJJJ01000267.1_pt1 | contig 30369 bp, 23 predicted proteins | sample 1596311 | NCBI WGS metagenome assembly OJJJ01 (sample SAMEA4350140, study PRJEB24818) | metagenome | biome: human; feature: gut; material: faeces | place: Denmark | collected 2013-09 | reverse complement strand
CGAAATCACCGATCATGCGGTTAGTGTAGTCGTTAGCAAACAGGTTGAACGAGGTTGGTTTCTGCTCGAACGCAGACCAGAAGAACGCTGCGGAGACCAGCAGGATGAAGCAGACCAGCAGTCTGGCGCGCTCTTTGCGGTTCAGCCCTGCAAAAATGAACAGGTAGATAAAATAGAGCGCGACGGACGCCGCAATCACATAGACCAACACGCTGGCAACCGCGACCGGGTTGATCACAATCACGCCCTGCGCAATCAGCGTAACGATAACCGCGACACCCACCGCCAGCGCCAATAGCCATGCGCCGACACCATTTCGCTTCACGACCGGGCTGTTCCAGGTGGAATCCAGACCCACTTCGCTGTCGTAACGTTTCATGGCCGGGACGGCAAACACGCGGAAGATAATCAACGCCACCAGCATCCCGATGCCGCCGATACCAAAGCCCCAGTGCCAGCCGTGGGTTTTAATCAGCCAGCCGGAGATCAATGGCGCAATGAACGACCCCATGTTGATGCCCATGTAGAACAGCGAGAAACCGCCGTCACGACGTGCATCGCCTTTTTTGTACAGCGTCCCCACCATAACCGAGATACAGGTTTTGAACAGGCCAGAGCCGAGCACAATAAACATCAGGCCGATAAAGAACAGGTTATCGCCCATGATGGCTGAAAGCGCAATTGACAAATGTCCGAGCGCAATCAGGATAGAGCCATACCAGACGGCTCTCTGCTGGCCGAGCCAGTTATCTGCCAGCCAGCCGCCCGGTAGCGCGGCGAGATACATAGTTCCGGCAAAGATCCCGACAATCGCAGAGGCATTTTCACGCGCCAGCCCCATCCCGCCGTCATAAACGGTGGCCGCCATAAACAGAATCAGTAACGGGCGGATGCCGTAAAACGAGAAACGTTCCCACATCTCGGTGAAAAACAGTGAACCGAGCGGATAAGGATGGCCGAAGAACGTTCGGCTTTCTTTTTGATTAACAGAGGATTGCATAATTCTCCCGAAAAGGTATGTGTCGTGCTTGTAAACACCAGCATGTACGCCGGTCAGTTACGTATCTGACCGATTTTTTACAGGCGGCGAAAAGTTAGTTAACCATTTGATAACCCGGCGCTAGTTTTGTCTAGTACCGGACCACGAACTTTAAGATGAAAATTCGACGATTGTCTACTTTCTTAGATTTAAACGTGGTTAAAAGTGATTAGTGATTGACATCACACAGGGAAGGCTGGCGTTTTGAATGGGGGAATAAAGGCGGCTTAATTGCCGCCTGACTGTTTTAAGTATTACGAACCAACCAAACTATCTTTTCCCCGAGGAATACAGCCACAGCCGACGCCAGCGCATTAAACACGATGTACATCGTGAAAGAGTTATCCTCTACACGATCAGGGTAAGACTCCAGTTTCTCAGCCGGAATGTAATTCATCAGGTTCGTGACGGTATATTTCAGACTTTCGGATAGCGGGTCGAAAACCCCTGAGAGCATCAGCACAAACATGATGGCCAGAAACACCAGCAGTCGTAACGACCATTTAGCCGGGCGTGACATCACAACTCCCTGAGGTATTACCAATAACCGTAATATCACCATAAACCCAGAGTTTATCCCCCTGTAGAATGAGATGACGATGGGCTTTTAACAATGCAGATCGCACTACATAAAAGTCACGCGAGAGGAAGAAGGTTATGCAACCCTCACTGATACCAGAACCATCTGGCCGGGGTGGTGTAAACGGAAATGGCCTCGCTGGTAATGGTGTCGTGAATCGACATCGAAATTCATATAGTCATCAACTACGCCATCTTTGCGGAACAAGGCAAACCAGTCGTAATAGTTATTCCCTGTAAAAGCATGTTTGAACCATGTCTGGCTATGAGAAAACAGTCCACCTGACGGACGATCTACGATCCAGTAACTACCTGGTGGCACAGTAGCATTCGTCATGTATGAACATTCTGGCTTATTTACCAGCTCACCCAACCCAGAAAAAACCGGAAATGAACCTACGCCGCCCACATCCAAACGGGCCACGCGGCCTTCGTCATAGAGATGATTAAAATCGACTCTGCAACTGATCATCAAGCCACCACTCGCTGATTCCATACGTCTGTGTATGAAATATTTCCGTCGAGATAAAGCCAGGTAATACTTTCATACGCCAGCGAAACCGATTCAGTAGGGTTGTTCATCTGGCCGCCAGTGTTCTTAAAATTATGCATCACCGGCGTGACTGCCACCACTTTGATGTTTTTCAAAATGATGTGCATGAATTCCTCCTCTAAACCTGCGTCATTAATCCGATACCACTTAATGATCGCCTGCTGGAGCGTCTCGCCTTGACAGACTGCACGGTTCAGGTAAGGAGTGGCCTTGTCCAGCTCTTTGGTGAAACTTAGCTGGTCGTGCACGCGTGTACCGGTGAGTTTGCCAAAAGTATTATCGTAGGGGATGTGTACGCCGTGGTTAAAGCTCTGCATTTCAATAGCACCCTCACGCAGCAGTACGTTGCTACTTCCCTGGATGAGGGTTCCAGTTGAATTGTAGAGCCATATATACGCAGGAACGGCCATTTTGATGTCCTTTCAATATGCTGTTAATCCGCTTTTTTTGATACTCCTGTATGGCAAAATTCATTAAACTAAAAATGCTGTTTATATAAACAAAAAGCCCGACGCAATGCGGGCTTCTGGTATGGAATGAAAGCAAATTTTTAGTGAACCATCATTTGCTTTTCTTAATGTGCTTAATCAAACGTTTACGCTTACGCATCTGGTTTGGCGTCAGGGTATTACGCTTGTTGGCGAACGGGTTATCCCCTTCCTTGAACTGGATACGGATAGGCGTGCCCATCACGTCCAGCGATTTACGGAAGTAGTTCATCAGATAACGCTTGTAGGAATCCGGCAGATCTTTCACCTGGTTGCCGTGAATGACCACAATTGGCGGGTTATAACCACCGGCATGGGCATATTTCAGCTTCACGCGACGACCACGCACCAGCGGCGGCTGGTGATCTTCTGCAGCCATATTCATGATACGGGTCAGCATGGCGGTGCTCTGACGGCGGGTGGAGCTGTCATACGCTTCACGCACAGACTCGAACAGGTTACCGACACCGCTGCCGTGCAGCGCAGAGATGAAGTGTACGCGGGCAAAGTCGATAAAGCCCAGACGGAAGTCCAGCGTCTCTTTCACCTGCTCTCTCACTTCATTGCTCAGGCCATCCCACTTGTTGACCACGATAACCAGTGAGCGCCCACTATTGAGGATAAAGCCGAGCAGAGAGAGGTCCTGATCGGAGATACCTTCACGCGCGTCAATGACCAGCAATACTACGTTGGCATCTTCAATCGCCTGCAGGGTTTTGATAACGGAGAATTTTTCCACCACATCGGTGATTTTCCCGCGCTTACGCACGCCTGCGGTGTCGATGAGCACGTACTCACGCTCATCGCGCTGCATAGGGATGTAGATGCTGTCGCGGGTGGTGCCCGGCATGTCGTAGACCACCACGCGCTCTTCGCCCAGAATACGGTTAGTAAGTGTAGACTTACCTACGTTTGGACGGCCCACGATGGCGAGCTTGATCGGCAGATCCTGCGGGTTGAATGCCTCTTCAGGTTCTTCTTCCGCTTCACCGTCTTCGAATTGCGCCCAGTATGCGGCGTCCTCGTCCACCTCTTCCGGCGGGTTCACTTCATCAACCCACGGCAGCAGCACGGTTTCGAGCAGGCTGGTCACACCACGACCATGCGACGCCGCGATAGGGTAAATGTCACCCAGACCTAAGGACCAGAAATCCGCAACGGCCTGATCGGCATCAATGCCGTCAGTTTTGTTCGCCACCAGGAAGGTTGGCTTTTCACGCGAGCGCAGGTGTTTGGCAATAGCAGAATCCGCCGGCATCAGGCCCGCACGGGCATCGACCATAAACAGAACGACATCTGCTTCTTCAATCGCCAGCAGAGACTGTTCCGCCATGCGGGTTTCAACACCATCTTCCGTACCATCAATACCACCGGTATCGATACAGATAAACTCGCGTCCTTCCACCTCTGCACGACCGTACTTACGGTCACGCGTCAGCCCTGGGAAATCCGCAACCAGCGCATCACGGGTGCGTGTTAAACGGTTAAAAAGAGTGGATTTTCCAACGTTAGGGCGCCCGACAAGCGCGACCACAGGTACCATGTTTGAAGCCTCATAAAATTCAAAATCACGTCGCTTTCGCGGCGTTTTTAAAAATGTCAAAACGGCTCCTGAGTGAACAGGAGCCGTTTAGTATACTACAACCGCCGGGTAATTAACGCGTGATCGCGTACAGCGTCCCGTCTTTTGCCTGGATCAGCAGTTTGCCGTCAGCCACTACCGGCTCCGTCAGGAAACCAGAACTGTCGACTTTTTGCTGTGCAGTAAAGCGGCCCGTTTCCGGGTCAATCCAGTGCATATACCCTTCGCTGTCACCCACCACCAGGCTACCGTTGTACAGGGCCGGTGCGGTCAGCAGGCGGTGCAGCAGATCGCTTTGCGTCCACAGCGTCACGCCACCTTCGGTGCTCAGCGCCAGCAGACGGTCGTTCTGGTCAACCATATAGATACGGTTACCGTCAACGATGAAATCATTCACCGAGCCCAGCTCACGTTTCCACATGATCTGACCGCTGCGCAGATCCAGCGCAGTCAGGTTGCCGTTATAAGCCAGCGCATAAACAATACCGTCAACAATCACTGGCGTAGTATCGACATCGCTCAGACGGTCAATCTCAGTAGAGCCGGTCGCCTGAGAGATACGTTGCTGCCAAATCATCTGGCCTTGCTGCATCAGCACCGCGCTCACGCGGCCGTTGTCACCGCCTACAATGGCAGCCCCAAAAGCGGTAGCCGGCGCGGATTCACCGCGCAGAGAGAGCGCAGGCATATCCAGGTTAACGGTCCATTTCACCAGGCCATCCGCTTCGTTCAATGCCTGAAGCTGGCCGTTGCTGGTATGAATCAATACCAGACCATCGCTGACAACCGGACGAGACAGGGATTCACCGGCAACCGTGGTTTGCCATGCGATAGTTCCATCACTGGTGTTCAGCGCATATACCTGGGCTTTTTCGCTACCCACATACACATGACCACCGGCAACGGTCAGGCCGCCAGAAAGCAGTGCCGGTTTGCGGGAGAACCAGCCGTCTTTTTCCGCCAGGTTAACAGACCACACTTCCTTCCCGTCGTCTGCGTTAACGGCTTTCACCGTACCCTTACGGTCTGCGGCATAGATAACACTGTCAGCAAACGCCGGGTGCAGGTTGGAATAGAATTCACCAATACCATCACCCACGGAGGTGCTCCATGCGGTTGATGGGGTAAACTGGTTTTCAACCGTCGGCAGCGGGGACATTTTGACAACATCTTCTTCGCCACTGAACAGTGAACAGCCACTCAATAACGTAACAGAAAGCAGTCCTGGCAGAAGTAATTTACGCAATTGCATCGGGTCCCTCTCAGACGGACAAATTATTTATTTTCATCTGCATCATTTCACTCAGCGCAGGTGAAGCCTTGCTATCTACGCCAGCTTGCCACGCTTTACGCGCGCCCGCTTTGTCACCTTTGCTCAGCAGTGCTTCACCGCGCAGATCGGCAACAATAGCGGCAAACCCTTCACCTTTGATGGAATCAAGCGTTTTCAGCGCATCATCGGCTTTATTCTGCTGAACCTGGATACGTGCCAGACGCAGGTTGATCACTGCTTTCAGGTTTTCATCGCTTGCAGCAGCAAGGCCCTGAGACAGTTGCGCAGCGGCTTTGTCCAGTTCGTTTTTATCAACGTATTGCTGAGCCACTTCCAGCGCGGCCAGCGCACCGTAGGTGTTTTTATTGTCAGCTGCAAATTTCTCTGCCGCTGCCAGCGTTTGTGGCTGGTCAGCACGAATCGCGCTAACGGTATTTTCGTAGTTCAGAGAAGAGCCGCGTGCGGAATCAGCCTGATGGTTGTTCCAGTAACGCCAGCCTACTAATGCACCTACACCCAAAATAACCCCAACAACCAGCGCTTTGCCGTTTTCAGCAAAGAAGCGTTTAATCGCGTCGACCTGGTCGTGTTCGTTCTCGTAAATTTCCACGCAGTCCTTCTCCTTAGCCCAATAAAGTGCGCAAGTGCGCCGCAACGCCGTCCTGCGTTACCGTTGTTTGCTCACCAGAGCGCAGGTCTTTCACTACCACTTCGCCGTTAGCCACTTCGGACTCACCCAGCACCAGTGCAATACTTGCGCCCCACTTATCGGCACGAGCAAACTGTTTTTTGAAGTTGCCGCCGCCATGGTTGGTCATCAGCTTAGCGTCCGGCAGTGCATCACGCACGCGTTCGGCAAGCTGCATCGCCGCAGACTGCGTATCCGCGCCTGAGGCCACCAGGTATATATCGACAACAGAATCTGCTTTAAATTCCGGATTAACTGCCTGAACCAACAAAACAAGTCGCTCAAGACCCATCGCAAAGCCAACCGCCGGGGCTGCACGACCACCCAGTTGCTCAACCAGACCATCATAACGACCGCCAGCACACACGGTGCCCTGCGAGCCGAGGCTGGTGGTGACCCACTCAAACACGGTGCGGTTGTAGTAGTCCAGGCCGCGCACCAGGCGCTGGTTAATGGTATAGGCAATACCCGCCGCTTCAAGCAGCTTGCACAGGCCCGCAAAGTGTTCGCGGGAGTCGTCGTCCAGGTAGTCACCCAGTGCAGGCGCATCGTTCAGCAGCGCCTGCACGTCCGGGTTCTTGGAATCCAGAACGCGCAGTGGGTTGCTGTACATACGGCGTTTGCAGTCTTCGTCCAGCTTCTCTTTGTGCTGTTCCAGGAACGCCACCAGCGCATCGCGGTAGTTTGCGCGCGCTTCCAGAGAACCAATGGAGTTCAGCTCCAGCGAAACGTGCTCAGAAATACCGAGTGCGCGCCACCAGCGGGCCGTCAGCATAATCAGTTCGGCGTCGATGTCCGGGCCTTGCAGACCAAAGACTTCCACCCCCAGCTGGTTAAACTGGCGGTAACGCCCTTTCTGTGGACGTTCGTGGCGGAACATCGGGCCGATATACCACAGGCGCTGCTCCTGATTGTACAGGAGACCATGTTCGATGCCGGCGCGTACGCAGCCCGCCGTACCTTCCGGACGCAGCGTCAGGCTGTCGCCGTTGCGGTCCTCAAAGGTATACATCTCTTTTTCAACCACGTCGGTTACTTCACCGATCGCACGTTTGAATAACGGGGTCTGCTCTACAATCGGCAAACGGATTTCGCTGTAACCGTAGCTGCCGAGCACCTGTTTCAGTGTGCCTTCAATGCGCTGCCAGATGGCGGTTTCGCCAGGCAGATAATCGTTCATGCCGCGAATGGCTTGAATGTTTTTTGCCACGTTTATTCTCTTTCTATATACAAAAAAGAACCCAAAGAATGGGTTCAATCATACATGGGAAGCGGCACGCTTCCCATCACGTTATTTTTCGACCTGCTGCACGCTGATGCGCTGCGATTCATCCATCATCGTGGCTTTGGCACGAATGCGGGCTTCAAGCTGGTCGATCATGTCACTATTATCCAGACGATCTTTACGAACACCATCTTCATAGAGACCACTTTTCTTGTTGCCGCCGGTAACGCCCAGCGTTGACACCAGCGCTTCACCCGGACCGTTCACCACACAACCGATAATAGAGACATCCATCGGGGTGATGATGTCTTCCAGACGCTGCTCGAGGGCATTCACCGTGCCGATGACGTCGAACTCCTGACGTGAACAGGTTGGGCAGGCAATGAAGTTGATCCCACGGGCGCGGATACGCAGTGATTTCAGGATGTCGAAGCCGACTTTGATCTCTTCCACCGGATCGGCCGCCAGCGAGACGCGCAGGGTGTCACCGATCCCTTCGGAAAGCAGCAGCCCCAGACCAATTGCCGATTTCACAGAACCGCTACGCAGCCCCCCTGCTTCGGTGATCCCGAGGTGCAAAGGCTGATCGATCTGTTTTGCCAGCAGGCGATACGATTCCACTGCCAGGAACACATCGGACGCTTTGACGCTCACTTTGAACTGATCGAAGTTAAGACGATCCAGATGATCGACGTGACGCATGGCAGATTCGAGCAGCGCTTGTGGCGTTGGCTCGCCGTACTTTTCCTGAAGATCTTTTTCCAGAGAACCGGCGTTAACGCCGATGCGGATTGGAATGTTTTTGTCGCGCGCGCAATCCACAACCATACGAATGCGCTCTTCGTTACCGATATTACCTGGGTTAATACGCAGGCAATCTACGCCATACTCAGCAACTTTCAGCGCAATGCGGTAGTCGAAGTGGATATCTGCAACCAGCGGAACGCTGACCTGCTGCTTGATCAATTTGAACGCCTCAGCGGCATCCATGGTCGGCACGGAGACGCGAACAATGTCCGCGCCTACGCGTTCTAATGCTTTGATTTGGTTGACCGTCGCTTCCACGTCCGTGGTGCGCGTGTTGGTCATCGACTGGACGGCGATTGGCGCGCCGTCCCCGACTGGCACATTCCCAACGTAGATCCGTTTCGATTTTCTACGTTGAATCGGAGCCTGGTTATGCATGAAAAATCTCCCGCGTTGCCCGTCTGTTACTGTGCTGCTGATTGTTCGGCATTAACGGTAAGACGCGCAACCTGGTTAGTTCTGATAAAGCGGCTCAGGTCGACAGGTTTTCCTTGATACTGGATCTGTACCGCTGCCGGAGCGCCGATTTTAAGTTTATACGGGGCCTGGCCCGTTAGGTTTAACGTGCCATCTTTACGCTGCAGACCGCTGAACAGTTTTTTACCCGTAGCATCCGTCACTTCCAGCCAGCAATCGGCAGTAAAGTTCATCACCAACGCGTTGGGATCGGCTGCTGGCGTTGCAACACCCGCCTGGTCGGTTGGTAATGGTGCAGCAGCGTTGTCCGCAGGTGCGGTATCAACATTGGCCTGAGAAGGTGAAACCACCGCGTTCTGATCCTGCGCCTGCGTTGCCGGAGCAGTATTCGCTGTTGCGTCTGGCGTTGGTGCTGGTTCGGTCGCAGGCGCATCCGTTGCCGCTGTCTGTGGCTCGCTGGATGTCGTCGCCGCACCCTCTGTGTTCAGCGGCACGCTTTGCGCGTTGTCGTTACCGGATTGATTAAGCTCAGCTGAGGATTGATCGGCCATGGTCGTGATCTCTTCCTGCTGCGCTTTGTGGTTTTGCCACCACCATGCGCCCGTCAGGCCAACCACCACAAACAGCACCAGCCAGGTAAAGCTCATCAGCCAGCCATCACGTTTTTTACGACGTTTTCCCAGAGAGAAAGTCTGCATCGGCGCAACTTTCGCTGCACGTACCGGTGCCTGCTTCTCCATCATCGGCAGTAATTCGTCTTCAGGGATATGAACCAGTTTTGCGTAAGAGCGGATGTAACCACGCAGGAATGTTGAAGCAAGATCGGCAGGAGCCTTATCTTCTTCAATATCGCGAACCGTGGAAACCTTCAGGCACAAGCGTTCGGCAACGGCTTGCTGGCTGAGTCCGAGTTGTTCACGGGCGTTGCGAAGACGAACGCCAGTGGAGAGTGCTTCATGTTGGTCGTGAGTGGCTTCAGTATTCATTCGCTACAACTACTGGTACGTGAAAAAAATGGGTTCAGGTGCCGGTGAGTCACAATGCCACCCGCACCGCGAAACTTCAGGTAATTTAACCTTGAACAAACAGTATAAGACTGTCAGGCCGCAGATAACAGCACTGGCCTGCCCATGAAGCTAAACTGTTGTTACGTCGTTACATACTGCCCGAAAGTCGTATAAAACGCACCGTAATTATTAATCAATCATCACGAATCTGACTGATTATTCAGTAAGATTATGCTTCACGGCGCAGATCATGCGCCGTGATTGCATAATAATCAAACAGCTTTGACCGCAATCGACTCACCCTGCATGCGTTTACGCAGAGTACGTTTGGTGCGGTCGATAACATCACCCGCCAGTTGTCCGCACGCGGCATCGATGTCATCACCACGCGTTTTACGCACGATGGTGGTGAAACCATACTCCATCAGCACTTTTGAGAAGCGATCGATACGGCTGTTCGAGCTACGACCATACGGTGCACCAGGGAACGGGTTCCATGGGATCAGGTTAATCTTGCACGGCGTATCTTTCAGCAGCTCAGCAAGCTGATGCGCATGCTCGGTGCCATCATTTACGTGGTCGAGCATCACGTACTCGATGGTCACGCGGCCCTGGTTCGCGTTGGATTTCTCCAGGTAGCGACGCACAGCTGCGAGGAAGGTTTCGATATTGTACTTTTTGTTGATCGGTACAATTTCGTCACGAATTTCGTCGTTAGGTGCATGCAGGGAGATCGCCAGCGCAACGTCAATCATGTCGCCCAGTTTATCCAGCGCAGGCACTACGCCCGAGGTGGAGAGCGTCACGCGACGTTTAGACAGACCAAAACCAAAGTCATCGAGCATGATTTCCATTGCCGGAACGACGTTAGTCAGGTTCAGCAGCGGTTCACCCATCCCCATCATCACCACGTTGGTGATCGGGCGCGTTCCCGTGATCTTCGCCGCGCCAACAATTTTCGCAGCACGCCACACCTGGCCGATAATTTCGGACACGCGCAGGTTACGGTTAAAGCCCTGCTGAGCCGTGGAGCAGAATTTACACTCCAGCGCACAGCCGACCTGGGAAGAGACGCACAGCGTGGCGCGGTCGTCTTCCGGGATATACACGGTTTCAACGCGCTGATCGCCCACGGCAATCGCCCATTTGATGGTGCCATCGGATGAGCGCTGTTCTTCCACCACTTCCGGCGCACGGATTTCAGCCACTTCTTTGAGCTTATTGCGCAGCACTTTGTTGATGTCCGTCATGTCATCAAAGTTGTCGCTGCAATAATGGTACATCCATTTCATGACCTGATCGGCACGAAACGGCTTCTCGCCCATCTCTTTAAAGAACTCGCGCATCTGCTGACGGTTCAGATCCAGCAGGTTGATTTTTCCATTTTTATTGGGAACCGCAGGAATGGCGACTTCGAAGGTATTCACTAATTCAGACATAATATTTTCCGGCCTCGTTGTTACACGTTATGGCCCGTGGAGGGTTGAAAAGAAACACCCCGGAAAGCAGTCTGCTCGTCCGGGGCGTTGCATTGTACAAAGTCTGGCGCAGGGATGCCACGTTTGCACGCAGCATTTACGAAATTATTAGCGGGTGCGTGGGCACACTTCGCCTTCGCCGAAGAAGTAGGCGATTTCACGTGCAGCAGATTCAACAGAGTCGGAACCGTGGGTGCCATTCTCGGTGAAGCTGTCAGCGTAGTCAGCGCGCAGAGTGCCCGCCAGTGCGTTAGCCGGGTTGGTTGCACCCAGCAGGTCACGGTGGCGCTGAACCGCGTTTTCGCCTTCCAGCACGGAAACCACGATTGGGCCAGAAGTCATGAACTCGACCAGACCGTCAAAGAATGGACGACCTTCGTGCTCTGCGTAGAAACCGCGAGCCTGTTCAACGGTCAGGTGCAGCATTTTGGTGCCAACGATCTTAAACCCTGCTGATTCAAAGCGAGCGAAGATGCTGCCAATAACGTTTTTTGCCACCGCGTTTGGTTTAATGATGGAAAAAGTACGTTCAATAGCCATGATAACCTCTGTCAAATGTTCTGTTGTTTTGCATACCTGAGTATGGTGTGGCGCGGATTATAATGAGCAATAGCGCCATTGCCTATGGTTCTACATAACATTTTTTTAAAATGAGACGAAGATTAGCAACAGGCCAGATTTCTCATCCCGTGATGATGGTGCCGACACAGAGGGCACTGTTTTTCTTCGGGATGAAATGTCCAGAACTGACGATGACACGCCAGGCAGGTTGCCGAAAAGGCCTGACGGATGACTGTTTTGGCCGGTTCTTCTTTTTCAATGATGTTTAACGCCTTATGCTGGCACACCGCCTCGCAGCCGCCGCAGCCAGTACAGCGCGCTGTCTCAACCACCAGCGCTGCCGCCTCAAACCGGATCGCGTTTTCCTGGCAGCTTCGCCAGCAGGCACCGCACAACACACATTTCCCTGGATCGACGACGATATCGGACTCACTCTCGCAGGAGAATGCCTTGCGCAGCTGGCGTTTGCCCGGCAGTACGGTACAGGACTTAACATCATCACGTGGAACATGAATAAGTGTTCGACGCGTAACATTGATCTCTTTCTTTGGGAGCAGCCTGAAAGACCAGCCCGGTTCACCGAGCCGACGCAAAGCCAGGTTAAGACCTGCTAGCGCCATCATCCAGGCCGTTGAGTGCTCCACGTCGATACTGATAAAGCGAACACGATGTTGAGCATGCCAGAGCAACAGTTCATTAACCGTGGGTGCCGGGCCGGTAAATGGCCCAACAAGCGTATCGCCACAAAGGAAACGCTTCGGTGGCGTGACACCTGAAATGGCTTCTGCAGGGCAGACAAAAAGGCAGTCTCCGCACTCAATACACCGGGAACCGTCAACGGATATTGTTCCCTCTACCAGAGAAAACACCTGCGCAGGGCACACGTCCGCGCAGGCATGGCAGGAGGCAGAGCGAAAACGGTGACGGACGCAATCGTGCGTTACGCCCATCACCGGGGCAAATGTCATCGTGACCATCAGCCAATACTAAAGAAAACAAAGCGCAGCATCAGTTCGCCGACAATCAGCAACGCGCTTCCTGCCAGCATCGTGCCTCGCGCGTTCTTCAGTCCACCCGCAGCAAAGCAGAGCATACCCAGGACGGAAACACACCAGCTCAGCAAATGCATAATGCGCAGTTGCTCAAGCACCTGCAGCGGCGCGTGAGGGAAGGTCACCACAGTGTTATCCATTGCTGATATGTCCGCCAGCCAGACGGGCTGCATGACAAGGCGAGCAAGCACCACCAGTGTGACGATCGCTACCGCAACGCTTGCAGCACGTCGCGTTTTCGCCGCCAGAGCCACACAGGCCGAACCAATAATCCCCACGGAGCCAATAAACAGCACCAGCGTGTTGAGGTGCTGCCAGGTGACGACCGAAGTGTGAATGTAGATTTGTGCCATACAGAACACATCCACCAGCCCGACAACGCCCGCCACCACCAGAAGCAGTTTCCATCCTGGTTTTTTTGCGAACAGCAGAAGGGTCGCGAGGCCAAGCGCAGCCAGATAGAGACTGGCAAAGATGATTTCACGGCTTAGCCAGGAGCTGGCGACGTGACGCAGCGCGTTCAGGGCATTGAGCGGGTAGCCCATGTGCAGCGCCGAGGCGAGAAGCCCCAGGCTGGCCAGCACAAAGGCTCCTGCGGCGGCAATCAGCAGGCTGCGGTGAGGTGTATCCGTTCCTGTCACTGCCTGACGACCAAACGCCAGCCAGAGCGTTACACCAACCGATCCCTGCAGGAACAGCGTGAAAATCAGCAGCGGTAACTCATGCATGACGTTTCCCCTCTTTCTCTGCACCCTGATGCGCTTTAATCACCAGGTTCGGCTTCGTTATCGATGAATCCGGCAACCCTTTCGCATCGCAGACCGTGCCGTATTTCGCCCGCAGTTCATCAATCGGACCAAATTTGATCGCTTCGAGTGGACAGGTTGCCACGCAGACAGGCTGCTCCCCTTTCGCCTGTAGATCGACACAGAGATCGCATTTCGACATCTGTCCCGTCTGCTCATTGAGCTGAGGCGCGCCGTAAGGGCATGACCACGCACAATAGCCGCAGCCGACGCACTTATCCGTATCGACACGCACGATGCCGTCGCCCGGACGCTTGTGCATCGCGGTGGTTGGGCAGTTTTTGGTGCAGATGGGGTCCGCACAGTGGTTACAGGAAATAGAGAGCGTATAGGCAAAGACGTTATTGCTCACACCGCCCTGCCCGGTCGGGATGAAATTCCCGCCGTTGACTTCGTACACGCGACGAAAACGACGCCCGACTTCCAGATTGTTTTTATCTTTGCATGCCACCTGACAGGCTTTGCAGCCCGAGCAGCGGGAAGAGTCGATAAAAAAGCCCAGTTGTTTGTCGCTCACTGGCGCGTAGTGTTTGAACTGACTCATGCTTTAGCCACCTCCACCAGCATGGTTTGATGTGAATTCCCTTTCGCAAGCGCGGTGATGCGGGCCGAACTGAGCACGTTCGCACAGCCGCCCTTATCAACGCCCTGCTCATCCGGCTGCCACCAGGCTCCGGCCTGCATTGCCACCACGCCCGGAATGATGCGTGGCGTAACCTCTGCCGGGATTTCGCAAATGCCGCGGGCATTATGAATACGCACGGTATCGCCCTGCGCAATGCCACGTTTTTGCGCGTCCTGTGGATTAATCCACAGCTTTTGCTGCTGCGCCTCTATCAACCACGGGTTGGCATACTGGGTGGAGTTGGCTCGGTTTTTCCCTTTCCAGGTAATCAGCTGCAGCGGGAAGGTTTTCGCCAGGTCATCTTCTGGCCCTTCATGGGCGGGAACGTAATGCGACAGCGCCGGAATTTCCGGGTGATGCATGTCATAGAGACGTTTCGAGAAAATCTCAATTTTCCCTGAGGGCGTCGGGAACGGATGATTTTGCGGATCGCGAATATTGTCTTCAAAGGCGATAAAAGGCGCACTTTTGAAGAGATGCTGACGTGTTTTTTGCAGCGTCGCGAAGTCAGGCAGATTTTCGTCTGGCATCGCCAGCCGGGTCTGTTCCCAGATATGTTCAATCCACGCTTTTTCATCACGACCCTGGCTGAACTCACGCTCAATACCCAGTTTAGCGGCAACTTCACGCAGCCAGTCATAATCTGAACGGCGCTCAAATTCAGGTTCGATCAGCTTCTCTGACAGAATCAGATAGCTTGCTGTTCCCCAGGTTTCACCAATATTCCAGCGTTCCATAAAGCTGGTTTCAGGCAACAAGAGGTCGGCGTATCTGGCACTCGGCGTCATAAACAGATCGCTTGCAACGATAAACTGAATTTTCGACTCGTCTTCCAGTACGCGGGTCGCCCGGTGAAGATCGGGATTCTGGTTTGCAAGATAGTTACCCGCCAGCGAGAAGAGGATACGGATATTGCTGTCCAGTTTTTCGGCATCCTTCAGGCCCACATCAGGCGTTACCTTTGAGGCGTCGTCAGCGGCCTGCACCCAGTTCATTACCGAAATTTTCGCTTTCACCGGGTTATCCGGCATTTCCGGGCCGGCAGCGAATTTTCGGTTTGCACAACCGCCATAGCCAGCCGCCCAGCCCCCTTTAACCCCGACGTTGCCGGTCAGCGTCGCCAGTAAGGTGGAGCCACGGGCGGTACGCTCACCGCAGTTGTGACGCTGCGGGCCCCAGCCCTGAATCAGCGCGGCAGGTTTCGTTGTGGCGTAATCACGCGCCAGTTGACGGATCGTCTGCGCTGGCACATGGGTGATTTTCTCTGCCCATTCTGGCGTTTTCGCCACACCATCTTTCGCGCCAGTCAGGTAAGCGACGAGAGATTCGTTCTCCGGAACGCCTTCCGGCATTGAGGCTTCGTCAAAACCGAGGGTATAGCGCTGAATAAAGTCACGATCGTGCAGATTTTCCGTGACAATCACGTACATCATCGCATCCATCAGCGCATTGTCCGTGGTGGGGAGCAGCGGTATCCACTGATCGGCAAGCGAGGAAACCGTATCAGAGTAACGTGGATCGACAACGATAAAGCGTGTGCCGTTTTGCTTCATCTTCTGGTAGAAGTAGTTGCTGTGGCCGAAAATGGTTTCCGTCGGGTTATGCCCCCAGAGAATAACCAGTTTGGTATCCAGCAACGTGTCCAGAGAACTGCCGCTGGCGGCAGTTCCGTAGGTATAGGGTGTTGCAGCCGCCGTATTACCCATACTCACCGAGTGATAGCTTTCGAGATAGCCGCCCGTTAAGTTGAGCAGGCGACGAACCATTTTATCGCCGGAAAAAGTACCACCGGAAACCGCTGTTCCCACATGAACATAACGTGAGGATGCGCCATATTTTTGCGTAATAGTTTTTAATTGATTCGCAATAAGCGTGGTCGCTTCATCCCAGGAAATACGTTCGAATTTTCCTTCACCGCGTTTTCCCACGCGTTTCATCGGGTATTTCAGTCGATCGGGATGATATACGAATTTTCTGTATGCACGTCCACGAATACAAGCGCGCATTACTGGCATTTGAGGATCAAGTTCATTATCCGGGCGCGTGGAGATTCGGGTCACCACACCCTCACTCACATGAGCACGAATATCACACTTGCCACCGCAGTCAAAGGTGCTGCACGTCTGCACCACTTTTTCTTCGGGGATAATATCTGCTGCAGGTGTAACCCTCGCCTGTGCTTTCCCGGCTGTCGCGATAAACGGAAGCGCAGCCAGCGCTGAACCCGCCTGTATAAAATTACGCCGCGAAATAGCCGGAACCAGGCTGTCTCCCTGGCTGTTTATTTTTTTCATTGCTCGTTCCTTCAAATAAAAATGCATTCTCGTGTTTTTGCAGGAACGAACATTGATAATTATCAAGCTAATCCTTCAGGAGTATCCTCAACGATCTAATTCAAAGGTTACCGTTGCAATTTGGCCCGTTTCATCCATGACGAGTAATTGATATTTGCCTGGCAAAGACAATTGAAGAGAATAATTCCTGTTTCGATTCTCTAAGGGTTCTCCATTTAAAAACCACCATCGCTGCCCTTCTCCACCGCTGGTCGAAACCGAAAGGGTCATATTTCCCTCGCCAGGGAGACGTTTAATCACCGCCCCCTCTCTGATACCCGAAAGTATTAGCGGCGGCACGTTGTTATTGTCCAGCGGCGGGCAATGGGTTGAGGAGGCTGGCAGACGTGCCGCCCTTTTTTCAGCAGCGGGCAGCCAGGGCTCCAGCGGCAGTGGCCACACATCGACTATCTTCTCTGTTGCATCCGGGCAGTCTGCCGCAACGCGTTTACCTGTTTTATCCACCCAGATCGGGAAACGAATCCCGCGGATGCCTTCCTGCTCTGGCAGCAGTAGCGTCGGCGGTTCACTTCCCTCCAGCAGCCATGTTGAGAGGCGGCGTCGACAGTTTTCACTCCCTTCCGGCTGCGACTGACCACCAGGCCAGCAGATTACGCCCCGTCCCACGCCTGAAGGACGGGGATCGCGTGGCAATCGCGCCTCATCAATCGTTGAGCGAGACTGAAGCATATTATTCACCTGATTCAGCAGAGGCACAGCGCTCGCAAAACCAAACTGCCCCGCCACCGGCGTACCATCCGGTCGCCCGGTCCAGATGCCAATGACGTAACGAGCGTTGATCCCGATGGCCCACGCGTCGCGGTAGCCGTAGCTGGTGCCGGTTTTCCACGCCAGCGGCGCGACCTGCGGCAGGGCGTTATCCGGCAAGGGTTGCGCTTCATTAGCCAGAATACGGCGAATAATCCACGCAGAGCCTTGCGATAATAAAGGGCGCTCGATCAGCGGATCGCCAGGCTGTAAACGTAATCGCCCGGCTTTACCGTGTCGGGCAAAAGCGCTGTACGCGGCGGTAATGTCAGCCAGTCGCGCACCAGCGCCCCCCAGAATTAAGGACAAATTAGGCTGCGCACCCGCAGGCAAAATAAGGGGTAAACCTGCATTGTTCAGCATCCCTGCAAAGCGTTTTGGACCGAACGCTTCCAGCACCTGAACAGCAGGCAGGTTGAGGGAACGCACCAGCGCTTCGCTCATGCTCACCGGCCCGTGAAAGCCACTGTCGAAATTACCGGGGCGATAATCCCCTGTTTTTCGCGGCACATCCTGGAGCAATGAGGCAGGATGAATGAGGCCATCATCCAGGGCCATGCCATAAATAAAGGGTTTTAGTACCGATCCCGGCGATCGAATGGCGTTGACCATATCCACATGGCTGAAGCGCGTGTCATCATTGATATCCACCGATCCAACCCAGCCGCGTACTTTCATATCCGTATGATCCACGACGATCATCGCTAACGAACTGCGCGCAGGCAGACGCGATTTCCAGTTCATCGCCAGCTCTTCAAGCTGCCGTTGCAGGGATGCATTAAGGGTAGTCACAATTTTTGTATCGCGACTTTTACCGAGCATCATGCGTGAAAAGAGTGGTGCCAGCTGTGGCATTTGCCGTGGAGCCAGCCATACGGGCTCCTCGCGGGATTCTTTAACCTGTTCTGCCGACCAGACGCCCTGGGTCACCATTCGCTCAAGAACTTTATTACGTGCCGCTTCCGCGCGTTCCGGCCAGCGGTCAGGACGTAAGCGGCTTGGTGCCTGCGGCAACACGGCCAGCAGTGCTGCTTCGGAATAACTCAGTTGTGACGGCGGTTTTCCCAGATAGGTCCAGCTTGCCGCGCCCACCCCCTGCAGCGTGCCGCCAAAAGGGGCCCGGTTGAGATAAAGCGTGAGAATGTCTCGTTTAGAGAGGTGCCACTCCAGCTGAATAGCACGCCAGAGCTGACGAATTTTGCCGCCAAAAGTGCGCGGATGAGGATCAAGAAGACGTGCAACCTGCATAGTGAGCGTGCTTCCTCCGGAAACGACCTTCCCGGAACGGAGATCCTGCCAGGCGGCACGCAGTACGGAGAAAGGGTTTACACCGGGGTGATCCCAGAACCAGCGATCTTCATACTGGATCAGGGCATCAAGATAACGCGGGGAAACCTCTTCAATGGTAACCGGATAGCGCCAGATGCCTTCGCTGTCGGCAAAGCGCCAGAGCGGCGTACCGTGCTCATCCACAACCACCCGCGCAGGATTGACCTCTTTCAGGGGCAACGGCCACAGGCGGTCAGCAGCAATTATCAGCCCCCATAAAACGAGAAGCGCTCCCGCCAGCCACAGCCAGCGGGAGCGTATCAGACGAGCCATAAGCATATTAAGGAACAACAATCAGCGGACCACTGGCCGCCCCCGTTGCCCGCCACTGCGGAACATACATGGACTCGACCATCGGAACCGGCACCTGGTAGGTACCCGGCGTTACGGCACGAGCCAGATAGACCAGCGTGACCGGCTGACCTTCATTGACTGGTACTGCCGCCACAAAGCGATCGTCACGGAATTCCATATGCTGAATATCCGCCTGCTGCATCTGGCTGAGCAGGTTCTGCACTTCGCTGCCGCTGTCCTGCAGGCTGGCGCTGCTGTTCGCCAGGTTCTGATTTTCCAGCTCCAGCCCTGCCGGAAGCAGGTCAACCACCAGCGCATCCGGCACATTCTGGCTGGCTTTGACCTCAAGCCACACCAGCACCAGTTCGCCGCTCTTGAGAGAAGAGAGGGATTTCGTGCTGCCGTCTGTCGCCAGAATATGACGTTCAACCTGCAAGACATTAGAAGACGGCTGAGGTGCATATTCCGGATAACCGGTGCTGTCCAGGCGCACCCACAGCGGCGCGACACCAGTGTTGGTGACCTGCAGCGCGCCAAGCTGGTCGCCGTTCAGGTTTTGTAGCTGCGGCTTATCGCCGCTTAAGGTGGTATCAGAAAGTGAGGTTGTGGCCTGCCATGCCCCTGAGAGGGTTTGCAGCGAACGTCCGGCCAGGAATAGCGCATTGCTCTCCTGCGTGGATAGCCAGCGCTGGCTAAACGCCTCTTCAGACAAGGCGTTTAGCAGTGTGTTCTGCGCATCCGGCAGTAGCTTGTACTCTTCCAGAAGGGAAAGCATCAGTGCGTTGTCGCGAAGCTGACTGCCGTAATCCGCCATCCAGTTTCTGCTGTCGTTACGCGGCGTCTTGAGAGCCAGATCCAGCGCTTGCTGGCTGCGTGGTGCGTCACCCATCAATTTGAGCGCCATACCCAGTTGCATCAGCGGCAGACCGGAAGCGGCCTGCGCGTGGCGCTCCCAGATCTCACGCAATGCACCAAGCGGTGCTTTTTGCTGACGCGCCAGCACCAGCGCAGCATAAGCCTGCACGGCAAACTTACTAGCCTGCGTGTCGTCGCTATAGCGGATGGACATCATGCCTGGGTCCTGCAGATAGCGCAGCAGTCGGTTGTTAGCGTTGTTTACCGCATCAGTGGGGACGCTATAGCCTTGCTCTCCTGCTCGAACGAGGAAATCTGTTACATAGGCTGTCAGCCAGTATTCTTCCGGGCCGTTTTTATCCCACAGCGCGAAACCGCCGTCGTCACGCTGCATTTGCAGCAGGCGGGAGATACCGAGATCAATAGCCGCACGACGTTTATCGTCCGTATCACCTTTGATGCCAAGCGCTGCCAGCTGCGCCGCGTTGGTATAGAGCGACGGGAACAGACCGCTGGTGGTTTGCTCCAGACATCCGTAAGGATAGGCCTGCAGTTCGCGAATATAACGCGCCAGATTGAGAGGCGGTTTGCCGCTGAGCAACAGTTGCCCCTGCAACGTTGCCGAAGAGAAACCGTTGATATGCTGTGCTGGTGCGATCCAGGACTCGCCTGGGTTCAGCATGGCACCAGTATTCACCGTCTGCGCCGGGAAGGCCGGACGCACACCAATTTTCCAGCTCTTCTGCTGCGGTGTAAACGTCTCACCAGGCAGTTGAAGGCCCGTCACCTGAGCGGTAAGTTCCCCGTCGCCATAACCATCCAGCGCACGTACAGGAATAAACATCGTACTGCGCGCGCCAGGCGGGAGCTGTACCGGCTGGGGCTGCGCCCCTTCAAGTGCCAGCTTACCGGACGCCGTTAATGCAATGTTCAGCGTTTGCGGCTGGTCGGTCAGGTTGGTCAGATCAAGCGTCAGCCGTGAAGTATCGCCACTTGCCAGGAAGCGCGGCGTGTTAAGTTCGGTGATAACCGGTGCGGCCACAATCACCTTGCTCTCACTGCTGCCGAAATCGTCTTCCGTCCATGCCTGCGCCATCAGACGCAGCTCACCATTGAAATCACCAATCGGCAGCGTAATGGTGCCTTCACCATTGGCATCCAGCGCTACCGGTTGCGCCTGCTGGGCGATGATCGTGACGTGGTTCACCAGCGGTTTACCGCCGCGCTTCAGCTCGTCACCGTCACCACCGAATCGCAGGGCAGCCATACGTCCCTGCCCTTCAATCACCTGGCCGTAGATATCGTAGATATCCGCGCCGTAGCGCTTCTGGCCGAAGAACGCCTGCCACGGATCTGGCGTGACGTAATCAGTAATATTCAGTACACCGCTGTCTACCGCTGAAACGAGCACATTCACTTTTTGAGGTACGGCCCCCTCTTTCACACTGGCTTTTACCTTCACGGACAGCGTCTGGTTTGGACGTATCTTCTGCGGGTTTTCCAGCGCGATGTTCAGGCGGCGATTCTCGTCGCCCATCGGCAGATGCAGCAGACCAACCGCACGTTTCGGCGTAGCGGATTTGGATTTATCGCCAGGACGCACCACCAGTGTGCTGAGGTAGAGGTCGTGACGTTTCCAGGTTTTATCGACCGGAATATCCAGATCAAGGCCGTTTGCCGGTACGTCGATCTCTTTCCACCACAGCGGCCCCTCGCTGGATTCGATCATCGCGTAGCCTTTACCCGCAGCCGGAGCGGCGATATGCAGTTTGAGGGTGTCGCCTGGCTGGTAGGACGGTTTATCCAGTTTCAGGGTCACGCGGTCAGGACGCGCCGCGCCCGTGCCGTCGCTGTTATCCTGCCAACTGTAGCCAGCCCAGAAGCGCACACTGCTCACCATTTCGTCAGGTGCTTTGACTTCCAGGCGATAAGAGCCCCACTCCACCGGGAAGGTGACTTTTCCCGTTTCATCGGCCTTGAGGGTCAGTTCCTGCTCGCCTTCAACCAGATCTTTTTGATCAAACTGAGACTGCCAGCCATCGCTCTCTGACCAGTTCCAGTAGTAGTCACGACGCTCGCGGATCAGACGTACCTGTAGCCCGGAAACGGCTTTTTTAGACCCACTGGCATCGGCATAAACGATGTCAAAGCTGGCATTGCCGTTTTCATCAACGATAGGCTGGTTGATGGTGGTATCAGTGCGATAGTCGTAAACCGCCTTGCTGGCGAACTGCGGGCGGATGCCTGGCAATGTCGTTGCGGGCCAGATAGCCTGCTCAGCGCGACGCGTCACCGGACGACCGCCCGACTCAAGCAGGCTGGCCTGCAGGATCAGTTGCAGCGGGGAGTGCACCTCTTTCCACTGACTTTCGGTTGTGACCTGGCCGCGGCCCTGATCATCCAGCGTAAGCTGAACCTCGTCCAGACTGCGGCTCAGGTTCTCCTCGGCGATATCACCAAACTGGAAGCCCGGCAACGCAGCGACGGCCTCACGTAACGGCCGCAGGAAAAGCTGGCCTTGCAGCGTATTACCGTTAGCGGGTGCACCATACAGGTAATATCCCACCACGTTAAAGTCCACATCATCCTGCGGTGAAACTGGCGCTTTTTGTCCCGTCAGGTTCAGTGCCATCCGCTCCGGCATAAAATCTTCAACATGGAAGTCCCACAGACGCTGCAGGTTATCGCCCGTATTGGCGCGGATATGCCACATGCCGGTCTGCGCCCCGCTGTCGAGCGGATAGTTAAAGCGATAAAGACCGTTTTCCGGCTGGATAACGGTGGTGCGTGCCACCTGCCCGTCCGGACGCAGCACATCAAGTTTTATCGGCTGCGCAGGCAACGGCTTACCGTCGCTGTCGCGCAGTAAGCCATTGAGGATCACCGTTTCACCCGGACGATAGAGATCGCGCGGGCCAAACATAAAGAACTGTTTGCTGTATCCTGGCGCACCCGCAATATCAAACTCCGCCAGGTCAAGCGCCGGGAGTTTGAGGTCGAGCAGCGTGGTCTGGCCGTCCTTGCTCGCCAGAACCAACGCCGCCTCTTTATCAGTTTCGAGTTTTGCATGACCGTCCGCATCGCTGTTTGCCTCAGCAAGGGTCTGCCCTTTATCGTTCAGCAGCGTAACGGTCACACCAGATTGTGCCGCGCCGTTTTCCAGGCTCTGGGTGAAGATGTCCAGACGATTATGATAACGGTGAGCGGACAACCCAATATCACTTAAGGTAAAGAGCGTGGCGGCATTGCTGTAGTTGTAGTGCCCGGCCTGGTTCATCACCGCAATGTAGACGCCAGACTGCTGAAGCGGCTTAATATCCCGCAGCGGCAGCAGCAGTTTTTCACGCGTGTTGCGCGCCGGGTTAAGGTCAAAACGACCGGTATAAACCAGCTCAGCCATCTTCAGCAGATTGTCAGACTCCCAGTTGGTCAGGGAGTTACGGTATTCCCACTGGCTGACAAACGAGGCCAGTGACTCCGGCTTCACGCGGTAGAAGTTCACATCCACATTATTGACGTTAAGCACCATCACCGGCAGACCTTCAACGACTTTACCCGGCAGCAGCGAGCCACGGCTGGCGAAACCCACGGTCGGTTCAACATCTCTTGTGGTCAGGGCTTTTTCGTAATCAATACCAAAAGTCGCTTTGTTCAGCGCCTGCAGATTACGTTCAACGGTAACGACCAGATTACGGTTTGGCTCCAGGTGGCGCAGGCGCAGCTCTTTCAGGTTTGGTGCAAGTTCCCACGCCCCGTCCACTTTGCCGCTTTTTTTATCAACCACATGCACCGTTTTGGCGAAATCCTGATCGGGATTCAATGGAACAGAGAAGGTCAGCACCAGCGTGGCGGCACCGTCAAGCTGGACTTCGGAGGCATCCAGCAGGGTCAGCTCTTTCCCCTGACTCTGTGCGGCCAGTTTTGCCAGCTTTTCTGCGTCTGGTTTTTCCGGTGCTTTTGGCGTCGTGGCGGTAGATGCTGCGGGAGCCGCTGCCTGAGGTTTTTCATCGCTGTTATCACAGCCGACAAGCGTGAACGTGGTAAGTAGCGCGAGAGCAATCGCGGCTAAGCGAAACGGTTTCATCCTTTGTCCCTGGCCCGTGGAGCCTGTTGGTCGTCATCCGGATAAGTATTATCCGCAAGTTTCATTAATACAAAAAGTCCAATTTTAGAATCTGGAATGCTTCTCGCAACTTGCGCGCGCGGAGAACACCGGCCCTGTTACGCCGATCACACCCTTAAACGTTACATGTTACTTTTCAGGTCATTTGTTTTTAAAACAACAAGATAGATGGATGCACAGGCTCATTGCCTGCTAGTTTTAAGCCTAAGACGCACGCAGAGTGCGCGGTTCAAAAAGAGAGAAAGCCATGAAACGAGCCGTGAACGCCTTACAAAATTTCGGAAAATCACTTTACGGTCCTGTACTTATCTTACCCATTGTCGGTCTGTTTATCGCCTTTGGTAATGTGCTGGGTAACGGCAACCTGGCTGAATATCTGCCGTTTTTGGGGCATCCGCTGATTCAGCATATTGGCCAGCTGATCGCCAAATCTGCCGTGTCGGTGCTGGTTAACCTTGCGCTGGTGTTTGCCGTTGGCATTCCTATTGGCCTGGCCGCACGCGATAAAGGCTACGCGGCGTTGATTGGCCTGGTCACTTTTGTGGTGTTTATCAATGCCATGAACGTCACGCTGCAGTTACAGGGTGCACTGGCACCCGCAGATCAGATGAAAGCCGCCGGGCAAAGTATGGTGTTGGGCGTTCAGGTGCTGGAGATGGGTGTCTTTGCTGGCATTTTGACCGGAGCGCTTTCTGGATACCTGTATAACAAATACTCCGGCGTACAGTTTAACGGCGCAATGGCGATTTACTCCGGCCACTGCTTTGTCGCCATCGTGATGCTGCCCGTCTCCATGCTGCTCGGCGTGCTGATGAGCGAACTTTGGCCATTTGCCCAGCACGGTATTAGCGCGATGGCGCTCGCCATCAAAGGCTCTGGCCCGTTCGGCGTAGCCATCTACGGTTTCCTTGAACGTATTCTGGTGCCGACCGGCCTGCACCATCTGGTCTATACACCGTTCCTCTATACCGAACTGGGCGGCACGCAGGAGGTGTGCGGCGCAACCTATCAGGGCGCACGCAATATCTACTTCGCCGAGATGGCCTGCCCGGAGGTGAAGCAGCTCAGCAGCACCGTAGTGTGGGATGCACGCGGCATCAGCAAAATGTTTGGCCTGCCCGCCGCCGCACTGGCAATGTACATGACCGCAAAGCCGGAGCGTAAAGCTATTGCGAAAGCGATTCTGATCCCGGCGGCGCTCACCTCCCTGCTGGTGGGCGTGACCGAGCCGATTGAGTTCTCCTTCCTGTTCGTTGCGCCGTTGCTGTTCGTGGTGCATGCGGTGCTGACCGGCATCGGCATGATGCTCTTTTCTCTGCTCGGCGTTCACGCTATCGGCGCGAACGGGATTATTGATTTCATTCTTTACAACCTGCCGCTCGGCACGGAGAAGTCCAACTGGCCGATGTACATCGTGGTCGGGCTGATCATGTTCGCCCTCTACTTCGTGGTGTTCCGCTTCCTGATCCTGCACTTCAACATGAAAACGCCAGGACGTGAGGATGAAGATCAGGAGACGCGCCTCTACAGCAAGCAGGAGTACCAGGCGAAAGGCAATAACGACGGGCTGGGCGAGTCCATCGTGGTGGGTCTGGGCGGCCGGGAAAATATTGAAGTGGTGGATAACTGCTACACCCGCTTACGCGTCACGGTGAAGGACATCGCCATCATCGACGAGCCACGCCTCAGGGCGACCGGCGCGAAGGGGATTATCAAACAAGGTAACAACGTTCAGGTGGTCTACGGGCTGCATGTCAAAAAAATGCGAGAAGCCGTTGAGACGTTTCTCTGAAAGGAGCTAAAGATGTTTACACCCCCGTTTATTCTCTCTATTGCCGGCGGCGGCAGCACCTACACGCCAGGTATTGTGAAAAGCCTGATGGTGCGTCTGCAGGATTTTCCGCTCGCTGAAATTCGCCTGTATGATATTGACGAAGCGCGCCAGAACACCATTGCGCCGGTGGTTGAGAGAGTCATTCGCGACCACAGCCAGAGCATTAAATTCACCGTGACAAGCGACCCGGAGGTGGCCTTCAGCGGCGCGCACTTTGTTTTCGCGCAAATGCGCGTCGGCCAGTACAAAATGCGTGAGCAGGATGAGAAGATCCCGCTGCGTCACGGCGTGGTCGGCCAGGAAACCTGCGGACCCGGCGGGCTGGCGTATGGTCTGCGGACGATCCTGCCGATGGTGGAACTTATCGATCGGGTGGATCGCTACGCGCATGAACCAGCCTGGCTCGTTAACTCCTCTAACCCGGCGGCGATCGTCGCGGAGGGCGTGCGCCGCCTGCGCCCGAATGCCCGTGTGCTAAACATCTGCGATATGCCGGTGGCCGCGATGCGCAATATGGGGGCGATTCTGGGCGTGGATCGCCACAAGCTGGAGGTGGACTATTTTGGTCTGAACCACTTCGGCTGGTTTACCCGTGTGCTGGTGGACGGCGAAGATAAACTGCCGGAACTGCGCCGCCATATCGCGAAGTTTGGTCTGCTAACGGAAGATGCGGCGAAAACTGACCCGCAGCACTCCGATCCATCGTGGGTGAAAACCTGGCGCAACATAAAGCCCGTCATGGACAACTTCCCGGAATATCTGCCGAACCCGTATCTGCAGTATTACCTGATGCCAAACCAGATTGTGGAGCACCAGAACCCGGACTATACCCGTGCCAACGAAGTGATGAACGGGCGTGAGAAAAAACTGTTTGCTGCAGCCGAAGAGTACAAGCGTACCGGGATTTTGCCGGATGCCTTCCACGTGGGTGTACACGGTGAGTTTATTGTCGATGTCGCCCGTTCGCTGGCCTTTAACCTGCGGAGCCGCCATCTGGTGATGGTGGAAAACCGCGGCGCAATTACCAACCTGCCATACGATGCGGTGGTGGAAGTGCCAGCCTATATCACTTCCGAAGGGCCGGAACCCATCCGCGTGGGCCAGGTGCCGCTGTTCCATCAGACACTGCTGCAACAGCAGCTCGCTTCCGAACAACTGCTGGTAGAGGCGACCATCGAAGGCAGCTATGAGAAAGCGTTGCAGGCATTCACCCTGAACCGTACCGTGCCGACCATGGAGCACGCAAAAGCGATTCTGGATGAGATGATCGAGGCCAACCGGGAATACTGGCCTGCGCTGCAAAAAGCCTGGCAAAACGGCGAAGCGGTGAAAAAATAAGGGCTTGCTCGCGAGTTGAACGTGGTTTGCTTGTCGGTGTCAGAAAAAACACCGACAATCCTTTTTTACAGAAAAGAATGGAGGCAACCATGTCCACTTCATATTTTGTCGCCGCCGACTGGCTGATTGAGCACGGTGACGACCCGGAAGTCCAGATTATTGACGCGCGAATGGCTCCGCCGGGGCAGGAGCATCGCGACATTCCCGCCGAATACCGTGCAGGGCATCTGCCCGGCGCGGTATTTTTTGATATCGAAGCCCTTTCCGATCACACCTCTCCCCTGCCGCACATGCTGCCACGCCCGGAAGCCTTCTCCGTGGCGATGCGTGAACTTGGCGTGAATCGCGACAAACATCTGGTTATCTACGACGAAGGTAACCTCTTTTCCGCACCGCGCGCGTGGTGGATGCTGAAAAACTTCGGCGTCGAAAAAGTCTCGATTCTGGCGGGCGGTCTCGCAGGCTGGAAGCGCGATGAACTGCCGCTCCAGCAGGGTGACGTGACGCTACCAGAAGGGGAGTTCGATGCGACATTTGACGCGAACGTGGTAAAACGCCTGACTGACGTACTGGTGGTCAGCCATGAAAAAACGGCGCAAATCGTCGATGCCCGCCCTGCCCCACGTTTTAATGCTGAAGCGGATGAACCACGTCCGGGGCTGAAGCGCGGCCACATTCCGGGCGCACTGAACGTGCCGTGGGGCGATCTGGTGTTTGAAGGCGAACTGAAAACCACCGACGAACTGCGCGCTATATTTGTCCGTCAGGGCGTTGATTTGCATCGTCCGATTATTGCCAGCTGCGGCTCCGGCGTGACGGCGTGCGTGGTCATTCTGGCTCTCGCAACGCTGGGAGCAAACGATGTGTCGCTGTATGACGGCGCATGGAGTGAATGGGGTGCGCGCGACGACCTGCCGGTTGAACCCGCAAAATAATGGATAACCGCCTGACAACGTTGCTAACGCGCGGGACGTCACTGACCCGCGCAGAGTATCGTGTGCTCGCCCACCTCACGGAGCATCCGCTACTGGTGGGCAACATCACGGTGCGCGAACTGGCGCAGGTGACATTTGTCTCGACCGCCACCATCATGCGCTTATGTCAGAAACTGGGTTTTAGCGGCTTTAGCGAGTTTATCTGGCACTGCAAGCAGTTACTTTCAGACACGCCACACATTGCCGTCCAGGGGCAATCCCTCCCGGAACTGCCCGCGCTGTTCAGCCAGTTTATCGCCAATTATCAGCAAACTTTTCAGTGGGTGACACAAGACAAGCGTCAGCAGTTTGCCGATCTGCTCCGCCAGAAAGAGAGTTTCTTTCTCTACGGTGCGGGGTTTTCTTATCTCTTCGCCGAGTACCTGACCAAGAAATTGCAGGTGCTGGGCAAAACGGCATTTATCTCCGGGCCAGGTGACAGCCGGAACATTTTCCTCAGTAACGCCGCACGCTATCAGGTATTTATTGCCGTCTCCCGCAGCGGTGAAACGGAGCAGGTGCTCGATAAAGCGCGGATCGCCAAAAATGTCGGCATGAAGGTCGTCGCTTTTACCCGCGCCTCTGCGAATACGCTGGCGGGGATGGCGGATCTGCATTTCGCGTTGTATGACGAAGCGGTGCACTACGCCGCCGAAGCGGCAGGCGTAACGTCGTTTGAGTCGAACCTGGTACTTTTAATGGATTTACTGCTGCTGGAAGCAACGGGGTGAAACCACCCCGCTGTAATCAGATGATGCGGTTGGTCTTGAGATCGCGCAGGAACCCGCCCCAGCGACGCTCATAAAATGGCGTGATGTGCTCGGTAATAAAGTGGCTGATGCCTTTCTCGCCTTTTTTCACCTCACAAATATCAATCGGTTCATCGCCCGGCAGCGTGTCGGTAGCTACGCTTCCCGTTGCCTGAATGATCTCGTCAATATCACCGTCAGCCTCAATACCAATCAGCAGCACTGGCTGCTCGTCGGCGCTCTCTTTGATGGAGCAGAGGAACGCGCGTTTCACCGGCTTGATGGTTTTGAACAGCGTGGTCAACGAGTCAATCATCTGCGCAGGCGGTTCGGCCACTTCAGACAGCAGCAGCGTTTCGCCCCCTTCCAGCACTTCCTGCGTGCTGAGCGGGTTACCCTCTTCGCCAACCAGATGGCTGATTTCACGCGGGGTGAACTCTTTTCCGGTCGGCAGTTTGGCATTGAGGAACAGCGTTTCGCCCAGCGTCATTTCAAACAGGGTACGCACCGGCATCACCACAAACGCCTGCTCATCTTCAACTGCTTGCTGCAATGCTTCCAGAGAGGTAAAGAACGGGATCACCGAGGTGCCATCGTCTTTCTCCCAGTGCAGCAGATCCAGCGCGCTGTCTTCCACAACCTGTTCGCCTTCCGCAGCGGTTCCCGGCACCCAGACGGTGGATTCCAGCAGCGTGCGGAAAAACGCCGGACGGTGGGCGGGCTCGGTCGCCGCCTGCTCCAGCAGGGTTTCTAATTCGTTTTTGGTTTCAGACATAACAATTCCAGATGATGCATTTCCCCCTCACCCCGGCCCTCTCCCTCAAGGGAGAGGGAGCAAACCATCCCCTCTCCCCCTGGGAGAGGGTTAGGGTGAGGGCAAAAAGATTACTCAGCCGTCAGCAGGTTCGCCACGGTACGCACGCCCAGGCCAGTCGCGCCCGCTGACCACTGCTCAACTGCCGCTTTACGGTACGTCGCGGAGCAGTCAATGTGCAGCCAGCCTTCGTGATAATTTTCAACGAAGTGAGACAGGAAGCCTGCCGCTGTGCTTGCCCCCGCCGGGTACGCTGCGCTGGCGGTGTTGTTCAGTTCGGCGAAGTTAGACGGCAGCTGGCTACGGTGGAACTCGGCCAGCGGCAGACGCCAGAACGGCTCGTTTTCCGCAGCCGCGCTTGCCAGCAGGCGAGCGGCCAGCTTGTCGTCGAAGCTGAACAGGGCGTGGTAGTCGTTGCCCAGGGCGGTTTTCGCCGCACCGGTCAGGGTCGCCATGTCGATAATCAGCTCTGGCTTCTGCGCAGAGGCATCGATCAGGCCATCGGCCAGCACCAGGCGGCCTTCGGCGTCGGTGTTCATCACCTCAACGTTTTTACCGTTGCGATAGCGGATGATGTCGCCCAGCTTGAAGGCATTACCGCTCACCATGTTGTCCGCGCAGCACAGGTAGAGCTTCACGCGCTTGTTCAGACCGCGAGTGATAGCGAACGCCAGCGCGCCGGTAACGGTCGCCGCGCCGCCCATGTCGGACTTCATGGAGTCCATGAACGCGCTCTGCTTCAGACTGTAGCCGCCGGTATCAAAGGTAATGCCTTTCC
>OJJJ01000265.1_pt1 | contig 30612 bp, 27 predicted proteins | sample 1596311 | NCBI WGS metagenome assembly OJJJ01 (sample SAMEA4350140, study PRJEB24818) | metagenome | biome: human; feature: gut; material: faeces | place: Denmark | collected 2013-09 | reverse complement strand
CGCCCCCCTTTCTGGCGGGTTGGCATTTGTGGCGCAAGCCAGGCCCCCGTTCCCCTGCAGCGGCTGGCTACCGCCGACGCGCTCCAGCTCGCCATATTCAATCACCCGCAGCAGTTTTTCCTGCACCAGCATCGGGGCTGTTGCCAGCTCATCCAGAAATAACGTGCCGCCATCGGCACGTTCAAAGCGACCCGGATGGCGTTTTTGTGCGCCGGTAAATGCCCCGGCCTCATGGCCGAAAAGTTCGGTATCGAGTAAATTTTCGTTTAACGCCGCACAGTTCAGTGAAATGAACGGCCCATCCCAGCGGCCGGACAAATAGTGAAGGCGGTTAGCAATCAACTCTTTGCCCGTCCCGCGCTCGCCGATGATCAACACCGGCTTATTGAGCGGTGCGAGACGGGAAACCTGCTCCAGCACCTCAAGAAAGCTATTGGCTTCGCCAAGTAAATTATCTTTGTATCCAGCCATGATGAAATTAACCACTCATTAGCGATATTCACCAGGTGAGAGTAGAATGACGGTGATGGAAAATCAACCATAACTATGAAAAACAACAAGATAAAAAGTTGGCACGCAAATTGGATTATCTCTGCAGCAGGGCATCGCCCGATAACAGAAATGTGAGGACTAAATTATGGGTATTTTTTCTCGTTTTGCCGACATCGTGAACGCCAACATCAACTCGCTGCTGGAGAAAGCAGAAGATCCGCAGAAGCTGGTGCGTCTGATGATTCAGGAAATGGAAGATACGCTGGTTGAAGTGCGTTCAACTTCCGCCCGCGCGCTGGCTGAGAAAAAACAGTTAACGCGTCGTATTGAGCAGGCGACCGCCCAGCTTAACGAGTGGCAGGAAAAAGCAGAGCTGGCGCTGCGTAAAGATAAAGACGATCTGGCCCGCGCCGCGCTGATTGAAAAACAGAAACTCGCGGATATGGTGAACACGCTTGAGCATGAAGTGACGCTGGTGGATGACACGCTGTCTCGCATGAAGAAAGAGATCGGCGAGCTTGAAAATAAACTCAGCGAAACCCGCGCGCGTCAGCAGGCTCTGGCACTTCGTCACCAGGCGGCAAACTCATCCCGCGACGTGCGTCGTCAGCTGGACAGCGGCAAGCTGGATGAAGCGATGGCACGTTTTGAATCCTTTGAGCGCCGTATCGACCAGATGGAAGCAGAAGCGGAAAGCCACAGCATCGGCAAGCAAAAATCGCTGGATCAGCAGTTCGCCGACCTGAAAGCGGATGATGAAATCAGCGAGCAGCTGGCCGCGCTGAAAGCCAAAGTGAAGCAAGATAACCAATAATAATGTATGCGGCACCCGAGTGTGCCGCCACGCATCGTAAGACAAGGAGTACACATGAGCGCGCTTTTTCTGGCTATTCCCCTGACCATTTTCGTGCTGTTCGTTCTGCCGATCTGGTTATGGCTGCACTACAGCAATCGTTCTTCACGCGGTGAACTTTCGCAAAGTGAACAGCAACGTCTGGCGCAGCTTACCGAAGAGGCGAATAAAATGCGCGATCGTATTCAGGCGCTGGAAGCCATCCTTGATGCGGAACACCCGAACTGGAGGGATCGTTAATGTCTGGACTGAACCTGAATAAGAAATTGTGGCGAATCCCACAGCAAGGCATGGTTCGTGGCGTCTGCGCTGGCCTGGCACATTATCTGGACGTACCGGTCAAGCTGGTACGCGTTGTGACCGTACTGTCGATTTTCTTCGGTCTGGCCTTTATCACCCTGGTGGCGTACATCATTCTGTCGTTTGTGCTTGATCCGATGCCGGAAGGGGAGCTGGATGCTGAAGGCGCGCCAACCAGCAGCGATCTCCTCAATGCGGTAGACGCACAACTGGCCGCAGGTGAGAAGCGGTTACGTGAAATGGAACGTTATGTCACGTCCGATACCTTTTCATTAAGAAGCCGTTTTCGTCAGCTATAAGAGAGAATAGACATGAAACAAAACTGGCAACAGGCCGGTCAGAAGGTAAAACCCGGCCTGAAAATCGCAGGTAAACTGGTCCTGCTGACGGCGTTGCGCTACGGCCCGGCAGGTGTGGCGGGCTGGGCGATAAAATCTGTTGCCCGTAAGCCGGTACGCATGTTGCTGGCCGTTGCGCTGGAACCTCTGCTGCACAAGCTGGCAAAGCGTTTTTCACGTCGCTACCTCTGATACTCCCTCGTCGTGCTCGCCCGCTCCTCAGTTGCAGGAGGGCGAGCGAATCTCCTTAGCATTTTCCCTTTCCTTTCATTCTTTCTTTGCGGCAGCTCACATTAATGATTTGCGCTGCTTTCCAATCGCGGTTTTCTGGCTCCTGGTCCGTTGACAGATATTTTCCATGGGAGTAGATTGCGCTTCATGGGACCGCTACCACGGAAAATAACGTGAACGCTAAAATTAAGCATTTAATAGATCTTGTGTATGAAAAATCATTCCCGGAAACGCACCTCGAACATCTGCTGGATAAAATAGAGTGCGCCAGAAGGGTTATTAAGGAAAAACGTAAGTTACGCTGGGATGAAAAAGATGTTGTCCTGATTACTTATGCCGATCAATTTTCTGCAGAAGGGAAGAAAGCCCTCCCTGTTTTTACACAATTTTATAACAAATGGCTTTCAAAATCTTTTTCACATGTTCATCTTTTACCCTTTTATCCGTGGTCTTCTGATGATGGTTTCTCCGTTATCGATTATCATGAGATCGCCCAGGAAACCGGAACCTGGCAAGATGTCGCGGAATTAAAACAGTCAGCAAGCCTGATGTTTGATTTTGTCTGCAACCATATGTCGGCTAAAAGCCAGTGGTTCCAGAATTATTTAAATCAAAAACCAGGGTATGAAGATTTCTTTATTTCAGTCGATCCTGATACTGATTTATCGGCAGTAACCCGCCCTCGTGCTTTACCACTTCTGACGCCTTTTACAATGCATGACGGAAGCGTCCGCCACCTGTGGACCACCTTCAGCGAAGATCAGGTGGATTTAAACTTTGCTTCACCGCAGGTACTTATTGCGATGGTGGAGGTACTGCTTCACTACCTTGCGGAAGGGGCGAGTTACATTCGTCTGGATGCCGTTGGGTTTATGTGGAAGATTCCCGGAACAAGCTGCATTCACCTTGAACAAACTCACCGCCTGATTCAGCTTTTCCGCGCGATTACGGACGCTGTCGCGCCGGGAACCGTGATCATTACGGAAACCAATGTTCCGCATAAAGACAACGTCTCCTACTTTGGCAACGGTGAAAACGAAGCGCAGATGGTGTATCAGTTCTCTTTGCCGCCGCTGGTATTGCATGCCATTCACCGTCAGGACGTTCGTCAACTGTGTCAGTGGGCAGCCTCGTTAACGCTGCCTTCGGCTAAGACGACCTGGTTCAACTTCCTGGCTTCGCACGACGGCATCGGCCTCAATCCATTACGCGGCATTTTACCGGAATCTGAAATTCTCTCGCTGGTGGAAAAACTTCAGCAGGAAGGGGCGCTGGTTAACTGGAAAAATAACCCTGATGGCTCCCGCAGCCCTTATGAAATCAATGTCACCTATCTTGATGCCTTAAGCTCACGGGATAGCTCAGATACTGACAGAATTGCCCGCTTCATTCTGGCTCATGCCGTGTTATTAAGTTTCCCCGGTGTGCCCGCCATTTATATCCAGAGTATTCTTGGATCGCGTAATGATTATGAAGGCGTAGAGCGTCTGGGATATAACCGGGCGATAAACCGGAAGAAATACAGTGCGGGGCAGGTTGATGATGAACTCGTCAATAATAACAGCCTGCGGCAAAGAATATATCATAACCTGAGCGCATTGATCGCGGCCAGACGTAATGAAAAAGCCTTCCACCCAGACAGCCAGGCGCTATTCGAGACTGTGGGTGAACATATTCTTAAAATAGTCCGTATTGCGGATAACGGTGAGCGGATAACTGCACTGTTTAATTTCAGCCCTGACTCCGTGACGGTTGATGGCAATATTCAATCCGGCAGAGATGTGATTTCCGGACGCGATATAAACGGTACGACTCTGAACCTTAATCCATGGCAGGTAATGTGGATTAAAGAAAACTAAAAGGACCTTCAAAATGAAAATGCCCAGGATTGTGCTGATATCAGCACTGGTTTCGTGCGCCCTGTTATCAGGCTGCAAAGACGATAAATCCTCTTCAGTCACCATTGAATTTATGCATTCGTCGGTGGAGCAGGAGCGTCAGGCCGTTATTACAAAACTCATTGAAAAATTTGAGAAAGAGAATCCTTCCATCACGGTGAAACAAGTTCCGGTGGAAGAGGATGCTTACAACACGAAAGTCATTACTCTGGCCCGCACTGGCGCACTGCCGGAAGTCATCGAAATCAGCCATGACTACGCCAAAGTGATGGATAAAGAGCAGCTTCTGGATCGCGATGCCATCGGCGAAGCCATTAAAGCCGTGGGCGAAGATACCTTCTACGACGGTATTTTGCGTGTCGTACGCACTGAAGACGGCGCAGCGTGGACAGGGGTGCCGATAAGCGCCTGGCTTTCTGGCGTCTGGTATCACAAAGACGTGCTCGCGGCGGCGGGTATCCAGGAGCCACATAACTGGGAGCAACTGCTGAAAGCCAGCCAGACGCTCAATAATCCGGCTAAAAAGCATTACGGCATCGCACTGCCTACCGCAGAAAGCGTGATGACTGAGCAGGCGTTTTCACAGTTTGCCCTTTCGGGTGGCGCAAACGTGTTTGATGCGAACGGCAATGTCGAAATCGATACGCCAGAAATGTCAAAAGCCCTGGCGTTTTATAAAGGTCTGGCAGCAACCACCATGCCAGGGTCGAACGATGTCATGGAGATCAAAGACGCCTTTATGAATGGCTCTGCGCCGATGGCCGTTTATTCCACTTATATCTTACCGGCCGTATTCAAAGAGGGCGATCCTGCCAATCTTGGGTTCGTGGTTCCGACAGAAAAATCTTCTGCAGTGTATGGCATGGTAACGTCCCTGACGATTACTACAGGTCAAACCGAGGATGAAACCAAAGCAGCGGAGAAATTTGTAACCTGGATGGAGCAGGCTCAGAACGCATCTGACTGGGTAATGATGTCGCCGGGCGCGGCGTTGCCTGTGAATAAGCTGGTGGTCGGTACAGATACCTGGAAGAACAACGAAGTGATTCAGGCATTTGGTCAACTGCCTTATGAACTGATCGCGCAGTTCCCGAACGTGCAGGTCTTTGGTGCCGTCGGTGACAAAAACTTCACCCGGATGGGCGACGTAACCGGGTCCGGCATTATCAGTTCTATGGTGCATAACGTCACGGTGGGTCAGCAGGATCTCAGTGCAACGTTAAGCAGCAGCCAGAAGCGGCTGACCGATCTGATTTCACAACGATAGGAGCGCTCTGCGGAAGGGAATTATGAAGACGTTGTTTTCTGGTCGTTCAGATATGCCTTTCGCCATGCTGCTGTTGGCCCCCAGCCTGATTTTGCTGGGGGGCCTGGTAGCCTGGCCAATGATTTCCAACATTGAAATCAGTTTTTTACGTTTACCGCTGAATCCGCGTATAAGCGCCGTTTTTGTCGGGCTGGATAACTACATCCGTATTTTGGGGGATGCCGCATTCTGGCACTCCTTATGGATGACATTCTGGTATACGGCGCTGGTCGTGGTTGGCAGTACCGGGTTGGGGCTGGCGGTCGCCATCTTCTTCAATCGTGAGTTTCGTCTGCGGAAAACAGCGCGTTCGCTGGTGATCCTCTCTTACGTTACGCCGTCGATTTCGCTGGTGTTTGCCTGGAAATACATGTTCAACAACGGCTACGGCATTGTGAACTATCTGGGCGTCGACCTGCTGCACCTGTATGACCACGCACCGCTGTGGTTCGACAATCCGGGCAGTAGCTTTGTTCTGGTCGTGCTGTTTGCCATCTGGCGCTACTTCCCGTATGCGTTTATCTCCTTCCTGGCCATTTTGCAGACGATTGATAAATCGTTGTACGAAGCAGCAGAAATGGACGGGGCCAACGCCTGGCAGCGTTTTCGCATCGTCACCTTACCCGCAATTATGCCGGTGCTGGCAACGGTGATAACGCTAAGAACCATCTGGATGTTCTACATGTTCGCAGATGTCTATCTGCTGACGACCAAGGTCGATATTTTGGGCGTGTATCTCTACAAGACAGCTTTCGCATTCAATGACCTGGGTAAAGCAGCCGCTATCTCTGTCGTGCTGTTTGTGATCATCTTCGCTGTGATTCTGCTGACCAGAAAAAGGGTAAACCTCAATGGCAACAAATAAACGCGCACTGGGCCGTATTGGTTTTTATCTGGGGCTGGCGGTGTTTCTGATTATCACGCTTTTTCCGTTTTTCGTGATGCTAATGACATCATTCAAGAGCGCAAAAGAGGCGATATCGTTGCACCCGACTATTCTGCCGCAGGAGTGGACGCTGCAGCATTACATCGACATCTTTAACCCGCTTATCTTCCCGTTTGTGGATTACTTCCGGAACAGCATGGTGGTGTCGCTCACCTCGTCGGTGATCGCGGTGTTCCTTGGCACGCTTGGCGCGTATGCATTATCCAAACTGCGTTTTAAAGGCCGCGCGACGATCAATGCGAGCTTTTACACCGTCTACATGTTCTCCGGGATTTTGCTGGTCGTGCCCCTGTTCAAAATCATTACCGCATTAGGCATTTATGATACCGAACTGGCGCTCATTATCACCATGGTGACCCAGACATTGCCGACGGCGGTGTTTATGCTGCGCAGCTATTTCGACACCATCCCGGACGAAATAGAAGAAGCCGCGATGATGGATGGCCTGAATCGCCTGCAAATCATCTTCCGTATTACCGTGCCTCTGGCCATTTCGGGCCTCGTATCGGTGTTTGTCTACTGCTTTATGGTGGCGTGGAACGACTATCTCTTCGCATCCATTTTCCTGTCCAGCGCCAGCAACTTTACGTTGCCAGTGGGGCTGAACACGCTCTTTAGCACGCCGGATTATATCTGGGGTCGCATGATGGCGGCATCGCTGGTGACGGCGCTTCCGGTGGTCATCATGTACGCATTGTCTGAACGGTTTATTAAAAGTGGTTTGACCGCCGGTGGCGTTAAGGGCTGAGGCGGCCAGGTTTAACAAGGAGTAAGTCATGAAGAAGTTAGTTGCAACAGCACCTCGTGTGGCGGCGCTGGTTGAATATGAAGATCGTCCTGTCGCAGGACATGAAGTTAAAATTCGCGCTCGCTTTGGCGCACCAAAACACGGCACTGAGGTGGTGGATTTTCGCGCGGCGAGTCCGTTTATCGATGAAGAGTTCAATGCGGAATGGCAAATGTTTACTCCGCGTGAAGAGGGCTCGGCTCGTGGTATTGAATTCGGCAAGTTCCAGCTGGGGAATATGATCGTTGGCGACATCATCGAATGTGGCGCTGATGTGACGGAATACCAGCCGGGCGACAGCGTCTGCTGCTACGCACCGCTGCAGGAAACCGTCATTGTGAATGCCGTCGACAACTACAAACTGCGCAAAATGCCTCAGGGCGCTTCCTGGAAAAACGCGGTTTGTTACGATCCGGCACAGTTCGCCATGAGCGGTGTACGCGATGCCAACGTGCGGGTAGGGGATTTCGTCGTTGTTGTCGGTCTGGGTGCCATTGGCCAGATAGCGATTCAACTGGCGAAAAAAGCCGGGGCTTCAATTGTTATCGGCGTCGATCCAATCGAACACCGCTGTGATATTGCCCGTCGCCATGGGGCAGATCACTGCCTGAATCCGATCGGTACGGATGTTGGTCTGGAAATCAAAAAACTGACCGGTAAGCAAGGCGCAGACGTCATCATCGAAACCAGTGGTTTTGCTGATGCACTGCAATCCGCGCTGCGCGGGCTCGCTTACGGCGGCACTATCTCCTATGTTGCTTTCGCAAAACCCTTTGCTGAGGGCTTTAATCTTGGGCGTGAAGCGCATTTTAATAACGCGAAGATTGTCTTTTCCCGTGCGGGCAGCGAGCCCAACCCGGATTACCCGCGCTGGAACCGCAAGCGTATCGAAGAGACCTGCTGGGAATTGCTGATGAACGGTTATCTCAACTGCGACGATCTGATTGACCCGGTTGTTACGTTTAGCGCCAGTGCTGAGAGCTACATGAAGTATGTTGATCAGCATCCGGAACTGAGCATCAAAATGGGCGTCACTTTCTAAGCTAAGGAGAGCAAACAATGAAAATCGCAACGCAAAATCAGGCCTTTTTCCCAACCACGATCCTTGAAAAATTCCAGTACATCAAAGCCATGGGGTTTGATGGCTATGAGATTGACGGCAAGCTGCTGGTAGACAATCTGGACGAGGTGAAAGCGGCCATCAAAGCCACCGGTTTACCCGTTACTACCGCATGCGGAGGCTACGACGGCTGGATTGGTGACTTCATCGAAGAGCGTCGTCTGAACGGTTTACAGCAGATCGAACGCATTCTTGAAGCGCTGGCAGACGTGGGTGGGAAGGGCATTATCGTGCCTGCCGCGTGGGGGATGTTCACCTTCCGTCTGCCGCCAATGACGTCACCACGCAGCCTGGACGGTGACCGGAAAGCGGTTAGCGCCTCGTTACGCTGGCTCGATGAGGTGGCGGCACGTACAGGGACCACCGTTTACCTTGAGCCGCTGAACCGTTATCAGGATCATATGATCAATACGCTGGCGGATGCGCGTCGTTATATCGAAGAAAACGCGCTGAAGCACATACAGATTATCGGCGATTTTTATCATATGAACATTGAAGAAGACTCACTGACGGAGGCGCTGCATCGCAACCGCGATCTGCTGGGTCATGTGCATATTGCTGACAATCACCGTTACCAGCCGGGAAGCGGTAGCCTGGATTTTTCAGCGCTGTTCGATCAACTGCGTGCCGACAATTATCAGGGCTATGTCGTGTATGAGTGCCGTGTACGCGCTGAAGATCCGGCACAGGCCTACCAGGACTCTCTCACGTATTTACGTGAATGCTAAGGATGACGAGCGTGATGAGTGCTTCAACAACTTTGCCTCTGCGCGTCGCCATTATTGGTGCCGGGCAGGTAGCAGACAAAGTGCATGCCTCGTATTACGCCACGCGCAGTGATGTTCAGATGGTGGCTGTTATGGACAGCCGCCTTGAGCAGGCACAGGCGTTTGCGGAGCGTCATGCCATTCCTTCGGCATGGCAGGATGCAGGCGAAATGCTGCAGGCGGTCAAACCTGATGTGGTGAGCGTTTGTTCGCCTAACCGTTTTCATTTTGAGCATGTCATGGCGGCGCTGGAAGCCGGTTGCCATGTCATGTGTGAAAAACCACCGGCCATGACGCCGGAACAGGCCGATAGCATGCGAATTGCTGCCCGCAAAGCGGGAAAAGTGCTGGCCTATGATTTTCACCATCGCTTTGCGCTCGATACCCAGCTGCTGCGCGACGCCGTCATGAATGGCACCTTTGGCGAGATTTATTTCACCACAGCGCAGGCGTTACGTCGCTGTGGTGTACCCGGATGGGGTGTTTTTACCAATAAAACGCTGCAGGGAGGCGGGCCGCTTATTGATATTGGCATTCATATGCTTGATACCGCGATGTACGTGCTGGGTTTCCCTGCCGTGAAGCGCGTATCAGCGCACAGTTTCCAGAAGCTCGGCAACAGTAAAAGCAGCGGCCAGTTCGGTGAGTGGGACCCTTCTCAGTTCACCGTGGAAGACGCGCTGTTCGGTACGATCGAGTTTTGCAATGGCGGCATACTGCGGCTGGATACCTCGTTCGCGCTCAATATCCGCGAGCAGTCCATCATGAATGTCGCATTTTGTGGCGAAAAAGCCGGGGCGACCTTGTTCCCGGCGCATATTTACCACGATGAAGCGGGTGTTTTACAGACCCTGATGCAGCGTGAGGAAGCCGATGACCAGCGGCATTTACGCAGTATGGATGCGTTCATCCGCCACGTTCTGGGAGAGCCGGTGATGATCGCTGACGCGGAGCAGGGGCTGGTTATCCAGCAGATTGTCGCTGCGTTGTATGAATCTGCGGAAAAAGGAGAGAGCGTGACGTTATGCTGAACCTGACTGTATTAACTGAACCCGCCTTCTGCCCTCACAGCCTGAATAAATACGCCTCGGTTATGGCATGTGGTAATGGCTATATGGGGATTCGCGCCACGCACGAGGAAGATTATACCCGCCAGACGCGGGGAATGTATCTTGCCGGGCTTTATCATCAGGCTGGTCGTAATGAGACCAATGAGCTGGTCAACCTGCCGGATATCATCGGCATCGATGTTGAGCTGGATGGTGAAAACTTTACCCTGCTGGCAGGAGAGATCCTCAACTGGCAACGTGAGCTGGCATTTTCCAACGGAGAACTGCGTCGCAGCGTACTCTGGCGTTCGTCAACGGGGAAAAGCTACCGTCTGGAGAGCCGCCGTTTTGTTTCGCTGGATCAACTGCCATTAGTGGCGATGCAGTTCTCCATCACACCTGTGGACGGCCCTGCGCAGATTGTATTGAAGACCGGCATCGATGCGACACAAACCAACAGCGGCAGGCAGCACCTGGATGAAATCTCGGTCAGAGTGTTCGATCAGCATTTTATGCAGGGCATATACGAAACGCAGGATCGCGCTTCAGATGTCGTGATTTCGGCGTACTGCAGTGTATCGCCAGATGCTGATAGCTGTTTCACCGCTAAAAACCGGCGTGTTACGTCGCACCATTCTGTCAATATCGCCCAGGGTGACACCGTCACGTTAGACAAGCTGGTGTGGATTACGCACCGCAGTGATAAGGCGCTTTCGCAAGACTCCTTCGCCCGAAATGCGCTGTCTGAATTAAAAGTTTGCGCGGCACGCGGCTATGCGTCGTTGCTGGAAAGCTCCTCCTGCGCCTGGGAGAGTGTCTGGCGTGACAGCCGGGTCGACGTGATGTCTTCGGAACCTCAGGATCAGGTCGCGCTGGATTATGCTGTCTGGCATTTAACGGCCATGACGCCTGCGCATGACGAACGAAGCAGTATTGCCGCCAAAGGACTAACGGGGGAAGGGTATAAAGGGCATGTCTTCTGGGATACCGAAATTTTCCTTCTGCCTTTCCATCTTTTTACCCGACCGCAGATCGCCCGCAGTCTTCTTCGTTACCGCTGGCTTAATCTGAGTGGAGCAAGAGAGAAAGCCCGACGCAATGGATGGCCCGGCGCGCTTTTCCCGTGGGAAAGTGCCGCGAGTGGGCAGGAAGAGACGCCGGAATTTGCGGCAATTAATATCCGAACCGGTATACGTCAGAAAGTGGCGTCCGCACTGGCTGAACACCATATTGTGGCGGATATCGCATGGGCCATTGTCGCTTACTGGCAGGCGACTCATGATGATGCCTTCATGCGCAATGAAGGGCTAACGCTGCTGATGGAAACCGCAGCGTTCTGGATGGGGCGAGCCACGGAAGCGAATGGGCGGCTGGAAATCCATGACGTCATCGGGCCGGATGAATACACGGAGCATGTCAATAACAACGCCTATACCAACTACCTGGCCTGGCACAACGTCGCCAGCGCAGTGCGGTTTATGGCGATGTTTGAGCGTCAGGATCGGCGCTTTACGGAAAACGCCGCGCGTTTCCTTGAACGCCTGTGGCTGCCGGAAGCCAATGACGATGGGGTTATCCCGCAGGATGACACCTTCCTGTCAAAACCGGCAATCGATCTAAGCCGGTATAAAGAGAAAGCGGGCAAGCAGACCATCCTGCTTGATTATTCGCGTGCAGAAGTTAACGAGATGCAGATCCTCAAGCAGGCGGATGTGGTAATGCTTAATTATCTGTTGCCGGAGCGGTTTACCGTTCAGCAGTGTGCGGCCAATCTGGCATTCTACGAGCCGCGCACGATCCATGACTCGTCACTGAGCAAAGCCATTCACGGGATTGTTTCCGCACGCGGTGGTGATACCGAAAGGGCATATGCCTTCTGGCGAGACGGCATTGCCATTGATTTAGGCGACGATCCTCACAGCAGTGATGACGGCATACACGCCGCTGCTACGGGTGCCATCTGGTCCGGGGTGATTCAGGGCTTTGCAGGTATTCAGATTATGGAAGGAGAGCTGCACCTTGCGCCCAAGCTCCCGGCACACTGGCAGAAACTCGCTTTTCCGCTGCGCTGGCGTAACGCGCGGATGCGCTTCATCTTTGAACAGGATGCAGTGACGGTCGAAACGTCTGCCCCCGTCTCGTTTTCGCTGTGGGGAACAACCCTTCGTGCCTGCGGGCATCACGTCTGGTCTTACAAGGATTTTCTTATATCCGATAATGGGACCGCTACCACGGAGGGAAGCCATGACGCTTAACGCTGTGATTTTCGATCTTGACGGGGTAATTACCGATACTGCCCACCTCCATTTTCTGGCCTGGCGTGAAGTGGCAATGGAAATTGGAATCACCTTCGACGAGGCCTTTAACGAACAACTGAAAGGGATAAGCCGCATGGATTCCCTGCAGCGCATCTTGCGGCATGGGGGCAAAGAGGGAGCGTTTGACGATAAACAACGTATGGCGCTCGCGGTTAAAAAAAATGAACTGTACGTCCAGTCGCTGGCATCGCTGACGCAGGCATCACTGCTGCCGGGAATTCGTGAGGTACTCATGGAGATCCGCAGGGCGAACGTCAAAATTGGCTTAGCATCGGTTTCCCTCAATGCGCCTCGTATTCTGCACGCGCTGGGCATTCACGCGGCCTTTGATTTCTGCGCTGACGCTTCCCGCATTGCCCGCTCAAAGCCGGACCCGGAGATTTTTCTCGCCGCCTGTGCGGGGCTGCATGTCCGTCCCGATGAGGCGATCGGCATTGAAGATGCTTCCGCGGGTGTCGAAGCTATCAACGCTGCGGGTATGTTGTCCGTAGGGATAGGGCCTGGTCTGGGTCATGCGGGGCTACAACTTCACTCAACGCGGGAACTGACCTGGGAATGCCTGACGGATTTCTGGACATCCCGGACCGTATTGAAAAGGAACTAACAATGGCTCAACTTTCACTGAAACATATTCAAAAAATCTATGATAACCAGGTTCACGTGGTTAAGGATTTTAACCTCGAAATCGAAGACAAGGAGTTTATTGTCTTTGTGGGTCCGTCAGGTTGCGGCAAATCGACAACACTGCGAATGATTGCCGGGCTGGAGGAGATCAGCGCCGGGGAACTGGTGATTGATGGCGTGCGCATGAATGATGTACCCGCCAAGTCGCGTGATATCGCCATGGTTTTCCAGAATTACGCGCTTTATCCCCACATGACCGTCTATGACAACATGGCGTTCGGCCTGAAAATGCAAAAAATTGCGCCTGCGGTGATCGAAGAGCGTGTGACCTGGGCGGCGCAAATTCTGGGTTTACGTGACTATCTTAAGCGTAAGCCAGGGGCGTTGTCCGGTGGTCAACGTCAACGCGTGGCGCTGGGCAGGGCGATCGTGCGTGAAGCCGGTGTATTCCTGATGGATGAACCGTTGTCTAACCTTGACGCAAAGCTCCGTGTTCAGATGCGGGCGGAGATCAGCAAGCTGCACCAGAAGCTGAATACCACCATGATCTACGTGACTCACGATCAGACGGAAGCCATGACCATGGCGACCCGCATTGTGATCCTCAAGGATGGCATCATTCAGCAGGTGGGCGCGCCAAAACAGGTTTACAACGAGCCTGCGAACATGTTTGTGGCGGGCTTTATTGGTTCACCTGCGATGAACTTTATCCGTGGCGCGATTGATGGCCGTTATTTTGTCACGGAAACGCTGCACATTGAGATCCCGGAATCGACCCTTGCAATGCTTAATGCCAGGGGATATCAGCGTAAAGCGATCGTATTTGGGATCAGACCTGAAGATATTCTTACGGAACCACAACACGGTAAGGGCATTGCCGCGAAGGTCAGTGTTGCTGAGTTAACGGGTGCTGAATTCATGCTTTATGCCACCGTCGGCGGGCATGAACTGGTTGTTCGTGCCGCTGCAGCGAATGATTATGCCGCAGGCGATAATATTGGCATTCAGTTCGATATGAGTAAATGCCATTTCTTCGATGCTGATACTGAAGCTGCTATTAAATAAAAAAAGATGTTTGCCGGAAATAATTATTTCCGGTTTTTTTGTTGTTTAATTATAAAGGAATATCTTAATGAGTACTCTACTAAGAAGTGCTGCGTTCGTTATGTGCGCAGGGGTAAGTTGCGCCCAGGCGACAGAAACGGCAAAACACTGGGATTTTAATATTGGTGCCATGTATGAAATTGAAAACGTCGAAGGTCAGGGCGACGATAAAGATGGATTATATGAACCTTCCGTGTGGTTTAACGCTACCTGGGATGCATGGACAATTTCACTGGCCATGTATCAGGAAGGCCCTGTTGATTACAGCAGTATGACCCGCGGGACCTATTTCGATCGCCCTGAGTTTGAATTACGTTATCGCTTTATTGGCACAGATGACTTTACGTTTGGTCTGACCGGTGGTTTTCGTAATTATGGTTATCACTTTAAAGATGAACACGGTGCTAAAGACGGCAGCGCGAATATGCAGCGCTACAAAATTCAGCCAGACTGGGATATTAAGTTAACCGATGACTGGCGTTTTGGTGGTTGGTTTGCAATGTACCAGTTTGCGAATGATCTGGAAAAAACCGGTTATTCTGACAGCCGTGTCGAAACGGAAACTGGCTTTACCTGGACGATAAATGAAACCTTCTCGGCTAAAGTTAACTATTATTTAGAGCGCGGTTTCAATATGGATAGTTCGCGTAATAATGGCGAGTTTTCCACGCAGGAAATTCGTGCCTATCTGCCGATTGCGTTAGGCAATACCACGCTTACTCCTTACACCCGACTGGGGCTTGACCGCTGGTCAAACTGGGACTGGCAGGACGATCCTGAGCGCGAAGGGCATGACTTTAACCGTCTGGGTTTACTGTATGCCTATGATTTCAGCAATGGTTTATCCATGACGCTGGAATACGCTTATGAATGGGAAAACCATGACGAAGGCGATAGCGATCGCTTCCATTATGCGGGGGTTGGCGTAAATTACGCATTCTGACGGGCAATCCACCAGGGGCTATCGGCCCCTGGTTTTAGCAAAGAGAGGCGGCAATCGTAAAATGCGTATCCACCAGTACACTCTGGGGCGCTGGTTTTCCCGCGATGCGCTTGAACAGCAGATCACAACTCTCTTCCCCTAGCTTACGTGTCGGGATATCAAAACCACCAGGGGTTGGTGTCAGGATCAGCGACAGCATGGGATCGCTGTATCCTGCAACTGCAATCTGTTCAGGGATCATCAGATTTAACTCATCCGCGGCCCGATAGAGGCCGAGCAGTTTCATACTGTCCGTAGCAAATACCGCATCCGGTGGGTTGGCAGACGACAACAACTGGCAGGCCGCGGAGAGAGCATTTTCGTGAGTATATCCGCCGTCGATGATCCACTCCGGGTTAATCGCGATGTTATGCTTTTCCAGGCTGGCCTTATAACCTGCTAGACGATCAATCGACACGTGGTAATTAAGGGGAGCATGCAGGCAGGCAATTTTACGGCGGCCGTGTGTGATAAATGTGTCCGTCAGCGTGAAGCTGTCATGGAAATTATCGGTATCGACGGAGTAGATGTTCTGATAATCCCCCTCCACTTTGCCAATAACGACAACCGGGACGCCATATGCATCCAGCCTTGAGAAAAAGGACTCATTTGCTGGTGAGCTAAGCATGATAATCCCTTTAATCATTTTCTGTTTTATTTTGTTTTCACATTTCAGGAGATCGTCTTCACTGCTTTTTGACGTTTGTAAAATAACGTCAAAACCTTCCTGTTCCGCTTTCGCGGTAATGGCGTGAAGAACATCGGAGAAAAAGGGATTTCCGGCAGTTGTTTTTGTTGAGCGGGTCGAGATAACCATAATGGCATCAAAGCCAGAAGAGGTTAGTGCGCGGGCAAGTTTATTGGGTTGATAATTTAATTCTTCAATCGCCTTCAGCACTTTTTCGCGGGCTTCCGGAGAAATATTCGTTTGTTTATTCAGAACTCTGGACACGGTTGATTTCGAAACGCCAGCAACGCGCGCAATATCATAGATGGTGGGTGACATACACCTTACTCACTCCTGACAGACAGCAATTGCGTTCATCTTACTGGAGAGAAAACGGCAATAGCAATAATTATGAATTGATAATCAACGATCTGCCCCAATTTATTGTATTCTGAAGCAAGTCATTCCAGGCTTCCAGGCAATGAAGGACGGCGATGAAGCGACTTAAAAACGAACTCAATTCTCTGGTGAACCGTGGCGTTGATCGTCATTTACGTCTCGCGGTGACCGGGCTAAGCCGTAGCGGTAAGACGGCATTTATCACGGCGATGGTGAACCAGCTATTGAACCTGCACTCGGGGGCACGTTTGCCGTTGCTCAGCGCGGTGCGGGAAGAGCGCCTGCTTGGCGTTAAGCGTGTCCCGCAGCGTGATTTTGGTATTCCTCGGTTTACCTATGATGAAGGTCTGGCGCAGTTGTATGGTGAGCCACCGGCCTGGCCAACGCCGACACGAGGCGTTAGCGAAATCCGTCTTGCGCTGCGTTATCGGTCCAATGAATCACTGATGCGCCACTTTAAAGATACCTCCACGCTCTATCTTGAAATAGTGGATTACCCTGGCGAATGGCTACTTGATTTGCCTATGCTGGCGCAGGATTATCTGAGCTGGTCCCGGCAGATGACGGGCCTGTTACAGGGACAACGTGCGGAGTGGTCGGCGAAATGGCGACAGCTTTGCGCGGATTTAGATCCTCTGGCTCCGGCAGATGAAAATCGTCTGGCACAAATTGCAGAAGCCTGGACAGCGTATCTGCACCAGTGTAAGCAGGAAGGTTTACATTTCATTCAGCCGGGGCGTTTTGTCCTGCCGGGCGATCTGGCCGGAGCGCCTGCACTTCAGTTTTTCCCGTGGCCGGATGTAGACGGCGCAGGGGAGTCAACGCTGGCCCAGGCAGGCAAACATACCAATGCCGGCATGCTCCGCGAGCGTTACCACTACTACTGCGAAAAAGTGGTGAAGGGGTTCTATAAGAACCACTTTTTACGCTTTGACCGCCAGATTGTGCTGGTGGACTGTTTGCAGCCGCTCAACAGCGGGCCGCAGGCGTTTAACGATATGCGTCTTGCACTGACGCAGTTAATGCAAAGTTTCCACTACGGGCAGCGCACGCTGTTCCGTCGCCTTTTTTCTCCGGTCATCGACAAGCTGCTGTTTGCGGCTACCAAGGCCGATCATGTTACGGTCGATCAGCATGTCAATATGGTGTCACTGCTGCAGCAACTGGTGCAGGATGCCTGGCAAAACGCCGCTTTTGAAGGGATCAGCATGGATTGCCTGGGGTTGGCGTCGGTACAGGCGACCCAGAGCGGACTGATTGACGTTAACGGCGAGAAAATCCCGGCACTGCGTGGTAATCGCCTCAGTGATGGTAAACCGCTTACCGTCTACCCCGGCGAAGTGCCTGCCCGTTTGCCTGGGCAGGCTTTCTGGCAGGGGCAGGGCTTCCAGTTTGAAGCATTTCGCCCGCAGGCCATGAATGTTGACCAGCCATTGCCGCATATTCGTCTGGATGCGGCGCTGGAATTTTTGATTGGAGATAAATTGCGATGACGGAACCGTTAAAACCGCGCATTGATTTTTCCGGGCCGCTTGAGCAAACGCAGCCGGAGGCGTTTAAAACGGCGCAGACCTTCAACGGCACGCAGGCAGACAATTTTGCGCCAGCACTCATGGAAGAGCCATTTGTTGAAGAAGGACCAGCAGAAGCCGTCGTTGACGCTGCATTGCGCCCGAAACGCAGCCTGTGGCGCAAAATGGTCACCGCCGGACTGACACTTTTCGGTGTGAGCGTCATCGGCCAGGGTGTGCAGTGGGGAATCAACGCGTGGCAAACCCAGGATTGGGTTGCACTGGGCGGCTGCGCTGCCGGGGCATTGATTGTTGGCGCGGGTGTCGGGTCGGTTGCGACCGAGTGGCGACGCCTGTGGCGTTTGCGACAGCGCGCGCACGAGCGTGACGAAGCGCGGGATTTATTACACAGCCACGGAACCGGTAAAGGGCGTGCATTCTGTGAAAAACTGGCGAGTCAGGCAGGGATCGACCAGTCGCATCCGGCGCTTCAACGCTGGTATGCCGCCATCCATGAAACCCAGAACGATCGGGAAGTGGTTACGCTCTATTCCCACATGGTGCAGCCGGTACTGGATGCTCAGGCGCGCCGTGAGATCAGCCGGTCAGCCGCTGAATCCACGCTGATGATTGCCGTCAGCCCGCTGGCGCTGGTGGATATGGCGTTTATCGCCTGGCGTAACCTGCGCCTGATTAATCGTATCGCCAGGCTTTATGGCATTGAGCTTGGCTACTACAGCCGCCTGCGACTGTTCAAACTGGTCCTACTGAATATCGCCTTTGCGGGTGCCAGCGAGCTGGTGCGCGAAGTAGGAATGGACTGGATGTCGCAGGACCTGGCTGCGCGCCTGTCAGCGCGTGCGGCGCAGGGGATAGGTGCGGGTCTGCTGACCGCCCGCTTAGGCATTAAAGCGATGGAAGTGTGCCGTCCGCTACCGTGGATTGACGGCGATAAACCGCGACTGGGCGATTTTCGTCGTGAATTGATTGGGCAGCTTAAAGAGACGCTCAATAAAAAACCGGATCAGTGACTGTTTTGTATACTAATCGTGCTGGCTGTCAATATTTGTTGACAGCCATCTTCCCGATCACCGTGATCTGACATATTATTTTAATGTTATTGGCTTAAACGGTGAATTTCCCATGCGTCTGGAAGTCTTTTGTGAAGACCGTCTCGGTCTGACCCGTGAGTTACTCGATCTTCTTGTTTTACGTAGCATTGATTTACGTGGCATTGAGATCGACCCTGTCGGGCGAATTTACCTCAATTTTGCCGAAATTGAATTTAACACCTTCAGTAGCCTGATGGCGGAAATCCGCCGTATCGCTGGCGTTACGGATGTCCGCACGATCCCCTGGATGCCGTCAGAGCGTGAGCACCTGGCGTTGAGTGCATTGCTGGAAGCGATGCCGGAACCGTTCTTGTCGCTGGATCTGAAAAGTAAGGTTGAGCGTGTCAATCTGGCGAGCTGCCAGCTGTTCGCGCAGAGCCAGGAAAAGCTCAGCAACCACCACGCCACGCAGCTTATTTCCGGCTTTAATTTCCAGCGCTGGCTGGACAGTAACCCGCAGAACACCCACAGCGAGCATGTCGTGATCAACGGGCAGAATTTCCTGATGGAGATTACGCCGGTGTATCTGAAAGGAGAAAACGACACCCGCGTACTGACCGGTGCGGTGATTATGCTACGCTCCACCGTTCGCATGGGACGTCAGCTGCAGAATCTCTCCAGCCAGGATGTGGGAGCGTTCAGCCAGATCATTGCGGTGAGTCCAAAGATGCGCCATGTGGTTGATCAGGCGCGTAAACTCGCGAATCTTACCGCGCCGCTGCTGATTACAGGTGATACCGGCACCGGTAAGGATTTACTGGCTCATGCAGTGCATCAGGCCAGTCCGCGTGCGTCAAAACCTTATCTGGCGCTGAACTGTGCGTCGATCCCTGAAGATGCCGTGGAAAGCGAACTGTTCGGCCATGCGCCGGAAGGGAAAAAAGGGTTCTTCGAACAGGCGAACGGTGGCTCGGTACTGCTGGATGAGATCGGTGAAATGTCTCCTCGCATGCAGGCCAAACTGCTGCGCTTCCTGAATGACGGGACGTTTCGCCGTGTCGGGGAGGATCATGAGGTGCATGTTGATGTGCGCGTGATTTGCGCGACTCAGAAAAACCTGGTTGAACTGGTTCAGAAAGGCGTGTTCCGCGAAGATCTCTATTATCGTCTGAATGTACTGACGCTTACTATCCCGCCACTGCGCGATTGTCCTCAGGATATCATGCCGCTGACGGAGCTGTTTGTGGCGCGTTTCGCCGACGAGCAGGGCGTGCCGCGTCCGAAACTCTCCGCTGATTTGGGGACGGTGCTGACGCGCTACGCCTGGCCGGGCAACATTCGCCAGTTGAAAAATGCGGTCTATCGCGCGTTGACGCAGCTTGAAGGGTACGAATTGCGTCCACAGGATATCCTGCTGCCGGATTACGATGCGGGCACGGTGTCGGTGGGCGAAGAGGCGATGGAAGGCTCGCTGGATGATATCACCAGCCGATTCGAGCGCTCGGTGTTAACACAGCTTTATCGCAGCTATCCGAGTACCCGTAAGCTGGCCAAGCGTCTTGGCGTATCGCATACCGCAATTGCGAATAAGCTGCGCGAGTATGGACTGAACCAGAAAAAAAGTGATGAGTAAAAAAAAGCCTCTGCAAAGAGGCTTTTTTATGTTTACGCTTTCAGCACGCTGAGCGCCGCGGTGTAATCCGGCTCGGTGGTAATTTCGTTTACCAGTTCGCTGAACACGACGTTGTCGTTTTCATCGATGACCAGAACTGCACGCGCCGCCAGGCCTTTCAGAGGGCCTTCTGCAATGCTAACACCGTATTTCTCAAGGAAATCCGGGCTGCGCAACGTGGAAAGGGTGATGACATTGCTCAGACCTTCTGCACCGCAGAAACGAGACTGGGCAAACGGCAGGTCAGCAGAAATGCACAATACAACGGTGTTGTCCATTTCAGTCGCCAGCTGGTTGAATTTGCGCACGGACGCGGCGCAAACGCCGGTATCGATGCTTGGGAAAATGTTCAGGACTTTGCGTTTGCCAGCAAACTGGCTCAACGTGACGTCAGACAGATCTTTAGCCACCAGAGTAAAAGGCTGTGCTTTGCTACCAGACTGCGGAATGGAACCTGCAACAGCAACCGGGTTGCCCTGGAAATGAACGAGTTGTGACATAGATATCTTCCTGTTTACAAATAGTTAACGTCGTGGCTAGTGTATGCCAACAGCAGATAACACGGCAAACCAATTTTTCGCCTTACCGGGCCGCAAGGAGTCAGTGATGAGAAGTGTTAAGGTCTATGAAGAAGCCTGGCCATTGCATACCCCGTTTGTGATCTCCCGCGGCAGCCGAAGCGAAGCCTGCGTGGTGGTGGTCGAAATAGAAGAAGACGGCGTGAAGGGCGTGGGGGAATGTACGCCCTATCCCCGTTACGGTGAGAGCCTTGCCTCAGTGATGGCGCAAATCATGACGCTGGTGCCAGATCTGCAAACTGGCCTCACGCGTGAGTCGCTTCAGCGGCGATTACCTGCCGGTGCAGCCCGTAATGCTATCGACTGTGCACTCTGGAGCCTGGAAGCCGTTCAGCACCAGCAATCCATTCCGTCTGTGCAGGGTGTTACGCTTCCGGATTCGGTAGTCACGGCGCAAACGGTGGTGATTGGCGAGCCTGAACAGATGGCGGCGAGTGCGAAAGCGCTGGCCGATTCTGGTGCGACGCTGCTGAAGGTAAAACTTGACGATCGTTTAATCAGTGAACGGATGGTCGCCATTCGTGCGGCGGTGCCGGAGGCTACTCTGATTGTCGATGCCAACGAGTCGTGGCATAGCGAAGGACTGGCAGCGCGATGCCAGCTACTGGCCGATCTGGGTGTAGCCATGCTGGAACAGCCGTTGCCGGCAAATGAAGATGCTGCACTGGCGAATTTTATTCATCCTTTGCCCATCTGTGCGGATGAAAGTTGCCACACGCGTGAGAGCCTTCCCGCGCTGAAAGGTCGCTATGAGATGGTGAATATTAAGCTCGATAAAACCGGTGGCTTAACTGAAGCCCTGGCCCTGGCTGAGGAAGCGCAGGCGCAGGGATTTGCCTTAATGCTGGGCTGTATGTTGTGTACATCCAGGGCGATCGGTGCGGCGTTACCGCTGGTGAATAAGGTGCGTTTTGCCGATCTGGATGGCCCAACCTGGCTGGCAGTAGACGTTTCGCCAGCCCTGAAGTTTACTACCGGCGTGCTTCACCTTTAAGGCTGCCACCGCAGGAGCCCTGTCATTGCCTTGAGGTATTTTTCGCTTGCCTCATCGGAGGATATTGGCGGGAATTCTGCGGTGATGCAGTGTAAACCCAGGTCGGCGCGCCAGCTACCAATCGAGCCGGGCGTTTCATAGCCAACGCTGGTGACGAGGGGAAGGGCAAACGCCTCTGCCAGCCACTGACCAAGCGCCGTATGGCGGGGATCTTCAATACAGGCCAGTGGATCGTGGAAAGAGACAACCCAGGCGGGGTGGATCTTATGAATAAGCTGGCACAACGCCTGTGTCTCCGGTTCTGAGCCTGGTTTTTCACCCGTTAATAAGACAACGTCACGCTCCTCGGCTGAACTGTTCCAGCGATACACCGTTTCACCGGCACGCCAGTTTGCCGCCGGGAAATTCCGGTTTAAGTCGATACCACGTGCATTAGCGCGTAGCCCAAGCTGGCAGCCATCCGGGTTGACGGTCAATATAACGTGATGACGGCGTAGCTCGGGAGCGAGGGTGCGCAGTGCACACGACAGCGTCACGATGGAGGCGTTCTCGTCGCCGTGTGTGCCTGCAATGATTAAACCACTGTTACGATCGGCCTCAGGTGCCGGAAACCATATTAGCGGCGCGCCTAAAAATGAGCGGCCATAATGCTCGGTTCCAGGTGGAAAAGCGCCACGTTCTGTTCTTGGTCTGGTGAGGGTCATAGGTGATCCTGATAATGAAATCTCTTCTGGCAGTGTTGTGCAAAACTCACGGTTAATCAAATAGTTTCCGTGCGCGCGGAAAATTGCCGGATATCAACTTTCCGGATGAAGATATTTGCATTTCTCTCTGTCGAAACAAATAATTACGCATCTGCCCGTTACCTGACGTCTAAAAGGAAATCTCATGAAGCATCCTGTTTCGCTGCTTTGCTCTGCGCTGTGGTTGTGCGGACTCTCTTCATTCTCTTATGCTGCTGACGTGCCACAGGGAACGGTACTGGCGCAAAAACAGGAACTGGTTCGGCATATCAAAGATGAACCCGCATCGCTTGATCCGGCAAAAGCCGTGGGATTACCGGAAATTCAGGTGATCCGTGACCTTTATGAAGGGCTGGTGAACCAAAACGAAAAAGGGGAGTTGATCCCCGGTGTCGCGACTCGCTGGCAAAGTAGTGATAACCGCGTCTGGACGTTCTCCCTGCGTGATAATGCCAAATGGTCTGATGGTACTCCGGTAACGGCGCAGGATTTTGTCTATAGCTGGCAGCGTCTGGTGGACCCAAAAACGACCTCTCCCTTTGCCTGGTTTGCTGCACTGGCGGGCATTAAGAATGCACAGGCGATAATCGATGGTAAAGCAGCTCCGGATACGCTTGGCGTAACGGCGGTGGATGCTAAAACATTGCGCGTTCAACTAGATAAGCCGCTACCGTGGTTCAGTAACCTGACGGCTAGCTTTGCATTCTATCCGGTACAGAAGGCCAACGTTGAAAGCGGCAAAGCGTGGACGCGCCCTGGTGCCCTGGTGGGTAACGGCGCTTATGTCCTGAAAGATCGCGTGGTCAATGAAAAGCTGGTTGTTGAACCGAACGAGTATTACTGGGATAACGCCAGAACGGTTCTAAAAAAAGTGACTTTTGTCCCAATCAATCAGGAGTCTTCAGCAACCAAACGTTATCTTGCGGGTGATATTGATATCACCGAATCATTCCCGAAAAATCTGTACCAGAAGCTGAAAAAAGATATTCCGGGGCAGGTGTATACGCCGCCGCAACTGGGCACTTATTACTACGCATTCAACACACAGAAAGGCCCAACCGCCGATGCGCGGGTACGTCTGGCGCTGAGTATGACCATCGATCGCCGGATTATGGCGGAAAAAGTGTTAGGAACCGGTGAAAAACCGGCATGGCATTTTACGCCGGACGTCACGGCCGGTTTTACGCCGGAAACTTCGCCTTTTGAACAGATGTCACAGCAGGAACTCAATGCGCAGGCAAAAACATTATTGCAGGCTGCAGGCTATGGCCCACAGCGTCCGCTGAAGCTGACGTTGCTTTATAACACCTCTGAAAACCATCAGAAAATTGCCATTGCCGTGGCATCCATGTGGAAGAAAAATCTGGGCGTTGACGTCAAACTGCAGAACCAGGAGTGGAAAACGTACATTGATAGCCGCAATACCGGGAATTTTGACGTGATCCGCGCCTCATGGGTTGGAGATTACAATGAGCCATCAACGTTCCTGTCACTGCTGACGTCAACCCACAGCGGCAATATCTCCCGGTTCAACGATCCTGTGTACGATAAGATAATCAACCAGGCAACACTTGAAACCACCGAGAAGGCGCGAAATGCAGACTATAACAAGGCTGAGAAGCTCCTTGCTGAAAAAGCACCGATAGCGCCCATTTACCAGTACACCAATGGTCGTTTGATCAAACCGTGGGTGAAAGGGTATCCGATTAATAATCCGGAAGATGTGGCGTATAGTCGTACAATGTATATTGAGAAGCACTGATGAATACCGGTTGCCTGCTGACGCCAGGCAACCACCACTAAATCCAGAGCAGGCAAGCACCCGATCTTTCTTACACCCTCCCGCCAAAGCAAACTGTAATTTTCTGATGTATTCATTGTCCTTAATATGCTGCTCGTAAAAAACAACAGGCAGAATAGTATTGATACGAGGAATATCCTTCAAAAATACATTTGTATCAGAATTACAGACACGCATTTTGTTTAACCAGAGACGCCTCTGGACGTTTTATCTGTATTAACGTAAAGCCTAACACCCATTCTGAAGTCCAGTTTTGGACTATTTCCCTGTTGTCACCTGTAACAAAATGAGTCGATAGCACAACGTGATTCCGTTCCGTATTTTAGCGTTAGTGGCTATCGCTGTTTGCGGATTATATTGATTTGGATCAGGTAATGATCAAACGTAAACAATAAGTCTGTTTATTTTCTTGATAACAGCTATTCGCTCCACTTTTTTGTGAATAAATAGTCAAAATTTCGTAACCTGAGTGCTTATCTGGCATTCTTCGTTGTTTACATTTAGTGGAAAATTCTTAAGAAATTTCCTATAGCAGATCTTTGATCTGGTAAGTTGATCTATAGCGGTCTTTTGTTCTACTATGGGTTTGTAAAGAAGCGTCGTTCACTCAACAATTATTTCTTAAATGGAAAGGGACAGCTATGGCCGATACGTTCCAGAATGAAGTGCCTAAGGCACGCATCAATTTAAAATTAAGTCTGCACACGGGGGGCGCACAGAAAAAAGTCGAGCTGCCGCTTAAACTCCTTACCGTGGGTGATTTCAGTAATGGCAAAGAAAACCGCCCATTATCTGAAAGAGAAAAAATCAACGTCAATAAAAATAACTTCAACAGCGTACTTTCAGAATTTAACCCGGAAGTGAATCTCACCGTTCAGAATACCCTGGCGGGTGACGGTTCGGAAGAGAGCGTTAAGTTACATTTTTCCGATATGAAAGATTTCGAGCCTGAGCAGGTCGCCCGTCAAATTCCCCAACTCCGCGCCATGCTGGCCATGCGTAATTTATTACGCGATCTGAAATCCAACCTGCTGGATAACGCCACTTTCAGAAAAGAACTTGAGAAAATTCTTAAGGACCCGGCGCTGTCTCAGGAATTACGCGACGAAATGAGTGCGCTGGCCCCGAAATAAGCGGTGCGCGTTTTTTAATGGATTAACCGGGAATATGCTTATGTCTGTGAAAACTGAAAACGCCTCCGCTCAGGGGCAAAATACCGTACTGGAAAAAGAGAGCGTTTACGCCTCTCTGTTTGAGAAAATTAACCTGACTCCGGCCTCCAGCTTGGGCGATATTAATGACTTCCTTGATGATGCCGCACTGTCCGATGCGCCTGCGGGTGAACGTCTGACGGCAGCGATGCAGGTCTTTATGGACTGTATCCGCAAATCCGGCCAGCAGGTAGATAAGCTCGACAAAACGCTGATTGACCACCATATCGCGGAACTGGATTTCCAGATTAGCCGCCAACTGGATGCGGTAATGCACCACGAAGCGTTCCAGAAAGTGGAATCCCTGTGGCGTGGCCTGAAACAACTGGTTGACAATACCGATTACCGCCAGAATGTCAAAACTGAAATCCTGGACGTCTCCAAAGACGATCTACGCCAGGATTTTGAAGACGCGCCGGAACTGATCCAGAGCGGCCTGTACTGGCATACCTACACCGCCGAATATGACACCCCTGGCGGCGAGCCGATTGGTTCGGTCATCTCCTCGTATGAATTTGACGCCAGCCCGCAGGACATTGCGCTGTTACGCAATATCTCCAAAGTCTCCGCTGCCGCACATATGCCATTTATCGGCTCCGTTGGCCCGAAATTCTTCCTGAAAGAGTCGATGGAAGACGTCGCCGCCATCAAGGATATCGGCAACTACTTCGACCGTGCGGAATACATCAAGTGGAAATCGTTCCGCGATACTGACGACTCCCGCTATATCGGGCTGGTGATGCCACGTGTGCTGGGCCGTCTGCCATATGGTCCGGACACCGTACCGGTACGCAGCTTCAACTATGTTGAGCAGGTGAAAGGCCCGGATCACGAGAAATACCTGTGGACCAGCGCGTCGTTTGCCTTTGCCTCCAACATGGTACGCAGCTTTATCAATAACGGCTGGTGTGTGCAGATCCGCGGGCCGCAGGCGGGTGGTGCAGTGAAAGATCTGCCGATCCATCTGTATGACCTCGGTACCGGCAACCAGGTGAAAATCCCGTCTGAGGTGATGATCCCGGAAACCCGCGAATTTGAATTCGCCAACCTCGGCTTTATCCCGCTGTCGTACTACAAAAACCGCGACTACGCCTGCTTCTTCTCGGCGAACTCCGCCCAGAAACCAGCGCTGTATGACACCGCGGACGCCACGGCCAACAGCCGTATCAACGCGCGCCTGCCGTACATCTTCCTGCTGTCGCGTATCGCGCACTACCTGAAGCTGATCCAGCGTGAAAACATCGGTACGACGAAGGATCGCCGCCTGCTGGAACTGGAGTTGAATACCTGGGTGCGCGGTCTGGTTACCGAAATGACCGATCCGGGCGACGAACTGCAGGCATCCCATCCGCTGCGTGACGCGAAGGTGGTGGTGGAAGATATCGAGGATAACCCTGGCTTCTTCCGCGTGAAACTGTTCGCGGTGCCGCACTTCCAGGTGGAAGGCATGGACGTGAACCTGTCTCTGGTTTCCCAGATGCCGAAAGCGAAAGCGTAAGGCGGGAGCGGGGATGAAAATTTATCGTCCGTTATGGAATGACGGGGCGTTCCTGGCCCCGCAGCAATTCCAGCAGCAGGCCCGCTGGGATGCTCACGTTGCTGATACCGTTTCCCGGATGGTGCTGGCACACTCATGGGGTGTGCTGTGCGCTGAGTTTGATGATGGCGCGCTTACGCTCGCCCGACTCAATGCCACACGTCTGGCAGTGCGCTTTGCCGATGGAACACTGGTGGATACTGAGTTGGCTGACAACCTGCCGCCGGTCTGTGATTTATCAGCGGTGACGCAGGAGAGCGTGGAGGTGCTGGCGTGTCTGCCTCTCCTCAGTGCTAACGGCGGTAATCTTGATGACGGGCGGGACAGTGTCCGCCCGCGTCGCTGGCAGTCCGAGCGGGTAACGGTTCAGGAACTGGCCGGACATGAGCGCAGCGAGTTGGCGGTGTTGCGCTATGCGCTGACGTTACGTTTATCGACTCAGGAAAACAGCGCCTGGCTGACCTGTCCGGTGGCGAAGCTAATCCGTAACGCACAGGGCCAGTGGATTTTCGAACGGAGTTTTATTCCTCCGTTGTTGGCTCTGTCCGCAAGTCCGACACTGGTCAGTGAACTGGGCGATCTGTTGCATCGCCTTCAGGCGCGTCGTAAGCGTCTGATGGCGATGCGTCGCGAAAGTAACGAACGGATGGCGGATTTTGCCGTGGCGGATGTTTCCCTCTTCTGGTTGCTTAATGCCCTGAACAGCGCAGAGCCGGTTCTGACGGAGTTGTACCAGTCGCCGTCCCGCCATCCCGAGTTGCTATACCGGGAACTGTCACGACTTGCCGGTAGCCTCCTGACCTTCTCCCTCGATCATAATGTCGACGATATCCCTTGTTACAGGCATGGCATGCCAGAAACGGTGTTCCCGCCATTGTTTACCCTGCTGGACCAGCTTCTGGAAGCCAGCCTGCCGTCACGGGTTATCGCAATTACCCTTGAGCAGGGCGATGACCGGGAGATTTGGCGCGGCAAATTGCACGATGCGCGGCTCCGCGAGGGGGCTGATTTTTATCTGTCCGTGCGTTCCTCTATGCCAAACCACGAACTGCAGACTCGTTTTCCGCAGTTGTGTAAAGCAGGCAGCCATGATGAGGTCTCTGAAGTGGTGAATATCGCCCTGAGCGGAATGGTGATTAAACCGCTGAGCCATGTTCCAGCCGCCATACCGTTGCGTCTCGAGAATCAGTATTTTGCTCTGGATCTGTCCTCTGATGCGGCCAGGACCATGCTGGAAGCCGGAAACTGTACCTTCTATACCCCGGAATCTCTTGGCGAAGTGAAACTTGAACTGTTTGCGGTACTGCGCTCATGAATACGCCTGATATTGACCTGATAAATAAAACCTTTTATCCGGGCTGGCTGATGGTCAGCCAGTTGCGCAGTGGACAGGAGATCAAAGACGGAGATGCGCTCTACCGCCGGGCCTGTCGCTGGGTAAATGACGCCCGAGAATCGCTGACGCAGGCCGGATTCAGTGAAACTAGCTGCGAACGGATGCTGTATGCCTACTGTGCGCTACTGGATGAGAGCGTAATGAACCGTGACAAACAGGATGACGGGTACCGCAGATGGCGTAAAGACCCGCTACAGGCCCGTTTTTTCAGCACCCTGAATGCCGGGGAAGAACTGTGGGAGCGTATCCGTACAATTCTGCGCGAACCGGCACCGGATGTGGCAGTGCTGACATGCCTGTACAGAACCTTGCAACTGGGTTTTGTCGGGCAGTACCGCGAACAGGACGACGAACGTCGGGAGGATGTGATTCGGGCGCTTGGCGAACAGGTTCCGTCATTCACTCTGGCGCAGGAGGCTCCAGTGGTGGTCAGAGCATCCCGTTTAAGTAGTGGACGCCGAATGTACTGGCTGGGTTGGATGACCGGTTTTGCGGTGTTGGCGGGGCTGTGGTTCACGTTCTCTTCTGTCCTGTCGCAGATGGTAGCGCAGATCGCAGGGCAGGGATAAGGCATGCGTGAACTTTCGCGTACGGTGATGACCGTTCTCGCCACTGTTCTGGCTCTGTGGCTGGTGCTGGGATTCTGGCCGCTGTCTGTCTGGAGCAGGGCGGTGCTCAGCCTCTGCATTGTACTGGTCAGTGGTGCGCTGCTGTGGCGTCAGTGGCAACTGCGTCAATACCGTCAGGTCGTTAGCACACAGATAACAGAGAACTGTTTGCCGCCTGAAGATTTTCAGGGTGCAGTGGTGCTGGTTTGTGGCGATACCGCCTCCCTGTTCCCTGCGGGGGCGGCTTATCGTGAAACCCGCCAGGGCTGGTATATGCGGGCAGAGAACGCGGAACAGTTGCCGTTGCTGGCGCAGCATCTGGCAGCCCGGTGCCCGGCGCTGGTGTCGCAGGCTTCTGTATTGTTGGCGATATTACCGGAGCAGCACACTCAGGACGAAACACTGGCGCAGTCTCTGCGTGGATGGCGACGCAGCATTGCGCAGTGCCGTACATGGCTGAACGGCCTGCCGCCCGTCTGGAGCGTGGTCTGGGTGTCCCCTCCTGCGAGTGAAATTCAGGAAGATACTTGCTGGTTTACCGTGACGCCGGATTTGCCTGGCTTGAGGGTCCGGCAGAATGGTCATGTGGCTCTACCGGTTGCTGACTGGCAGCGGGAGTCCGGAAGCTATGCCTCACGCCTTTATCAGACGTTGTGGCTGGACAGCGTGCTGGCGCTGACTGAACGTCATGTTACCCGCCCGCTCAGTATCCGGCAGGGAGAGCTTCTTCCCCTAAAAATTTGTGCCACTGGTGTTTGCCTGACACCCGTCACTGCGGTTGAGGATAATCTCTGGCAACAGCAGATAACGGGTATCACCACACTTTCCCCTGTATGCACATCTATAACCGGGATGCTGCCTCTGCCAGAGGTTCTGCTGGCATATCTGCCACGCCGCCACGGGATCAGTCGTCGAATGCAGGATGTACGTCTGGCCGGTGGTATTGGTTTTCTCTTTCTTGCGCTGGCGATGCTGGCGTCCTTTATCAACAACCAGCGTCTGGTGCGCAGTGTGGGAGACCATCTTGCTGTATACCACCGTCTCAACGGCACGCCTCCGGCACCGAAACAGCAGGCCCAGCAACGTCTTCGCGCCGACAGCCATCAGTTGGATGACTGGAAACGCCGTGGTGAGCCATTGCGCTATGGGCTGGGGTTGTACCAGGGAATGCGACTGATACCACCCGTGGAAGCAGCGCTGACTGACTGGGCACCTCCTCCACCGCCCCGTCCGGTAATAAAGAAGATTGTGCAGGGGCCGCAGACTATCCGCCTCGACAGCATGTCTCTGTTCGACACCGGAAAATGGGTGCTGAAGCCCGGCTCAAC
>OJJJ01000264.1_pt1 | contig 30679 bp, 27 predicted proteins | sample 1596311 | NCBI WGS metagenome assembly OJJJ01 (sample SAMEA4350140, study PRJEB24818) | metagenome | biome: human; feature: gut; material: faeces | place: Denmark | collected 2013-09 | reverse complement strand
ATTCGCAACTCACACTTCTTTTAGTCGGCAATCCCGACACAATCACGCCATTACTTGCAAAAGCTGACTTCGAACAACGTTCACGTCTGCAGATTATTCCTGCGCAGTCAGTTATTGCCAGTGATGCGCGCCCCTCGCAGGCTATTCGCAATAGCCGCGGCAGCTCTATGCGCATCGCGCTGGAGCTGGTGAAAGAAGGGCGAGCGCAGGCTTGCGTCAGTGCGGGGAATACCGGCGCGCTGATGGGGCTGTCGAAATTACTGCTCAGGCCCATTGAGGGTATTGAGCGTCCGGCGCTGGTGACGGTATTACCGCATCAACAAAAGGGCAAAACGGTGGTGCTCGATTTGGGTGCTAACGTTGATTGTGATAGTACAATGCTGGCTCAGTTTGCCGTTATGGGGTCGGTGCTGGCAGAAGAAGTGGTCGGGATCAACTCCCCCCGCGTTGCATTACTGAATATTGGTGAAGAAGAGACGAAAGGCCTGGACAGTATTCGCGATGCTGCGGAAATACTCAAACAGGTGCCCTCCATCAACTATATTGGTTATCTCGAAGCTAATGAGTTGCTGACGGGCAAAACGGATGTCCTGGTCTGCGATGGCTTCACCGGAAACGTAACGTTGAAGACCATGGAAGGGGTGGTGAGAATGTTTCTTTCTCTGCTGAAATCGCAGGGAGAGGGGAAAAAAAGGTCCTGGTGGCTGATTTTATTAAAGCGTTGGTTACAAAAAAGCCTGACGCGGCGATTCAGTCACCTCAACCCCGACCAGTATAATGGCGCCTGTCTGTTAGGATTGCGCGGCATTGTGATTAAGAGTCACGGTGCTGCCAATCAGCGAGCATTTTCCGTCGCGATTGAACAGGCAGTGCAGGCGGTGCAGCGACAAGTCCCTCAGCGGATTGCCGCTCGCCTGGAATCTGTATTAGCTAAAAGTGACTGAGCGTACATGTATACGAAGATTATTGGTACCGGCAGCTATCTGCCAAAACAGGTGCGAACCAACGCCGATCTGGAAAAAATGGTAGATACGTCTGACGAGTGGATTGTCACGCGCACAGGTATCCGTGAACGTCGTATCGCCGCGCCAGACGAAACGGTTTCCACCATGGGTTACGAAGCCGCACAGCGCGCGCTTGAGATGGCTGGGATCGATAAAGAAGAGATTGGTTTGATCGTGGTCGCCACGACGTCTGCCACGCATGCGTTTCCAAGCGCGGCGTGCCAGGTGCAAAACATGCTGGGTATTAAAGGCTGCCCGGCGTTTGACGTTGCCGCTGCCTGCGCAGGTTTTACCTACGCGCTGAGCATTGCCGATCAGTATGTTAAATCCGGTTCCGTGAAGTATGCACTGGTCATTGGTGCCGACGTGCTGGCACGTACCTGTGATCCAACCGATCGCGGTACGATCATTATTTTTGGTGATGGCGCGGGTGCGGTACTGCTGGGGCAGTCCGAAGAGCCGGGTATCATCTCCACGCATCTGCATGCTGACGGTCGCTATGGCGAACTGTTAACGCTGCCGAACGCCGATCGCGTTAATCCGGACAGCTCAATTTACCTGACAATGGCAGGTAACGAAGTGTTCAAAGTGGCCGTGACCGAGCTGGCGCACATCGTTGACGAAACGCTGGAAGCGAATAACCTTGAACGCACCGCGCTCGACTGGCTGGTGCCGCATCAGGCGAACCTGCGCATCATCAGCGCGACGGCTAAAAAACTGGGCATGTCAATGGACAACGTTGTTGTGACCCTCGATCGTCACGGCAACACCTCTGCGGCGTCTGTACCGTGCGCATTTGATGAAGCGGTACGCGATGGACGAATCAAACGGGGCCAACTGGTCTTGCTTGAAGCCTTCGGTGGTGGTTTCACCTGGGGTTCCGCGCTGGTTCGTTTCTAGTATAAGGACTAAAAGATGACGCAATTTGCTTTTGTGTTTCCCGGTCAGGGATCTCAAACCGTTGGGATGTTGTCTGAAATGGCAGCAAATTATCCGGTAATCGAAGAGACTTTCCGTGAAGCGTCCGACGCGCTGGGTTATGATCTGTGGGCGTTGGCTCAGCAGGGCCCGGCCGAAGAGCTGAACAAAACCTGGCAGACTCAGCCAGCGTTGCTGACCGCCTCCGTTGCGCTGTGGCGTGTCTGGCAGCAGCAGGGCGGCAAAGCGCCAGCGTTGCTCGCGGGCCATAGTCTGGGTGAATACTCTGCGCTGGTATGTGCAGGCGTGATCGCGTTTGCGGACGCGGTACGTCTGGTTGAGCTGCGCGGTAAATTCATGCAGGAAGCGGTGCCGGAAGGAACGGGTGGTATGTCTGCCATTATCGGCCTTGATGATGCCGCTATTGCAAAAGCGTGTGAAGAATCCGCCGAAGGTCAGGTCGTCTCTCCGGTGAACTTCAACTCGCCAGGCCAGGTGGTTATCGCCGGTCACAAAGAAGCGGTTGAACGTGCGGGGGCTGCCTGTAAAGCCGCGGGTGCGAAACGTGCTCTGCCGCTGCCAGTGAGCGTACCTTCGCACTGTGCGCTGATGAAGCCCGCTGCTGATAAACTGGCGGTTGAACTGGAAAAAATCACCTTCAACGCACCGACGATTTCCGTTGTGAATAACGTCGATGTGAAATGCGAAACTGCGCCAGAGGCTATCCGTAATGCACTGGTTCGCCAGCTCTACAGCCCGGTACAGTGGACCAAAACCGTTGAGTTTATGGCCTCACAGGGCGTTGAGCATCTGTATGAAGTCGGCCCTGGTAAGGTCCTCACCGGTCTGACAAAACGTATTGTTGACACCCTGACGGCTTCGGCAATTAACGAGCCGGAAGCACTGTCAGCGGCACTCTCGCAATAAAAGAGGAATACCATGAGTTTTGAAGGAAAAATCGCACTGGTCACCGGCGCAAGCCGTGGTATCGGGCGTGCAATTGCTGAAACACTGGTTGCGCGCGGCGCGAAAGTGATCGGTACTGCAACCAGCGAGAAGGGCGCTCAGGCCATCAGCGAGTATCTGGGTGCGAACGGCAAAGGTCTGGTACTGAATGTGACCGAACCTGCATCTATCGAATCTGTTCTGGGAAATATTCGCGCAGAGTTTGGCGAAGTGGATATTCTGGTCAATAATGCCGGGATCACTCGCGACAACCTGCTGATGCGAATGAAAGATGATGAGTGGAACGATATTATCGAAACCAACCTGTCATCTGTATTCCGTCTGTCAAAAGCGGTAATGCGCGCTATGATGAAGAAGCGTCATGGTCGCATTATCACTGTTGGTTCTGTGGTTGGTACCATGGGAAATGCTGGTCAGGCTAACTACGCTGCGGCGAAAGCAGGTCTGATTGGTTTCAGTAAATCGCTGGCGCGTGAAGTCGCGTCCCGCGGGATTACTGTAAACGTTGTTGCTCCGGGCTTTATTGAAACGGACATGACGCGTGCGCTGACTGAAGATCAGCGTGCGGGTACGCTGGCGGCAGTTCCGGCGGGTCGTCTTGGTGACCCTAAAGAAATCGCCAGCGCGGTTGCATTTTTAGCCTCTGACGAAGCGGGTTACATCACTGGTGAGACCCTCCACGTCAACGGCGGGATGTACATGGTTTAACCACGATGAAAAATATTTGCGTTATTGTAGGGGTTGGCCTCAAAATAACGTAAAATCGTGGTAAGACCTGCCGGGATTTAGTTGCAAATTTTTCAACATTTTATACACTACGAAAACCATCGCGAAAGCGAGTTTTGATAGGAAATTTAAGAGTATGAGCACTATCGAAGAACGCGTTAAGAAAATTATCGGCGAACAGCTGGGCGTTAAGCAGGAAGAAGTTGTGAACTCCGCTTCCTTCGTTGAAGACCTGGGCGCAGATTCTCTTGACACCGTTGAGCTGGTAATGGCTCTGGAAGAAGAGTTTGATACTGAGATTCCGGACGAAGAAGCTGAGAAAATCACCACCGTTCAGGCTGCCATTGATTACATCAACGGTCACCAGGCGTAAGTGAACATCTCCAGGCGGTCATTCGACCGCCTGAGTTTTATCTTTTTTAGTCCCACGAATATCTTTTTTTATCCCTCCCTGGAGGACAAACGTGTCTAAGCGTCGTGTAGTTGTGACCGGACTTGGCATGTTGTCTCCTGTCGGCAATACCGTAGAGTCCACCTGGAAAGCTCTCCTTGCCGGTCAGAGCGGCATCAGCCTAATCGACCATTTCGATACTAGCGCCTATGCAACGAAATTTGCTGGCTTAGTAAAGGATTTTAACTGTGAAGAGATCATCTCGCGCAAAGAACAGCGCAAGATGGATGCCTTCATTCAATATGGAATTGTCGCTGGCGTTCAGGCCATGCAGGATTCTGGCCTTGAAATTACGGAAGAGAACGCAACCCGTATCGGCGCTGCTATCGGCTCCGGGATTGGCGGTCTTGGTCTGATCGAGGAAAACCATACATCGCTGATGAATGGCGGCCCGCGTAAGATCAGCCCGTTCTTTGTTCCGTCCACGATTGTTAACATGGTGGCGGGTCACCTGACCATCATGTATGGCCTGCGTGGTCCAAGCATTTCCATCGCAACAGCCTGTACGTCTGGCGTACATAACATCGGCCAGGCCGCGCGTATGATCGCATACGGCGATGCAGATGCTATGGTGGCGGGCGGTGCCGAAAAAGCCAGTACCCCACTGGGTGTCGGTGGCTTCGGTGCAGCGCGTGCGCTCTCTACCCGCAACGATAACCCTCAGGCGGCGAGCCGTCCGTGGGATAAAGACCGTGATGGTTTTGTGCTGGGCGATGGTGCGGGCATGATCGTACTGGAAGAGTACGAACACGCTAAAAAACGCGGTGCGAAAATTTATGCTGAAATCGTTGGTTTCGGTATGAGTAGCGATGCTTACCACATGACGTCACCACCGGAAAACGGTGCGGGTGCTGCGCTGGCAATGGCGAATGCCATTCGCGATGCGGGTATCACACCCGCTCAGATTGGCTACGTCAATGCGCACGGTACGTCTACTCCGGCAGGCGATAAAGCAGAAGCGCAGGCTGTTAAGTCTATCTTCGGTGAATCTGCCAGCCGCGTAATGGTGAGCTCGACGAAATCCATGACCGGTCACCTGTTGGGTGCGGCGGGTGCGGTAGAGTCTATCTACTCCATCCTTGCGCTGCGCGATCAGGCTGTTCCGCCAACCATCAACCTGGATAACCCGGATGAAGGTTGCGATCTGGACTTCGTTCCACACGAAGCACGCCAGGTTAGCGGTATGGAGTACACCCTGTGTAACTCCTTCGGCTTCGGTGGCACGAACGGCTCTCTGATCTTCAAAAAGGTCTGAGCCTGACTGCACGATAGCGATTAAAAAAGGTCCGCATGTCGGGCCTTTTTTATTAAGCGTAATCCCCTTGTCCGGTCAAAGACATCCTGCCAGACTGAACCCCCACGCATCGGGAGACATCATGTTTTTAATCAATGGCCTTGAGCACGATTTTCTGCCTGCAAGCGACAGGGCGATTCAGTTTGGCGATGGCTGCTTCACAACGGCCCGCATCCTCAACGGAGAGGTATGCCTGCCAGATGCCCATATCCTGCGTCTGCAACATACCTGCGAAAAATTGCTGATCCCCTTCATTCAGTGGGAGACGCTTCAGCGTGAAATGCGCCAGCTTGCGTCAACTAAAGTCAGCGGTGTGTTAAAAGTGATTATCAGTCGCGGGAGCGGTGGCCGGGGCTACAGCAGTGCCAGTTGCCAACATCCGACGAGAATTCTCTCTGTTTCTGATTACCCGGCCCACTATGCCCGCTGGCGACATGATGGCATTACGCTGGCGTTAAGCCCGGTACGCCTGGGAAGAAATCCGATGCTTGCAGGATTAAAACACCTCAACCGGCTTGAACAGGTGCTTATTCGTACTCATCTTGAGCAGACGGACGCTGACGAGGCACTGGTCCTTGACAGCGAAGGGTTCATTACGGAATGCTGTGCGGCTAATTTACTCTGGCGTAAAGGACATGATGTCTTCACGCCTTCGCTGAAACAGGCCGGTGTAAACGGCATTATGCGTCAATTTTGTTTGCAACAGCTGGCACACTCTGGCTTTCACGTTGTCGAAGTGAGCGCAAGGGAAGAGGCGCTCCTGTCAGCGGATGAAGTTGTTATTTGCAATGCGCTGATGCCCGTGGTGCCCGTTCGCGCTTATGATCGCCTGTGCTGGTCATCCCGCGAACTGTTTCAGTTTTTAGCCCCGTTATGTGAGCAAACCAGATAGTCATGAAGAAAATGTTGCGCTTTGTCCTCCTCCTTATTGTTGTGCTGGGTATCGCTGGCGGAGCGGGAGTGTGGAAGGTTCGCCAACTGGCGGACAGTAAGATCCTGATTAAAGACGAGACGATTTTTACCCTTAAAGCAGGCACCGGGCGTCAGGCGCTTGGCGAACAGCTTTATGGTGACAAGATTATTAACCGCCCGCGGGTATTCCAATGGTTGCTGCGTATTGAGCCTGATTTGTCGCACTTTAAGGCCGGAACCTATCGCTTTACGCCTGGCATGACCGTCAGAGAAATGCTGCAACTGCTGGAGAGCGGTAAAGAGGCTCAGTTCCCGCTGCGTTTTGTTGAAGGTATGCGCCTGAGCGATTACCTCAAACAGTTGCGTGATGCGCCTTATATCAAACACACGCTAAAAGATGATCGCTACGAGACGGTGGCCGAGGTACTGAAATTTGAACATCCTGAGTGGGTGGAGGGCTGGTTCTGGCCTGATACCTGGATGTACACGGCAGGCACCACGGATGTGGCGATTCTCAAGCGTGCGCATAAAAAAATGGTCGCAGCGGTAGCGTCAGCGTGGGAAGGTCGGGCAGATGGCTTGCCGTATAAAGATCAAAACCAGTTTGTCACGATGGCCTCCATCATCGAAAAAGAGACGGCGGTTGCCGCCGAGCGTGACCAGGTTGCCTCCGTGTTTATCAACCGCCTGCGCATTGGCATGCGTCTGCAAACCGACCCAACGGTGATCTACGGGATGGGCGAGCGTTATAGCGGCAAAATTTCCAGAAAAGATCTGGAGACGCCAACGGCGTATAATACCTACGTGATTAACGGCCTGCCGCCAGGTCCGATTGCGACGCCAGGTGAAGCCTCATTGCGAGCCGCTGCACACCCGGCAAAAACACCGTATCTCTATTTTGTGGCTGACGGAAAAGGGGGGCATACCTTTAACACCAACCTTGCCAGCCATAATCGTTCTGTTCAGGACTATCTGAAGGCACTTAAGGAAAAAAATGCGCAGTAAATACATTGTCATTGAGGGACTCGAAGGGGCGGGTAAAACCACGGCCCGCAATGTGGTGGTTGATACGCTGAAATCGCTGGGTGTCGCGGAGATGGTTTTCACCCGAGAGCCGGGTGGCACGCAGCTGGCTGAAAAACTGCGCAGCCTGGTGCTGGATATCAAATCCGTTGGCGACGAGGTGATTACTGACAAAGCCGAGGTGCTGATGTTCTACGCGGCGCGTGTACAACTGGTGGAGACGGTCATCAAGCCTGCGCTGGCGGAAGGCAAATGGGTGATTGGCGACCGTCACGACCTGTCGACGCAGGCGTATCAGGGCGGTGGTCGTGGTATTGACCAGACGATGCTCGCGACATTGCGCGACGCAGTGCTGGGCGATTTCCGTCCAGACCTGACGCTTTATCTCGACGTGACGCCGGAAGTGGGGTTGAAGCGCGCCCGCGCGCGCGGAGAGCTGGACCGCATCGAGCAGGAATCCTTCGATTTCTTTAATCGCACCCGCGCGCGCTATCTTGAACTGGCGGGACAGGATCGTTCGATTCGCACCATTGATGCGACGCAATCTCTGGACGATGTTACGCGTGACATTCAGGCAACGGTCACACAGTGGTTACAGGAGCAGCAGGCATGAAATGGTATCCATGGTTGCGCCCGCACTTTGAACAGCTGATCAACAGCTATCAGGCGGGGCGGGGGCATCATGCGTTACTGATTCAGGCATTGCCGGGAATGGGCGATGAGGCGTTGATCTACGCCATCACCCGTTTTTTGATGTGCCAGCAGCCGGAAGGGCACAAAAGCTGTGGCAAATGCCGCGGCTGCCAGCTGATGCAGGCGGGCACGCACCCGGACTATTACACGCTGGAGCCTGAGAAAGGCAAAAGTACGCTCGGCATTGATGCGGTGCGTGAGGTCAGTGAAAAACTGTACGAGCACGCGCGTCTGGGCGGCGCAAAAGTGGTCTGGCTGAAAGATGCCGCACTGCTGACAGAAGCAGCAGCTAATGCACTGTTGAAAACGCTTGAAGAACCGCCGGAAAAAACCTGGTTCTTCCTGTCATGCCGCGAACCGGGAAGATTACTGGCTACATTGCGCAGCCGTTGCCGGCTTCACCACCTTGCTGTACCCCAGGAAGCATGGGCGCTGGCCTGGCTTGAACGAGAAGTGACAATGTCACAAGATGCGGTGTTGACCGCTCTGCGCTTGTGCAGCGGCGCACCTGCAGCAGCGCTGGCATTGCTGCAACCTGACATCTGGGCACAGCGCGAGACGATCTGTCGCGCGGTTGAATCGGCCCTGGACAGCCGTGACTGGCTGAGTTTACTGCCTGCGCTGAACAGCGATCAGGCGGCCGAACGCTTACACTGGCTGGCGGCCTTACTTCTGGATGCGCTTAAACTCCAGCAAGGAGCGACGCTACTGACAAACCTCGACGTCTGGCCTTTGCTGAATACCCTGGCAAATCGCCTGTCGGGAACGGCTTTGCGCGCTATCCTTCATGATGTCTGCCACAGTCGCGAACAACTTTTGACAGTGGTCGGTCTTAATCGCGAGCTTTTACTGACCGATCGGTTACTGCGTATTGAACATTACCTGCAACCAGGCGTGATACCGCCTGTTTCCCATCTCTGAGAGAGACATTATGTTTTTAGTCGACTCACACTGCCATCTTGATGGCCTGGATTATCAATCCCTGCATAAAAACGTCGATGACGTGCTGGCAAAAGCTGCCGCCCGCGATGTGAAATTTTGCCTTGCCGTTGCTACCACGCTGCCCGGATATCGTTCCATGCGTGAGCTGGTAGGCGTGCGTGATAACGTCGTCTTCTCCTGTGGCGTGCATCCGCTGAATCAGGATGAAGAGTACAACGTAGACGATTTACGTCGCCTGGCGGCAGAAGAGGGCGTGGTCGCGATGGGTGAAACCGGGCTGGACTATTTTTACACGCCGGAAACTAAACCGCGTCAGCAGGAATCCTTCCGCAACCATATCCGCATTGGCCGCGAGCTGAACAAACCTGTCATCGTGCATACCCGTGATGCGCGTGCCGACACCCTTGATATCCTCCGGGAAGAAAAGGTGACGGATTGCGGGGGCGTACTACACTGTTTCACAGAAGACAGAGAAACGGCGGGTAAGCTGCTTGATTTAGGGTTTTATATCTCGTTTTCGGGGATCGTGACATTCCGTAACGCTGAACAACTGCGTGATGCTGCACGTTATGTCCCGCTCGATCGCATTCTGGTGGAAACAGACTCTCCGTATCTGGCTCCGGTGCCGCACCGCGGTAAAGAAAATCAGCCAGCCATGACGAGAGATGTGGCTGAATATATGGCTGTCCTGAAGGGCGTTAGCATTGATGAGCTTGCCCGCGCCACGACGGAAAACTTCGCCAGCCTGTTTCACATTGACCCCGCCCGCCTGCAATCTGTCTGATACACCTGTTTTTTTTAGGCTCGTAATTAATAAACAAAGCGAGTAAAGTTCACCGCCTCATTTGGGGCGGTGATGGTGTTTTTAGACACATCCAGACATGATTTTTGTAAATAACTGAAAGTTTTTTGGCCGTCTTAAGCTGAAACGTGATAGCCGTCAAACAAACTCAGAGGGATTTATTTTACTCTGTGTAATAAATAAAGGGCGCTTAGATGTCCTGTCCACGGCACGGTACTCCCCCCGTGCCAATGCGTGAAAAGCGTAAAAAAAAGCACAAATACTCAGGAGCACTCTCAATTATGTTTAAGAATGCATTTGCTAACCTGCAAAAGGTCGGTAAATCGCTGATGCTGCCAGTATCCGTACTGCCTATCGCAGGTATCCTGCTGGGTGTCGGTTCTGCTAACTTCAGCTGGCTGCCAGCCGTAGTTTCCCATGTGATGGCCGAAGCAGGCGGTTCTGTTTTTGCTAACATGCCGCTGATCTTCGCGATCGGTGTTGCTCTGGGCTTTACCAATAACGACGGTGTATCCGCTCTGGCCGCCGTTGTCGCTTACGGCATCATGGTGAAAACCATGGCTGTGGTTGCGCCGCTGGTTCTGCATTTACCTGCTGAAGAGATCGCAGCGAAACACCTGGCTGATACCGGTGTTCTCGGCGGTATCATCTCCGGTGCGATTGCAGCGTATATGTTCAACCGCTTCTATCGCATCAAGCTGCCTGAGTATCTGGGCTTCTTCGCGGGCAAGCGTTTCGTTCCGATCATCTCTGGTCTGGCCGCGATTTTCACTGGCGTGATCCTGTCCTTCATCTGGCCACCAATCGGTTCCGCTATCCAGACCTTCTCTCAGTGGGCTGCTTACCAGAACCCGGTTGTGGCGTTTGGTATCTACGGCTTCATCGAGCGTTGCCTGGTGCCATTTGGTCTGCACCACATCTGGAACGTTCCATTCCAGATGCAGATTGGTGAATTCACCAACGCAGCAGGTCAGGTATTCCACGGTGATATCCCACGTTACATGGCGGGCGACCCAACTGCAGGTAAACTGTCTGGTGGCTTCCTGTTCAAAATGTACGGCCTGCCAGCCGCGGCAATTGCAATCTGGCACTCTGCTAAACCAGAGAACCGTGCAAAAGTGGGCGGTATCATGATCTCCGCAGCGTTGACCTCGTTCCTGACCGGTATCACCGAGCCGATCGAGTTCTCCTTCATGTTCGTTGCGCCGATTCTGTACATCATTCACGCGATTCTGGCGGGTCTGGCGTTCCCAATCTGTATCCTGCTGGGTATGCGTGACGGTACGTCCTTCTCTCACGGTCTGATCGACTTTATCGTTCTGTCCGGTAACAGCAGCAAACTGTGGCTGTTCCCAATCGTGGGTGCGTGCTACGCCGTTGTGTACTACACCATCTTCCGCGTGCTGATTAAAGCACTGGACCTGAAAACCCCAGGCCGTGAAGATGCGTCTGAAGACACTAAAGCTGGCGCGACCAGCGAAATGGCTCCGGCTCTGGTTGCAGCGTTCGGCGGTAAAGAAAACATCACTAACCTGGACGCGTGTATCACTCGTCTGCGTGTGAGCGTTGCTGACGTGGCAAAAGTTGACCAGCCTGGCCTGAAAAAACTGGGTGCAGCGGGCGTTGTTGTTGCAGGTTCTGGTGTTCAGGCTATCTTCGGTACGAAATCCGATAACCTGAAAACAGAAATGGATGAGTACATCCGCAACAACTAAGTTGTGACCTGGGGAGACTAAGGCAGCCGAATGGCTGCCTTTTTTACGGGTGTTAATCTTCATATAAAAAAGGGAGCCTGCAGGCTCCCTTTGTCGTTGCTGATAACTTAGAAACTGTAGCTTCCGCTTACGGAGAAGTTACGCGGTGCCCCATAGACGCCGTAGGTTCCCAGATAGTCATAATATTCTTTGTCGAAGACGTTGTTCAGGTTGCCCTGTATCGCAAAGTTTTTGGTGACCTGGTAGCGGGTAAACAGATCCACGACGGTATAACCATCCTGAGTGATCTTCTTAACGCCATTGGGACCCGGCGTTTCGAAGTCATACCAGGTTTTATTCTGCCAGCGGGCACCACCGCCAACCGTCAGCTCAGGCAGCATTGGAAGCTGGTAACGGGTGAACAGCTTAAGCGTCGTGCGAGGCTGCTGCGGGTTAACCGCATTGCCGTCTTCATCTTCCGCAATGTAGCGGCTGCCGCCGAAGGTCAACTGCCAGTTGTCGGTCAATGCGCCGTTCAGCTCAAACTCTACGCCTTTGCTCACCGTACCATCTATCGATTTATATGCGCTTTGTCCGCCGGAGCCAGGGATGGTGACGCCGGTATTCACCGCAACATTGTCCTGTTCGATGCGGAAGACGGAGAGGGAGGCGGTCAGTCGGGTGTTGAACCAGTCACCTTTCACGCCAGCTTCATAGCTTTTCCCGGTCGTTGGATCGATAAACTTGCTGTTGATATCGCGCTGGCCGGAAGGCTGGAAGATAGAGGTATAGCTCGTGTAGACCGACCACGTATCGTCAATATCGTAAATCAGCCCGGCGTAAGGGGTAACGTCATCAAACTTCGCGTTGCGGATCTCGTCCGGCTTACGCTCCAGATTGTACTTGGCGCTCCACTCGGTATAACGTGCGCCCAGGATCAGGTGAAGCGGGTCGGCCAGGGAAAGGCGCGTGGCGGCATACACTGATTTCTGACGAATCACGTCACGCTGGTAAAGCGCAAAATCAGACCAGGCGGGATCGGCCAGTTTACCGTTATAATCGTAGATGCTGCCCACATCCATCAGACCGTAATTGTCATTGACCGGATAAGAGTTGTCATAGTTATTACGCTGACGACTATAGCTACCGCCCAGCATCAGCTCATGCTGACGCCCCAGCAGATCGTATCCACCACGAACGAATGCATCCACCGAGTCCTGTTTACGCTCACCGCGGTTCCAGCCGCCCCATGCGCCCTGATAGAGGGAGGCATCGTACAAGCCGGTCGTTTTGTCCGGGTAACCATCAATGTACATCAGCTTGCTGTCGAAGTTCGTTTCAGCATGCATGGCGTTAATCTTCGCTTCCCAGCCGTTATCAAAACGTTGAGTCAGGTTGGCAAAGACTTTCGTTGAGTCCTTATTGGAATACGTCCAGTCGGCTGCGGTGTTAAAGCCGCGACGGAAATGTGTCTTGCTGCCATCGCTAAACAGGGAAGGGAAGCCGCCCCAGGTTGGGCTATCTTCTTCACTTTCCTGGTAGTCATAACCCACGGAGAGCGTAGTCGAGTCAGTCAGGTCGGCATCAACCACACCATAAATAAACTTCTTGCGATAGTGGTTACGCTCAACCCAGGAATCATTATCCTGATAACCCGTGATGACGCGGCCACGCACATTGCCTGATTCAGTCAGCGGAGCCTGCAGATCCAGCACGTAGCGCTGTTTGTCCCAGCTACCATAGGTGGCGGATACCGATCCCTTAAACGCTTTACTGTCGGCATGTTTACGCACCATGTTGACATAAGCGGAAGGGTTACCTGTACCGCTCATCAATCCCGCTGCGCCACGTACTACTTCGATTTTATCGTAGATTGCCGTATCACCCGCGGTATCGCCAAAGTTCCAGCGGTTATCGAGGAATGTTGGCATATCTTCATAGGCAAAGTTGCTTATGAAGAAACCACGTGCGTAAAAGTTAGTACGGCTGGTATCAATGCGGGAGGCGCTGACGCCAGTTGTGTTATCCAGAACCTGCCCGATGGTGTTCAGCTCCTGGTCCTGCATACGCTGTTGGCTAATCACGCTGACGGACTGCGGAATATCGCGCGGTACGAGCAGCAATTTGGTGCCGGTGGTGGTGGTTTTGACGCTGTAGTCCTGATCCTGGCTGGTTGTTGGGTCCTGCGCGTTATCAAAACCGCCATCAACAACGACAGTATCTTCTGTCTCAGAAGCGGCAAAACTTATAGTAGGCGTCAATGCCATAGCAATGCAGGCTGCCAGCAACGAAGGTGTTGCGACAGGCTGACGTTGCCCATCCCTGGTATGATTAATGAAAGACATCATCAAACCCTTAATGAATGGTGAAAGTTGTGTGCGTCAGTCCCGCTAGCACGGGCTGAGGTCGTTTTCTATGTTAAAAATGCGCATGTAAATGCAAATGCGAAATATACGCATTGTGATTAGCGCTGTAAACAGATGTTTCAGACGGTTTTGAAATAAGGTTTCAGTGTGTAAGCATGTGTCGGTGGTTACTCTCCAGCCAGCCGGTGTACAAACAGGAAAGAAATCGCGGGAGAAGGTTGAAAGGACAGGAGAAAGTCGCTCATACTCTTGAATTGCGTCACACAGCAATACAGACGATGTGTGCTAGTCGCGAACGCACCACGCCAGATTAAACATAAAAGGAAAAGGCCATGGCTGAAGAAACCATTTTCAGTAAAATTATCCGCCGCGAAATTCCGTCGGATATCGTCTATCAGGATGAGCTGGTGACGGCTTTCCGGGACATTTCACCGCAGGCACCGACGCACATCCTTATCATTCCCAATATTCTGATTCCTACCGTAAATGATGTGAAAACCGAGCATGAAGTGGCATTAGGCCGTATGCTTACGGTGGCAGCGAAAATCGCTGAGCAGGAAGGCATTGCTGAAGACGGTTATCGTCTGATCATGAACTGCAACCGTCATGGCGGTCAGGAAGTTTACCATATTCATATGCATCTGCTGGGCGGGCGTCCGCTGGGACCGATGCTTGCACATAAAGGTCTTTGACATGTTAAGAGGGCGTATTGCGGCGTTGATGATGACGCTGGTGATGGTGGGGTGCAGTACGCGTCCTGCGATCCCGGTCAGCGATGAACAGACGCTGGTGATGGAGTCCTCCGTGCTTGCGGCTGGCATCACGGCAGAGCAACCTTCGCTGACGATCGGCGAAATCCAGCCTTCTGCCTCCTCTACGCTCTATAACGAAAGACATGAGCCCGTTACGCTACATTACCGTTTCTACTGGTACGACGTAAGAGGTCTTGAAATGCACCCGCTTGAAGCGCCGCGCAGCGTAACGATACCGGCAAGATCGTCGGTCACGCTCTATGGCAGTGCCAACTTCCTGGGTGCTCATAAGGTAAGACTTTATCTTTATCTGTAAGGAGTGAATCTTGATTAAAAATATGAGCCGTTATGCGCTCCTGAGTGCGTTTGCACTCTTCCTTGCAGGGTGTGTGACGCGAACGGAACAGCCTGCTCCGGTGGAAGAGGCGAAACCGGGGACGGAACAACCGACACAGCCGACACAACCTGTGCCAACGGTGCCCTCTGTTCCAGCCATTCCGGCGCAGCCTGGTCCGATTGAGCATCAGGATGAAACGGCGCAACCCACGCCGCGCGTGCGCCACTATGACTGGAACGGCGCAATGCAACCGATGGTGGGTAAAATGCTACAGGCACAAGGTGTTACGCCGGGCAGCGTGTTGCTGGTGGATAGCGTAAATAACCGCACAAACGGTTCGCTGAATGCGGGTGAAGCAACGGAAACCCTGCGTAATGCGCTGGCAAATAACGGTAAATTTACGCTGGTTTCTGCGCAGCAGCTGGCGGTGGCTAAACAACAGCTGGGCTTGTCGCCACAGGATAGCCTCGGCTCTCGCAGCAAAGCGATCGGTATTGCCCGTAACGTTGGCGCGCAGTATGTGCTTTACTCTAACGCCACCGGCAATGTGAATACCCCGGCGCTGCAGATGCAGTTGATGCTGGTTCAGACAGGCGAGATTATCTGGTCAGGTAAAGGTGCCGTTACGCAACAATAATCACACGCGTGACGATGTCCTGACGCGTTATTTTCCTCAGTACCGTCTTGTCGCGCCGCAGGCCCATTCCGGGCTTGGCGGCGCGAGTTGCATTATTGAGCGGGGCGGGCATCGTCTGGTGTTACGCCAGCATCACGATGCCACGGCACCCGCTTCCTATTTTCGCCGCCAGTTCCGTGCGCTGAGGCGTCTTCCGGCGGATCTCGTGCCACAGCCCTGTTTTTTTATACGGGACTGGATGGCCGTGGAGTATCTTGCGGGCGAGATCAAAAGCGTGTTACCGGATACCCCAACGCTTGCTGCCATGCTGTATCATCTGCATCGTCAACGGCGTCTGGGCTGGCGCATTGTGCTGCTGCCTTTACTGGAACAGTACTGGCAGCAATCATCACCTCGCAGACGAACGCCTTACTGGCTGGCGCAACTGAAGCAGTTACGCAAAGCCGGTGAGCCGCAGCCGTTGCGGTTAGCACCGCTGCATATGGACGTTCATGCCGGCAATGTCGTTCACACCCCGACGGGCGAGAAACTCATTGACTGGGAATATGCCGGAGACGGGGATGTGGCGCTTGAGCTGGCGGCGGTGTGGATGCCCGATGACACCTCGCGCGCGCGCCTGATCAGGGATTACGCCCGCCGTGCGCAAATGGATGCGTTAACGCTTTCGCGCCAGGTCCGGCGCTGGCGTCCGTGGGTACTAATGCTGATGGCGGGCTGGTTTGAAATGCGCTTTCAACAGTCAAAAGACAAACAATTTATCGCGCTGGCAGATGACGTCTGGCGTCAGTTACAAACGAAAGGATAAGAGAGGTTCGTGTGGGTCCAGTTATGTTGGATGTGGAAGGGTATGAGCTGGATGCGGAAGAGCGTGAGATTCTGGCGCACCCGCTGGTTGGTGGTCTGATTCTGTTTACCCGCAACTATCACGATCCGGAGCAACTGCGTGAACTGGTTCGCCAGATCCGCGCGGCTTCACGCAACCACCTGGTGGTGGCGGTTGACCAGGAAGGCGGACGCGTCCAGCGTTTCCGCGACGGTTTTACCCGCTTACCCGCAGCCCAATCTTTTGCAGCACTGCTGGGCACCGAAGAGGGCGGCAGACTGGCGCAGGATGCGGGCTGGCTGATGGCAAGCGAGATGATTGCGATGGATATCGACATCAGCTTCGCGCCGGTACTGGATGTCGGTCATATCAGTGCCGCGATTGGTGAACGCTCATACCATGAAGATCCGCAAATTGCGCTGGCGATGGCGACACGCTTCATTGACGGTATGCACGATGCAGGAATGAAAACTACCGGAAAACACTTTCCGGGACACGGTGCAGTGACCGCAGATTCCCACAAAGAGACACCGCGCGATCCGCGCCCTGAGGCAGAGATCCGCGCTAAAGATATGTCGGTGTTCCGTTCCCTCATCACGGATAACAAGCTGGACGCCATTATGCCCGCGCACGTGATCTACAGCGATGTCGATCCGCGTCCGGCCAGCGGTTCCCCGCATTGGCTGAAAACCGTGCTTCGTCAGGAATTGGGTTTTAACGGCGTCATTTTTTCTGATGATTTGTCGATGGAAGGGGCGGCGATTATGGGCAGCTATGCGGAGCGTGGTCAGGCGTCGCTGGATGCAGGTTGCGATATGATCCTGGTCTGTAATAATCGTAAGGGAGCGGTCAGCGTGCTGGATAACCTGTCGCCGATCAATGCTGAGCGTGTTACACAATTGTATCATAAAGGTTCATTTAGCCGTCAGGAGCTGATCGGCTCGGCGCGGTGGAAAACGATCAATGCCCAGCTGGAGGCGCTAAACGAGCGCTGGCAGGCACATAAAGCCAGCCTGTGATCCCTCCCGGAAGGCGTAGCGTGGTGAGAAGACAATGATCATCTATTTACACGGTTTTGATTCAAACAGTCCTGGTAATCATGAGAAGGTGCTGCAGCTGCAGTTTATCGATCCGGATGTTCGGCTGATCAGCTACAGCACGCGCCATCCGAAACATGATATGCAGCATTTGCTGAAAGAAGTGGACAAAATGCTGCAGCTTAACGTCGACGATCGCCCGCTAATTTGCGGCGTGGGGCTGGGGGGATACTGGGCTGAGCGCATCGGGTTCCTGTGCGATATTCGTCAGGTGATTTTCAACCCGAACCTGTTCCCGAATGAGAACATGGAAGGCAAGATTGACCGCCCGGAGGAGTATGCCGACATCGCGACAAAATGCGTCAGTAACTTCCGTGAAAAAAATCGCGATCGCTGTCTGGTGATCCTCTCCCGTAACGACGAAGCGCTCAGCAGCACGCGTGCGGCGGATTTGCTGCACCATTTTTATGAAATTGTCTGGGATGAAGAGCAGACCCACAAATTCAAGAATATCTCTCCGCACCTGCAGCGCATCAAAGCCTTTAAAACGCTGGGCTAACAAACGTCTCACCTTTCCTCAGGCCCGGCCGCGAACGCGTGCCGGGCTTTCTTTTTCGTCAGATTTGTCTACTTTTAAGCCATCAAAACTTGATGCATATCAATTTTGGTATGACCAATGCGCCTGACGTGTTATTCTCAATGCACCTGAATGGTTTCAGTGCTGTAACCTGTTGTTAATTAAGGGTTATTTTTATAACTTTTAATTAACAATTGGTTAATAATTTGAGGGGGTCACGTTGACTACGCCATTGAAAAAGATAGTGATTGTAGGCGGTGGTGCTGGCGGGCTGGAGCTGGCGACACAGCTGGGTAAAAAGCTGGGTCGCGGCAAGAAGGCCAAAATTACGCTGGTGGATCGCAACCATAGTCACCTGTGGAAACCGTTACTGCATGAAGTGGCGACGGGGTCGCTGGATGAAGGTGTGGACGCGTTGAGCTATCTGGCGCATGCACGCAATCACCATTTCCAGTTCCAGCTGGGTTCAGTGGTGGACATCAATCGCGAAAGCAAAACCATTACGCTTGCTGAGCTGCGTGACGACAAAGGCGAACTGCTGGTGCCTGAGCGTAAACTGCCGTACGACACGCTGGTGATGGCGCTGGGCAGCACCTCAAACGATTTCAATACGCCGGGCGTGAAAGAGCACTGCATCTTCCTCGATAATCCGCATCAGGCGCGTCGTTTCCATCAGGAAATGCTAAACCTGTTCCTGAAATACACCAGTAATATGGGTGCGAACGGCAAAGTAAACATCGCCATTGTGGGCGGTGGTGCGACGGGCGTTGAGCTGTCTGCTGAGCTGCATAACGCAGTGAAACAACTGCACAGCTACGGTTACAAAGGGCTGACGAACGACGCGCTGAACGTCACGCTGGTAGAAGCGGGCGAACGTATTCTGCCTGCGCTTCCTCCGCGTATTTCTGGTGCAGCGCACAGCGAGCTGACCAAACTGGGTGTACGCGTGTTGACGCAAACCATGGTGACCAGCGCGGACGAAGGCGGCCTGCACACCAAAGATGGCGAGTACATTGAAGCGGACCTGATGGTCTGGGCGGCGGGAATCAAAGCCCCTGATTTCATGAAAGACATCGGCGGGCTGGAAACCAACCGCATTAACCAGCTGGTGACCGAGCCGACGCTGCAAACCACGCGTGATCCGGAAATTTACGCAATCGGCGACTGTGCATCCTGTGCCCGTCCGGAAGGCGGATTTGTCCCGCCACGTGCTCAGGCCGCTCACCAGATGGCAAGCCTTGTACTGCATAACATTCTGGCGCAGATCAAAGGCAAGCCGATGAAAGCGTATGTCTATAAAGACCATGGTTCACTGGTCTCGCTCTCTAACTTCTCCACCGTGGGCAGCCTGATGGGTAACCTGATGCGCGGCTCCATGATGGTAGAAGGGCGCATCGCGCGCTTTGTGTACATCTCGCTGTACCGTATGCACCAGATTGCGCTGCACGGATACTTTAAAACCGGCCTGATGATGCTGGTTGGCAGAATCAACCGCGTGATCCGTCCGCGCCTCAAACTGCACTAATCTTTGACTCCCTCCGGGCCCTCCGGAGGGTTTTTTTAGCATATCGTGCTGCTCATCTTCGATTGGGTGCTTAAGAGTTCTCTTAAATACGATATATCCCCCCTTGTACGCCCTTTTTTTGATCCTTTATCTGATTGGCGACGACTCTCCTTCATTGCAAAATTGTTACCAATAGCAACAAAGGAGGAAGTCCCGTGAATAAATCAATGTTGGCGGGTATAGGGATTGGCGTAGCTGCTGCGTTAGGTGTGGCTGCGGTTGCCAGTCTCAATGTGCTTGATCGCGGCCCGCAGTACGCACAGGTTGTTTCTGCCACACCAATTAAAGAGACGGTAAAAACGCCTCGCCAGGAGTGCCGTAATGTTTCTGTCACTCATCGTCGTCCGGTACAGGATGAAAACCGCATCGCCGGGTCTGTTCTGGGGGCGGTAGCAGGTGGCGTAATCGGTCACCAGTTTGGCGGTGGCCGTGGTAAAGATGTGGCGACCGTGGTTGGCGCACTGGGTGGTGGTTATGCCGGTAACCAGGTGCAGGGCGCAATGCAGAATAACGACACTTACACGACGACTCAGCAGCGCTGTAAAACGGTCTATGACAAGTCGGAAAAAATGCTGGGTTACGATGTCACATACAAAATTGGTGACCAGCAGGGAAAAATTCGTATGGATAAGGACCCTGGCACACAGATCCCGCTGGACGGCAATGGCCAGCTGGTACTGAATAACAACGTGTAAAAAAAGCGGTTCTCTGAACTTAGCTCCTCAGACGCTCAGGCTGAGGAGCTTTTTTTTGCTCAGAAAGTCAGCGCGTAGTTGAGACCAAAGGTACGCCCGCGTCCTTTATACTCATATAACGCGGCGTTGCCATAGGTTGGGCTATAGAGTAGTGGCGCGCGCTGGCCCCAGACGGTGGTGTACTGTTTATCCAGCAGATTTTCGATGCTAAACGACAATTTGCCCACCGGAAGCTGGTAGCTGCTCAGGAAATCAACCGTGTTGTAGCCATCGATTTTATTCCCGGCTGCATCGGTAAGATCAAAGGTTTGTTGTGTCTGAAGGCGCAGCGACCATGGCTCCGGTGCCCAGCCAACGTAGGCTGTGGCTTTCGACGGTGACGCCTGAGTGACATCCCATTTTTCCCACGATCCGTCAGTTTTGATTTCTGATTTCACCACGTTGATGTTACCCCCTACGCTCCAGGTGCTGTCAGGGATAAAGTAATCCACTGCGCCTTCCACGCCATAGATACGGCGCTTCAGTGAATTCACGTCAATGGTCATGTCGCTGCGATTGATGTCGATAGATTTGTCAGACAGAGAGTAATAAGCCGCGATCTGGGTACGCAGGTTATTGCCGGTGTAGCGCCAGCCCAGCTCATAAGAATCGACCTTGATGCCTTCGAGTTTGGCATCATTCGGGTTCACGCTTTTCAGCAGCGCGAGATGGCCCTGGGCATCGGCTTTTGCATAAGAACCGTTACCGTAGTATTTGCCCGGATCGGGCAGTTCCACGCCCTGGGAGAAGTTAAACCAGACCTGCTGACGCTCCGTAAGATGCGCAAGAAGCCCGGCGTTAAACAGCACATTGTCGTAATCGGTTTTACCGCCAGGGATCGCGTCAGCCGATGTCGCGTTGCCATTGGCAATCGCCTGTTGCTGTGAATAGCCGATAAAGTCGTCTACGCGGTTTTCAGTCCACTGATAACGAACGCCGCCGCTCAGGGTGAAGATATCGTTAATGTCGTAGCTGTTTTGCAGGAACGGCGCAACGTTTGTGATGCTATATCCCGGATAGCGGCCGGTCGTGTAAACAGATGTGTTGTTCATCCCACCGGACGGAACCGAGTTTGCCAGATCAAAGAACATCTGGTTGGAATCAAAGGCTTCGTGATCCGCATCAATACCCCAAGTGATCTGCCAGCCATCAAGCGGCGTGCTGTTCAACGTCAGTTTTGCGCCGTACTGATCGGTGTTCTGCTCTGAGGCCGCGAAACTGGTGACGTTCTTGTCCTTATCCAGGGTAGGGAAGGGATAGAAACGCAGGGATTCGTCGCGATAGTAAATTTGCCCGACCAGCTCCTGCCCCCAGAAATCGGCATCCGAGTATTGCAGGCTGATCAGGTGACGCTCTGTCCCCGGAATGCGGTCGGAGCTAAAACCACTGCGGGTGCGGGCTGTTCCATTCCCGGTGACGGCGCTCATGTTTTTATCGAGATATAGCCCGTAATCATCGTCACCCTGGCTTTTATAGTACTGGGTCACCACCTGCAACTGCCGCGTCTCGTTAATCTCAATGGTGCCGGTTCCCATCACGTCGAGACGGTCAGAGTGCTGTAACCCTGTCTGAGTGTTATCAAAGGTAAGGGCATCGCCGTTCCCGTCATACCAGCCGCCAAAACGCTGATATGCAATGGAAAGACGACCGGATGCGTGGTCGTTCCCTCCGCTGACGGCGGTCGCCACACGTTCGTCGTGGTCGTTGCTATTGTTGAACCCCGTTTTGCTGCCCAGTTCCAGATCGACTTCCGTCTCCGGTTGACCTTTTTTAGTCACGATATTGATCAGGCCACCCGTACTGCCACCACCATAAAGTGCAGTTGAGCCGGAGATGACTTCGATGTGATCGACGTTAAAGGGGTCAATAGAATCGAGCTGACGGCTGTCGGTGCGCGACGAGTTCAGGCGTACACCATCCACCAGCACCACGATGGCGCGACCGCGCATATTCATCCCGTAATTGGTACGCCCCTGGCTGCTGACATCCATCCCTGGGATCAACTGCCCGAGAATATCCTTAAACTCTTTGCCGCCCTGAACCTGCTGTTCAATCTCCTGGCCTTCTATTATCCAGGTGGTCTGTGCCATTTCGGCCACCGTGCGGTGGCTACGGTTGGCGCTGACGACCAGGCTCTCTTCATTGGTTTGTTCGGCATACAGCGGCATTGCGATAGACAGCAATATTGGGTTGAGCACCCAGAGGTTTTTCTTCATCATCATTCCTTATTGAGCATTCGCTCTTTTATTGGCAGGTCATTGTCTAACAAATAAAAAAATGCAAATGCGAATACTGCCGATAATAAAAATCATTATCAACCTGAGAAAATAAAAGGGTAATGATGAAAAGAGAGGTGGGGGAGCAGTGAGGAAGGGCGGCGAACCGCCCGGACGATCAGAATTTAAGCAGTTCGGGCCACAGACGCAGGGTCGTCTGCGTAATACCCTGCAGTTTCTCCAGGCTCGCTCCTTCACGGGCGCTGATCGACATGCCCTGTAAAATACAGCTCAGGTATTGCGCCAGCTCCTGTGGACGACACTGCGCCGGTATTTCACCACGCTGCTGGCGCTGGGCCAGAAACGTGCTCAGCGTCTCCTCCTGCATAGCGTGACGCGATTTCACCGTATTAGCGATCTCTTTAGACGAGGCCGCGAGGGTGGCGGAGGTGTTGATCATAAAGCAGCCCGCCGGTGTGTCTTTGCTGGTAAAACAGGTTGCGACAGCCGTGAAGTAGTCCCGTAGCGCCTGTTCAACCGTTTTCTCTTCACAGAACAGCTGGGCTTCGTGTTTGGCCGCGAAACGGGTGATGTATCTGTCCAGCACGGCTCTGAAAAGCCCTTCTTTATTGGTGAATTCCGCGTACAGCGTCGGTGCTTTGGCACCGGTAGCCTCCACCAGATCGGAAAGTGAAGTCGCTTCATACCCATGTTGCCAGAAGAGTGTCATGGCCTTATCGAGCGCCGCATCCCTGTCGAACACTTTTGGTCGGCCACGGCTTTTCTTCGCGCAACTCGTGACATCGGTTGTCATTTGCCGTTGGTCCTCTGTTGGTTTGTTGAATGATCATTATAAAAATAATCCACAGCCGCGACCAGCGCTCATTGCTTAAAAATAAATTAATCATATGGGTATGAAAATAAACGAAATTAAAATTAATTTAACGGTCGTTATAAAAAGATATTGACGTGTGATGCAGATCACATCTATCATTTACCTATCGATCGTTAAGTAAATAACTAGCGACCTAAAATTCATCTGCCTAAAGGTAAAAATCATGAAAAACGTAAAAACCCTGATCGCTGCCGCTGTACTGAGTTCACTCTCTTTCGCAAGTTTTGCTGCTGTTGAAGTGCAATCAACTCCGGCTGACCAGCATAAAGTCGGCACCATCTCCGCAAGCGCGGGGACTAACCTGGGTTCTCTGGAAGATCAACTGGCACAAAAAGCTGACGCGATGGGTGCAAAATCCTTCCGTATCACCTCTGTGACCGGTCCGAACACTCTGCACGGTACTGCAGTTATCTACAAATAAGCCGGCATAAACCCTCATTTTTGCCACTGCTAAAAAAACGCCCTGCATGAGCAGGGCGTTTTTCGTTGTGTCTTACATCGACTGTTGCGTCACGTCATGATGCCGCGTGACATCGGTCGGTATCCCGGAGCGCACTTCCATCGCACGCGCCATAACCAGTCCGTCAGTATTGATGTTCGTTTTGAAGCTCGCCATAGCCGCATTCAGGTTAATCGGCAGGGTTTGCGGATCATCATCAATATTTTTCGATAATGGTTGGTGGACTTCGACCAGTCTCACTCCTCCGGGCTCTTCAGAGACTTTAATCGGCGTATTGATAATGTTCACTTTGGTGCCAGGCGTAATCACCTTGTAAAGGGTCTTGATATCATCATCCCGCAGGCGAATACAGCCAGAGCTGACGCGCATCCCGATACCGAAATCCGCATTCGTTCCGTGCAGCAGATAAACACCGCCATACGCCGCCAGGCGAATCGCATGATGCCCCATCGGGTTATCTGGCCCGGCCGGTACAACCGCGGGCAGTTCTATTCCCTGTGCTTTATAACGTGCACGAATGTTAGCCGTTGGCGTCCAGGTTGGGTTGGCACGTTTATCCGACACGGTGGTCACCATCGTCGGCGTGAGCGTATCACCCCCCAACTGGCCGATGCCGATAGGGTAGACGGTCACTTCATTTTTACCCGGTGGATAATAGTAAAGGCGAAGTTCGGCGAGGTTAATCACAATCCCCTCGCGCGGCGCGTCCGGCAAAATAGTCTGCAGCGGAATGGTCAGCACACTGCCTGCTCGCGGTACGTAAGGATCAACGCCTGGGTTAGCCTGCAGCAGTGCCAGGAACCCAACGTTATATTTTTTGGCAATGGCTTCCAGCGAACCACCATTGTTTTCAACGACATGAAAGCGGTTTTCTCCCACGACACGACTGCCAGCAGGCGGGAGAGGCCAGGTGTTTGCGCGGGCAGGAAGCGTAACCGCCACCGTCGCAGCCAGCGCAAATAACGTTAACCAGCGAGTAAAACGCGAAGAGGTCATCATCACTATAATCCATATAAATGATAAGGTTATTGTTTTATAAGGCGTTAAGGGTAATTATGGCGAATGAGTGTGTTGGGAAGTGCAGGCAAAGTGCAAAGAGTTTGTAAATGTCCCCCGTTAACGTGGTGCTAACGGGGGGGAAGGGTTATGCAATGGCGTTCTCTTCAAGCTGACGCATAAAGTTACGCACCCAGTCCATACGGGTTTTTCGCTCGGCCAGTTCCTGCGTGAAACGCAGACGCGTCGGGCCATCCAGACGGAAATGCTGCGGCTGTTTTTGCAGTAAACCGATCAGCCACATCGGGTCGACATGGTTTTTCTCTGCAAACTCAATCACGCCGCCTTTTTCATTCCCTTCCAGCTTGCGAATGCCCAGTTTCTGCGCCTGCTGACGCAGTCGGGCGATATCCAGCAGGTTTCGGGCAGCATCCGGCAGAAGTCCGAAGCGGTCAATCAACTCGACTTTGATCTCTTCGAGATCGCTCTCATTTTTCGCGCTGGCAATGCGTTTATAGAACGACAGGCGGGTGTTCACATCCGGAATAAAATCATCCGGCAGCAGGGAAGGCATGCGAAGTTCCACCTCGGTCTGCTGGCTGGTCAGATCTTCCAGTGACGGTTCACGTCCGGCTTTCAGCGCGTCGACGGCATTTTCCAGCAGTTCCATATACAACGAGAAGCCGATGGTTTCCATGGAGCCGCTCTGGTCTTCGCCCAGCAGTTCACCGGCACCGCGGATCTCAAGATCGTGCGTGGCCAGCGCAAAGCCCGCGCCCAGGTCTTCCAGCGAGGCAATGGCTTCCAGACGCTTTTGCGCATCGGTGGTCATCGCTTTCGGGTGCGGCGTCAGCAGCCAGGCGTAAGCCTGATGGTGTGAACGCCCGACGCGGCCACGCAGCTGGTGAAGCTGAGCCAGACCAAAGTGATCTGCACGTTCAATGATAATGGTATTCGCCGTTGGAATATCGATACCGGTCTCAATGATGGTGGTACAGACCAGCACGTTAAAGCGCTGGTGGTGGAAATCGTTCATCACCCGTTCCAGCTCGCGCTCGCGCATCTGCCCGTGACCAATGGCGATGCGTGCTTCCGGCACCAGTTCTGCCAGCCTGTCGGCGGCTTTCTGGATATTTTCCACGTCGTTGTAAAGGTAATACACCTGGCCGCCGCGCAGCACTTCACGCAGAATCGCTTCGCGTACCACCAGGTTATCGTATTCACGTACAAAGGTTTTCACTGCCAGACGACGCGCCGGTGGCGTGGCGATAATTGACAGGTCGCGCATCCCGCTCATCGCCATATTCAGCGTGCGCGGAATTGGCGTCGCGGTGAGGGTAAGAATATCAACATCCGCCCGCATCGCTTTAATACGCTCCTTATGGCGTACCCCGAAGCGGTGCTCCTCATCGACAATCAACAGCCCCAGATCTTTCCACTTCACGTCGCTTTGCAGCAGCTTGTGGGTACCGATCAGAATGTCGATCTTGCCTTCGCTTGCCTGCTCAAGAATTTGCGTCTGCTCTTTGGCACTGCGAAAACGTGACAACATCTCGATGCGTACCGGCCAGTTGGCGAAGCGGTCGCGGAAGTTATCGAAATGCTGCTGGGCGAGAAGGGTGGTTGGCACCAGCACTGCGACCTGCTTGTTGTTCTCCACGGCCAGGAAGGCGGCGCGCATCGCCACTTCGGTTTTCCCGAAGCCCACGTCGCCGCACACCAGACGGTCCATTGCCAGTGGTTGGCACATGTCGCTCAGCACGGCGTTGATGGCCTGCGCCTGGTCCGGCGTGGTTTCAAACGGGAAACTGTCGCAGAACAGCTGATACTGCTCTTTATCGTGCTTAAAGGCGTAACCTTCTTTGGCTGCACGCTGGGCGTAGATATCCAGTAGCTCAGCCGCCACGTCTCGGACTTTTTCCGCCGCTTTTTGACGCGCCCGCGCCCAGGCGTCGCCGCCCAGTTTATGCAGCGGCGCATTGTCTTCGGCACCACCGGCGTAGCGGCTAATCAGATGCAGAGATGAGACCGGCACATACAGTTTGGCGTCGTTGGCGTAGGTCAGCATCAGGTACTCACCTTTAATACCGCCAGCTTCAAGAGTCGTCATCCCCTGATACCGCCCGACGCCGTGTTCCAGGTGAACAATCGGCTGGCCCGGATGCAGCTCGGCCAGGTTGCGGATCAGCGTGTCCGGGTTGATGGTGCGACGACTGTCCTGACGGCGGCGCGCCACGCGTTCGCCCAACAGGTCGCTTTCACAAACAAGGGCGAGGTTATTGAGCGTATCAATAAACCCATGTTCGGCGGCACCAATCATCAGATAGCGTCCCGTTCCGGTGGCGTCGTCCAGGCGCAGGATACGTTTGGGCGCAATCTTAATGCGGCCAAGCAGTTCGCCTAATGCCTCACGGCGGCCCTCGCTTTCAACGGAGAAAACAACCGGTCCGGTAAAGGATTCAAGGAATTTACGCAGGTTATCCAGCGGTGATTTTTGCTGCGCCTGGACGGACAGGTCCGGCAGCTTCTGGTATGCCAGGTTAGTATTGGCCGCTTTGCTCGCCAGCGTTTCGGTTTTAAGCTGCATGCGCGGCCAGCGCTTAAGCTCAGCGTTCAGCTCATCGGTACGCAGCCACAGCGTTTCCGGTGGCAGCAGGGGACGCATCGGGTCCACGCCACGATTCTCGAAGCGAGCGCGGGTTTCACTTTCGAAACGACTGGCGCTGGCGTCGATATCACCGGTATTCACAATCAGCGTATTCGCCGGGAAGTAGCTGAATAGCGCAGGCAGCGGCTCGTTAAAGAACAGCGGTTGCCAGTATTCGATCCCCGCAGGCAGCGTGCCTTTGCTCACCTGCTGATAAATGTGTTCCGCATCGCGCTTCACGTCGAACTTATCTCGCCACTGGCTGCGGAACAGTTCGATCGCGGTTTTGTCCGTCGGAAATTCGTGCGCAGGCAGTAAATTAATGGATTCCACTTCTTCCAGCGTGCGCTGCGTGTCGGCGTCGAACACGCGCAGGCTGTCGATTTCATCATCGAAGAAATCCAGACGATAAGGCCGATCGCTGCCCATCGGGTAAAGGTCGAGCAGCGCGCCGCGCGTGGCATATTCCCCGTGCTCCATCACCTGATCGACGTGGCGATAACCGGCGCTGTCGAGCTGTGAACGCAGGGCGTCGCGGGAGAGACGCTGGCCTTTTTTCATCACCAGCGCATGGCCGTGCAGGTAGCTATGCGGGCAGACGCGCTGCATCAGGGTGTTCACCGGTACAATCAGCACGCCGCGCTGCATGGTTGGCAGTTGGTATAGCGTCGACAGACGTGAGGAGATGATCTCCTGGTGCGGGGAGAAACTGTCATACGGCAGCGTTTCCCAGTCGGCCAGGCTGAACACCAGACTATCGGTAAACTGACGAATTTCGTCGTGCAGGCGCAGGGCGTTTTGCATGTCCGGGGCAACCAGCACCACCGGGCCAGGGTGGCGCTCCGTAATCTCAGCCACCAGCGTGGCGCATGCCGCGCCCGTGAGTTCGCCCAGCTGGCGTTGGTCGCCCGCTTTGACAGGCAAGGAATAACGATCGTGTTCAGGCATGGCTATGTCAGAGTCTCTTATGGATATACCAACAGTATTGGGGCATATCACTGATACGCAATGTCTTTATTATCCTCGATCGTTTTACATTAGCAAATCGTAAGCGCACAGCAGGAAAACTCGCCCCCAAAAAGGAGGCGAGAGGCCGTTAGCGGGTGGCAGGGGCCGGAGACAGGCGAGCTGGAGGGGAGAAGAAAAGATCGCCAAACAGTGCAGTGGAGAGTTTGCGGGCACCAAGACCGAAAAGCGTACAGATCAGCAGGCTGGCAAACGGATAGACGAGGATGAGCGTTAGCTCCGCCCATACGGGCCAGTACGCAGCGTTCATTTCACCAATCAGAATCAGGCTAAAGGCTTCTATTAAGATGCGATGAGTGGTGTAAATCGCGATGGTGTTTGAACCCACTACATTGAGAAGATTGCTGGGATGAACGGCATAACGTTGTTCAAGGCTGTAGAAGAGCTTCATGATCAATACTATCGACAGCAGGGAGAGCGGTAACGGGACGTTTGCAAACCACAACACGACGGAGACCATGCCGAACGCGACCACCGCCAGCCAGACGCGACGCATTTGCAGCCCTTTCATCCACGTCATCAGCTGTGCGCCGTACCATGCACCCAGGCTGTAGTAGATCATGTTGCGCACCACGCTGTTCATCCCCCACCACGGCAGTGGCAGGAAGTTAATCGCGATGCTCGCCAGCGCCAGCAGACCCAGCACCGGTAACTTCCAACGGCTGAGCAGTTTACACAGCGTGAAATAGACCACCAGGGCATACAGATACCACAGGCTGGTGCTGGCGGTGAGCATGCCGCGAATAAAGCCTGTGAATGAATCGGCATACGCGGCGTTCGAGGAGGTGGCTAATTCACGCTCTGGTGCCAGCCAGGCATTCAAGTGGCTTAGCGCCTGCCATTGTAAAAGACCCCACAGCGCCAGTACCCAGACAATACTCCAGATGCGCTTATCGAGGCTGGTGCGCCAGTCCACTTCATCAATGTAACGACGAATCAGATAACCGGAAATAAAGAAAAATACCGGCATGCGGAAGGGGGCGAGGTAAAGGTTAAAATAGACCCAGCATTTGGCGAGGAGGCCAGAAAGCGGGTGTTGAAGCCCACTCAGATGGGGATAAAAGGTGATCACCGAGTGGTAAATTACCACCAGGCAGATGCAAAGCCCTTTTATCTGGTTAATCCATAATGCTTTTTGTTTCATTGTCCGCGACACCCTTTTTGCCATAAACGAACGGATCATTGTTCTAAAACGAGGCAGGGATGTAACGGGTAACAGTCTGTATCAGGACGATTTTCGGAAAAGGTGGAGGCTAAGAGGCGGTCGTTACGTCAGTAGCATGATGATTTATCTGAATTTTTCGGAAAAAAGATTACCAACGCTTACGGTTTCAGTCATTTACGCTTAGCGGATTCGCTTATATACTCGTGGGTCTGCTATCAGCAAACAGACGGATTTCATGTATCAACCTGTCGCACTCTTCATAGGCTTACGTTACATGCGTGGGCGCGCCGCGGACCGCTTCGGTCGCTTTGTCTCCTGGCTTTCGACTATTGGCATTACGCTTGGCGTGATGGCTCTGGTGACGGTGCTTTCCGTCATGAATGGCTTCGAGCGCGAGCTGCAAAACAACATTCTGGGGCTGATGCCGCAGGCCGTTCTCTCTTCAACCAACGGTTCCGTCAACCCGCAACAACTGCCGGAAAGCGCGGTGAAGTTACAGGGTGTCACGCGTGTTGCGCCGTTAACCACCGGTGACGTGGTGCTGCAAAGCGCACGCAGCGTGGCGGTGGGCGTCATGCTGGGGATTGATCCGACACAAAACGATCCGCTGACGCCGTATCTGGTCAATGTCAAACAGACCGATCTGCAAGCGGGTAAATACAACGTCATCCTCGGTGAACAGCTTGCCGGGCAGCTTGGCGTTAACCGTGGTGACCAACTGCGCGTCATGGTGCCGTCTGCCAGCCAGTTTACGCCGATGGGGCGTTTGCCCAGCCAGCGTCTGTTTAACGTCGTCGGTACCTTTGCCGCCAACAGCGAAGTCGACGGCTATCAGATGCTGGTCAACATTCAGGACGCTTCGCGCCTGATGCGCTATCCGGCAGGGAATATCACTGGCTGGCGCTTGTGGCTCGATCAGCCGCTTAAGGCTGTCTCTTATATACAACTCCGAGCACACGAGAATAAGGCGAAACTCGCATGCCGACTTCTTGTTGACAAAAAAAACTGACTCATCTACACAT
>OJJJ01000263.1_pt1 | contig 30703 bp, 27 predicted proteins | sample 1596311 | NCBI WGS metagenome assembly OJJJ01 (sample SAMEA4350140, study PRJEB24818) | metagenome | biome: human; feature: gut; material: faeces | place: Denmark | collected 2013-09 | reverse complement strand
CAAAAGGCTACGAAGACAAAAACATCTATATTATTGGTGACTTGGTTTACTTCGAAGAATTCCCGAACACACCAACACCACAAATCGTGCAAGCAGCTGAACAAACTGGGCACACTGCAGCAACGAATATCGTTTCAGCCATCAAAGGCGGCGAAAAACATAAATTCAAAGGAAACTACCAAGGATTTATGGTTTCCATCGGTGCCAAATGGGGCGTGGCGAACTTATTCAATAAGATTCACCTGAGCGGTTTCTTAGCGATCATTATGAAACATATCGTTAACTTGAAATACTTCTTTGATATTCGTTCTGGTTACTACATGTTCCAATACTTGATGCATGAAATCTTCCACATCAAAGATGACCGGACAGTCGCTCGTGGTCATACGTCTCGTTACGGAAACGTCTTGTGGAGTGTTCCGCTTCGTATTTTCTATGGTCTTGTCTGGTTCGTTGAAGCCTTCAAGAAAATTTTGGGTACGAATGGGGAAGTCTTCAAACCTGGTACATGGTTCGGTGAAGGTTCTTGGTTCCAAGGCAACAGCGTTTTCCCTTGGACTTGGGAATACCAAACAGTCGCTGATGCAGCAAGTGGTGCTAGTGAAGCAGCCGATGCAGCAAGTGCCGCTAGTGGTGCCGGTGAAGCAGCCGATGCAGCGACACAAGCCGCACACTTCGGTTTGAGCTATGCCTACGGTGAGCAACCAATGATCGTGATTGAAAAATCACCTGACTGGTTCACAAAAGTTATGCAATTTATCATGCCAAACAACGACGTTGCCATGTTCTTCCAAAAATTCATGGTCTTCTTTGAAATTGCTTTAGCTCTTGCATTGATGGCTGGTCTTTTCACTTGGTTAGTGAACGCAACGACTATCGTTTTAGTGTTGACTTTCTGTATGTCTGGTATGTTCTACTGGGTAAACATCTGGTTCATTCCAGTTGCATTTGCCTTGATGAACGGTTCAGGACGCGCAGTCGGTTTAGACCGTTGGGTAATCCCATGGTTGCAACGTACCCTTGGAAAATGGTGGTACGGTACCCCTCGCTCCTTATATGGCAATAAATAAGCCAGCAAAATAGAATACCTGTACGACTTCATGAGACTAAGACATTCTGATTTTCAATCAGTGTCTTGGTCTCTTTCCAAGTACAGAACTTTTTCTTGATCGTCCTTGCACAGAAATCGGTGGATTATTGAGGATTCAGCTAGTAGAATCTTGTCTTCTTATGCTAGAATGAGACACATCACATGAAAGAACAGGAGTCTTTTTTGATGAAATTAAAAGAATTTATCCGCGATGCCCATTTAAAACCATGGGATGGCGTCATCATACTTGTTTTGATCCTCAGCTCTTTTTTACCGATTTTTATTTTTGGCCAGACGCAAACAGCGGACAAAGAAGCCGTCTTGCGGGTCGATGGGACAGAAATCAAGCGTTTTGACTTAGTTGAAGGTCAAAAAACGTACACCTATCTTTATGAAGATGAAGATGGCGATACCAATTTACTGGAGATCGAAGGGGATCGGATCCGAATCAAGGAAGCCGATTGCGGCGACCAGATTTGTGTCCGCCGTGGCTGGGCCAGTAAAAATGGGGAAACCATTGTCTGTCTGCCTCATAAATTGGTGATCGAAATCCAAGCCGCAGATGGGAGTGAGACCGACGATCTAATCTATTGATCGTTTGCTTATGAGTCGATTACAACGAATAATTTTCATCTCACTGCTGGTCGCCCAAGGGGTCGTGATTGGTTTAGTTGAAAATATGATCCCTTATCCATTTGCCTTTGCGCCTGGTGCGAAACTAGGTTTGGCAAATTTAATTACCATTATTGCTTTGTTCACCATGCCAAAAAAAGACAGCTTTCTCTTGATTTGGCTAAGACTGATCTTAACGACGTTACTAGGAGGAACGGTTTCGACCTTCTTATATAGTATGAGCGGTTCCTTATTGAGCTACTTTGGGATGTCTTTGGTGAAACAGTTGGGGCCTAAGCGTGTCAGTATCATCGGCATTAGTGCGGCCGGCGGGTTCTTACACAACGTCGGACAGTTGATCACTGCCTCATGGATCGCTCAATCCTGGAGCGTGATGCTCTACTTGCCGGTCCTGTCTTTCTTTGGGATCTTGTCCGGGATCGCTATCGGAATCGCCGCCAACTACTTGCTGCGCCGTGTCGAAACACTGCGCCGTTTTCAAATTGATTATGAACGCCAGACCAAAGTCAAATGGCGCTCGGATTCAGAATAAAGGAGTTAATTATGAAACTTCATTCCATGTGGCAAGAGTATCCAGCACTGCAAGCTGACTTATCTGCCTCCTTGCAATTGATGGAAAAATCATTAAAACTAAAAAACAAAGAGGTCGAACAAGCGATCCTGTCCATGATCCATTCAGGTGGGAAACTGCTGCGTCCTGCTTATCAGCTGCTCTTTTCTGCTTATGGCAGCGACAAAGATCGTGAAAAAGCCGTCGCATTGGCGGCCTCGATCGAAATGCTCCACACTGCCTCGTTGATCCACGACGATATCGTCGATCATGCGGACACCCGCCGCAAGCTGCCGACCATTCGTTCCGAATTTGGCAACGATGTCGCTGTCTATGCTGGTGATTACCTCTTTGTCTGCTGCTTTAAATTGATGGCGGATTATGCCAGCTCCATGAAAAGCTTGCAGATGAATTCCCGTAGTATGGAAAAAATCCTGGCCGGCGAATTAGGACAAATGAGCAAACGATACGATTTGTCCGTCACTGTCGAGGATTACTTAGAAAACATTCGCGGCAAAACCGCTGAGTTGTTTGCTTTAAGCTGCTTCATTGGGGCTTACGAAAGCGGCACCTCCTTGCGCTTTGCCAATCAAGCCCGTGAGATCGGTGAAGCCATTGGCCTTGCCTTTCAAATCATGGATGACGTCTTAGATTACAGCCAAGATGCGGCTGCTTTAGGAAAACCAGTATTGGAAGATGTTCGGCAAGGCGTCTATTCCCTGCCGCTGTTAATGGCATTGAAAAGTGACCGCCAACAGCTGCTCCCATTGCTGGAAAAACAAGACGCCATGACGGACACCGACACCCACGAAGTCTATCGGATCGTCCAAGAAAGTGCTGGGATCGAGGAAGCCAAGAAACTCGCAGCCGACTATACGAAAAAAGCTTTGCAGGCGATCCAGAAATTACCTGAGACCAAAGATGAAACCAAAACGTATCTTTACCAGATCACTGCTCAGATCCTTGGGCGAAGCAATTGATCTAATGAACGAACACCAAAAAGCATGGTCGCTGCCAAAAGCGATCATGCTTTTTTAGTTGAGCAAGGGAATCCCTCATGAACTCATTTCTCTTTGGGCAAACACTAAATCTGCAGCAACATAGGAAGAGGTAAAGGTTTTGCGGTATTGGTTCGGTGTATAGCTGGTTTCACGTTTGAAGATCCGGGCGTAATAACCCGCATCATCATACCCCACTTGTTCAGCGATGGCAGCAATGGAATCCTCCGTAGTAACCAGCAGCTTTTTGCTTTGTTCTATTCGATAAAACGTCAAATATTTAGTAAAAGTCATCCCAGTGGCTTCTTTAAAAATCCGGCTGATATAGTTGCGATGCATGTGGCTGAAAGCAGCAAGGACATCTAAGGTTATCGGCTGTTGATAGTTGAGATGGATGTATTCAATGATCTGATTGACTTGTTCAGCGATATTATCAGTGATCCCTGACGTAGAATAGTGCAATAGGGAAATTTGATTCAACGAGAGAATACTACGGTGGATACTGTGCTGAAGCTCTTGCTTGCTTAAAGGCCGCACTAAGTAATCGATGGCTCCGCAGCGCAGTGAGCGATGAAGATTGTCGAAGTTCTTCGTCTCATCAATCAAAATCAGTTTGATGTTCGGCTGTTTTTTCATGACTTCGGCTGTCCAATAAAAAGGATCTTCGGCCTCATTAGAGATTGACAAGATGAGGATATCAACGTGTACTTTCCCAGCGATCGCTACCGTTTCAGCCATTGTCCAAGCATCTTGCAAGAGCGTGGCGTTAAAAAAATCTTTTCTGACCACTTGTTTTATCTGATTTCGTTCCTTTTCATCTGGGGTGGAAACTAAAATGTAGCACATGAAAGCAGCTCCTTTCCGTGTTCTCTTTTTCAAATTATACCATATTTAATCATTTATCATTAAGTTTATTGCTTTTTATGAACAATAACAACACATGTTAAAAATATAACAATCTTGGATAAAATTGTCCTGAAACAGCATAGAACCCTCCTAAAGAAAACGCTTACTTTCGCATATAATTAAAGTATAAAAAACAAGGAGGATGATTGATATGATGACAGAGACAAAGATGCACAGTCCCTTAACACTGGTTGATTCCTTAATGAAACAAGCGTCAGACGCCCAAGAACTTTATCGTACTGCCTCGCAAGAAACGGTTGATTACGTGGTGGGAAAAGCTGCAGAGAAACTGACAAGCCACTCGATGCACTTAGCAAAATTGGCACAGAAAGAAACCGGCTTTGGAAACGCAGAAGATAAAAACATCAAAAATTTATTTGCCAGTGAAATATTATATAACAGTATCAAAGATATGCCGACGGTTGGAATCGTAGAAGAAATTCCTGAGAAAAAGATGCTAAAAATCGTTGCGCCATTGGGGGTCTTAGTTGCTTTGATCCCCTCCACCAATCCTACATCCACCACGATTTTCAAAGTACTTTTGGCATTGAAAACGAAAAATGCAATCATCTTGTCCCCTCACCCCCGAGCGCTGCAGGCAATCAAGGAGACCGTGTCCCTCTTTAAAGAGGTGCTGCAAGCATGCGGATTGCCGATCGATTTGGTTCAATTACTAGAAGAACCGACAATTGAGGATACCCAAAAATTGATGGCACATCCCGATACCGATCTAATCTTGGCTACTGGTGGTAAAGCGATGGTTCGAATCGCATATTCTTCGGGCAATCCAGCAATCGGTGTCGGCCCTGGTAATACCCCTGCACTGCTAGAAAAATCTGCAGACATCGCGAAAGCCGTTGATCAGATCATCCGTAGCAAAACCTTCGATTATGGGACGATCTGCGCCTCTGAACAGGCATTAGTCGTTGAGCAATCGATCAAAGATGCAGTGATCTCTGAATTGAAAGCAAATCACGGCTACTTTTTGAATCAAGAAGAGTCTGAAAGGCTGGCTGATTTTATCACCACGGCTGAGGGCGGTCTGAATCCCCGGATCATCGGTCAGCCAGCAGTTAAAATTGCCGAAATGAGTGGTCTGTCGGTCCCAAGTGATACGAAAATCCTCGTTTCGGAACAGACGGTCATCGCTAAAGACAATCCCTATGCGCGGGAGAAACTTTCGCCGATCCTCGCGTTTTATACCGTGGCTGATGCCGAGGAAGGCATTCGTTTTTGCCAAGAGTTGCTAAAGATCCAAGGTGCTGGACACACCGCTGTCGTTCATACCAAAGACGATACCTTTGTTCGTGAATTTGGGCTGGCGATCCCTTCTGCCCGAATCTTAGTCAATACCCAAGCAGCTTTAGGAGCCATTGGAGGCACCACGAACTTAAATCCTTCCTTGACTCTAGGTTGCGGGTCCCATGGAGGCGGCAGTACTTCAGAAAATATCCATGTCGCACAGCTTTTAAACACTCACTACATCGCTTACGATGTCGAAAAATAAAGAACCTAAGTGCTTCAAGATAAGCGGCTGAACAATACAGCCCCTTCCTTTCATAAAAACGAGCAGGGAAGAACGATCCATTCGTTTTTCCCTGCTCGTTTTTTCTTCTATTTACTAGTTAACGCATCGTCACAAATTCTTCTGACCCCGTCGGATGAATGGCAACGGTTTGATCAAAGTCTGCTTTTGTAGCACCCATTTTGATGGCTACAGCGAAGCCTTGCAGCATTTCATCGACACCGATCCCGATGCCGTGCAGACCGATGATTTTTTCTTCTTTTCCTAAGCACACCAATTTCATCTCACATTTTTGGCGATACTCATTTAAAGCAAAGTACATCGGTGTAAAGCGCGAGCGATACACCTTTATCTGCTCTTGGCCGTATTTTGCCAAGGCTGCTTCTTCGGATAAACCAATCGTGGCAATCGGTGGATGAGTAAAGATGACCGTCGGTACTAAGTGATAATCCAAGTACGCATCGCTTTGACCGTTGAACAAGCGTTCAGACAAGCGTCGACCGGCGGCGATCGCAACCGGGGTCAAATCCAATTTTCCGATGACATCGCCCACCGCAAAAATCGAGTCAGCTGTGGTATTTTGATATTTGTCCACAATGATAAACCCTTTTTCATCCAATTGGACATCGGTGTTTTCCAGACCTAACTTATCCGTATTCGGCACACGACCACCAGCAAAAAGGACGCAATCGCCGGTCAAGGTTTCGCCATTTTCAAAGTGAACGAGATACTCGTCACCTTCTTTAATGATACGAGAGGCCACGTAGCCTGCATAAGTTTCGATTCCTGATTCTTGGTACATCTCCACGAGATTATCCGCAAGCATCTTGTCAAAGGTTCGTAATGGCCGCTCTTTGCGGTACGCCCAAGCCACTTGGCTGCCCAGCTGTTGGCTGACACCGCTGATTTCGGCTGCGATGTAGCCTGCCCCTAAGACGACCATACGCTTTGGTGCTTCTCGCAACGCAAAAAAACCATTCGAGTCAATGGCGTACTCACCGCCGGGAATATTCATCGCGCTAGGTTTTCCACCGGTGGCAATCAAAATGTTTGTTGCATGGTAGTTTTCCCCATTGACGGTAACCGTGTGGTTATCCACAAACTGTGCATAACCGTGGATAACTTCTACATTGTTACTGTCTAAGCCTTTTTGATAGGCTGTGTGTAAAAAATCAATGTATTTTTCACGGTTATCCACAAGCTCAGTAAAATTAAATTTATCCACATGTGGATAAATGCCGTAGCTAGTTGCATCCCGTTTGATCATTTCTAACATCTCACTAGCTTGCCACATGACTTTTTTCGGTACACAACCGACATTGACACAGGTGCCGCCTAATTCATTGCCTTCGATCAATAATACTTTGGCACCGTGCATCCCTGCACGATTGGCTGAGGCGATCCCGCCGCTGCCGCCACCAATTACTATGTAGTCGTATGTTTCCATATTTGTTGTTTCCTCCTTAAGATTGTCTATGTTCTCATCGATCCTTTTTGGCTGGATTGATTCAACAAAAAAAGCCGAGAGAAACTCTCGACCTTATTTTTTCTTCCGAATCATGTCTCCGACTTCCACCGGTTCTTTGACCGGCATCGTCAACAGCATCATAGGATTTGGTGCACGATCGATGGATTCACCGTCTTCATTATACATGACTTCGACGGTTTGGTGAAAGTGATGGAATCCGGGACCGTAAAATTCGATTTCATCGCCAACGGAAAAGTGGTTCCGTTGCCGAATCGTAGCTGTTTTTGTTGCCGGATCATACGCCATGACTTCCCCAATAAATTTGTATTGCGGAATTTTCCGACGCGGACCGAACAACTGCTCATTTTCACTCGGGGTATCATAGTAAAAGCCTGAGGCAAGCTCTCGCTGCGCAACTTTCCACAGTTCATCGATCCATTCTTGTTTGCAGACATAGTTCTCTGGATCGGCCATGTAACTGTCCACGGCTGCTTTATAAACGTTCGCCACGGTTGAAACATAGTGGATCGATTTCATGCGGCCTTCGATTTTGAAACTATCCACGCCGTTTTCAATCAGATCAGGGATATGTTCGATCATCGACATATCCACAGCACTCATGGAAAACTCTTCTTCCACTGTCCCGTTTTTAGTCAAACTGTTTCGTTCCGTTGCAAACGGCATGTCAAACAAATCATATTTCCAGCGGCAAGATTGCGAACAGCCGCCGCGATTGGCGTCTCGCATCGACATATGATTGGACAAAGTACAACGGCCAGAATAAGAAATACACATGGCGCCATGAATAAAGGCTTCGATCTCCACGCTAGTATTTTTGCGGATCTCAGCGACTTCCTCCATGGACACTTCTCGGGCGAGAACGACCCGTTCTAGACCTTCTTCCCGCCAAAATTCCAATGTTTCATAGTTCGTGGCACTGGCTTGGGTGGACAAATGGATCGGTAGACCTGGCGCTTCTGTTGCGCAGATCTGGATCAAAGCGGGATCAGAAACGATCACTGCCGAAATACCGACATCTCGCAATTCCCGAAAGAATTCCCCTGCACCTTCTTGATTGCCCTCATGGGTCACCATGTTGGCTGCTACATAGACTTTTGCGTTGTGGGCTTTGGCAAAAGCCACCCCTTCCGCCATTTCTTCATAGGTAAAGTTTCCCGCGCGACTCCGTAGACCATAGGCATTGCCGCCGATATAGACAGCGTCAGCGCCATAGTGGATCGCTGTTTTTAATTTTTCTAACGTACCAGCTGGTGCTAACACTTCTGGTCGTTTCAATGCTTGTTTAACGGTCATTTGTTCTTGCTCCTTACTTGATATCGTCAGGATCGATGGCATAAAATCCAGTGTCTAACCCACGTTCTGCCGGATGAAGTTGGGCAACTTGTTCACTGAGCACAGCTGCTTGCTCTGCTTGCCACTTCCCACTTTCCACAAGGATCTTGGCTTGGGCAAAAAGCTTAGCAATTGCCACAAAGGCAGCCCCTCGTGTATAGATTCCGTCCAGCTTCCAGGTTTGAAAGCCTGTTGCGGCTAATTCCGCCAGCTGCAGCATCAAATTAATGTCGTTATTGGCAAAAATGTGCGTGCCGTGGCTATCTTCATAAATGGAATAGTGGGTTTCTTCTTTTTTCGGTTCGGATAAAAACAACCCACGGTCGTGGTTCTTTTCTTCCGATTGTTGGGTATAGTTATAATAATTTTGTAAAAGCGGACGCTTCGATTGGTGAATGCAGGTCGCACCATAAACCAATACTTCCACAGGAATATTTAGTTGTGGTGCCATGATTTTCATTTCCTCGAAAGGAACTTCTCGCGCTAAAACGGCTGCCTTTGCTCCTTTTTGTCCCCAAAAATTGATTTGACGAGCGCTCGTTACTAAGGTTTCCCCTGCATAAATAAATGGCACGGCACATTCTGGATTTTGCTTCATGCGGTAAATGATCCCAGGATCTCCGAGAGCGATTTGATCGGCTTGATTGGTCTTCAGAAATGCTAGGTATTCTGGAATCCGCTTCATTTTTTCTGGATGCATGATGCCATTGACTGCGATCGTCACTTTCTTTCCAGCTTCGTGGGCCATGTCGATCAGTCTGATTTGCTCTTCACGAGAAAAAGAGGTCGGTAGGCGCAGCCCGAATGTCTCTTCTCCAAAAAACAATGTATCAACATAAGGGATGAGCTGCTGTGCTTGCTCGATCGATTCCACCGTGGCGATAATCTCAACCATAATACTCCTCCTTTTTTCAACTCATTCATAGTATCACACAGCAGGATTCTTTCCAAGAGGTCTCGTTACTCTTTTTTTCACGAATAGCGCTTTGATCATTAATCAACCGTTGTCATAAAGCTATTTAGAAGGATATTTTTTTGTGAATCATCAATCATAATCAGTGGAGACTTCTTGATCACTACTAGACATAACAAGACAAAAAAGCGGCGTTCCTATGGATGCCGATTGCTCGACCATAGAAACGCCACTGCCGTTATTGGCTCGACTTAAACTTGTTGCAAGACCCGTGCTTGTCCCTCTTTGACATTGAGGGTGATCGATCCTTTGGAAGCACCGATCGTCACTTTGTCACCTAAATGAATTTGTCCTGATAGGAGTGCTTCACTTAAACGGTCTTCGACTTCTTTTTGCAAGGCCCGACGAATCGGCCGTGCCCCATATTCTGGATCAAAACCAGCTTTACCGATCACATCAATGGCAGATGGCGTGATCTTCAATTGGATGTCTTGGTTGCCTAATCGTTTGATGATCGCTTTGCTCATGATCTTCACGATCTCGTGGATCTCCCCTTCACCTAAGGATTGGAAGACCACTGTTTCATCCACACGGTTCAAGAACTCTGGACGGAAGGCTTTTTTCAGCTCTTCTAAGATCCGTTTTTGCATCGCTTGGTGATCTTTCGTTAAATCAGTGACATTAAACCCAACGCTTTTTTCTTCGCGGATTTGTTGAGCACCGATATTAGAGGTCATGATCAAAATCGTGTTGCGGAAATCGACCTTCCGACCTTTGGCATCCGTCAAATGACCATCATCTAGCACTTGCAAGAGGATATTGAAGACATCGGGATGGGCTTTTTCCACCTCGTCCAATAAGATGACGGAGTATGGTTTTGAACGGATTTTTTCCGTCAATTGCCCACCTTCATCATAGCCGACATAGCCTGGCGGTGAACCGATCAAACGGCTCGTGCTGTATTTTTCCATAAATTCGGACATATCGACACGAACCAAGGCATCTTCACTACCAAACATCGCTTCTGCTAAGGCTTTGGCAAGCTCGGTTTTCCCGACACCGGTCGGGCCTAAGAACATGAAGGAACCAATTGGACGGTTCGGATCTTTCAACCCACTGCGGGCGCGGCGGATCGAACGAGCGACTGCCTTGACTGCTTCTTCTTGGCCAACTACCCGTTGATGCAAGATCTTTTCAAGATCCAACAAGCGTTCGCTTTCTTTTTTCTCCATCTGCTGCAAAGGTACGCCGGTCCATTGGGAAACGACCGTAGCAACATCTTCTGCAGTAACACTATCGGCATAGCCTGATGCTTCTTTGACTTCCATAAACGCTACTTCCGTCAGCTGTTGGGTCAATTTCTTTTCCTTGATCCGTAAACGAGCTGCTGCTTCAAAATCTTGCTGACGAATAGCGGCTTCTTTTTCTTCGATCAAGTTGGCGATCTCGTTTTGCAGATCTGCCAATTCTGAACTTTCATCGGTTTTGTCTAAACGCACTTTGGCAGCTGATTCATCCATCAAATCGATGGCTTTATCTGGTAATTGGCGCGAATTGATGTAACGCACGGACAGTTGCACAGCGGCGTGTAACGCATCATCAGAAATTTCCACCCCATGATGTTCTTCATAACGAGGACGCAAGCCCCGTAAAATTTCTTCCGCTTCTTCTGGTGTCGGTTCGTCGACTTGCACCCGGGCAAAACGGCGTTCTAACGCAGAATCTTTTTCAATGTATTTTTGGTACTCATCTAGTGTTGTGGCACCGATGGTTTGCAATTCCCCACGGGCTAAGGCTGGTTTCAGAATATTCGAGGCATCAATCGCCCCTTCTGCTCCGCCGGCCCCAATCAGTGTATGCAATTCATCAATGAATAAGATGATTTGACCATCTTGATAGATCTCATCAATGATTTTTTTCATTCGGTCTTCAAATTCGCCCCGGTATTTCGTTCCGGCAACTAAAGCCCCCATGTCCAGCATCATCAAACGCTTGTTTTGCATGTCTTCTGGGACTTCCCCATTGATGATTTTTTGGGCTAAGCCTTCGGCGATCGCGGTTTTCCCAACACCAGGTTCCCCCACGAGAACAGGGTTGTTTTTGGTCCGACGGCTAAGGATCTGGATCAGGCGTTTGACTTCTTTGGCACGACCGACAACAGGATCCAACCGTTTTTCACGGGCTAATTTGGTCAAATCACGGGCTAAGGAATCCAAGGTTGGTGTTCCTTGCTGCGCTTTGGCTTGGGCTGGACGACGACGACCAGCACTTCCGTTGGTTTTGCTTTCATTGAAGCCCATTTTTTTCTTCAAAAGCTGACGCATTTTCGCGAGACTCAAGCCGAGATTCAGCATGATTCGTGAAGCCAAAATGTCTTCGTCTCTTAATAAGCCTAATAATAGATGTTCGGTACCAATCTGCGGTGCCCCTAAACGCTTGGCTTCATCCCCTGCATAAGCAAATGTATGTTTTGCTCGTGGTGAATACGCGAGATAGGCATTTTCTGGGTATTGACGAACGGTGCCGTACCCTGTTAAATGTTCGATTTCTTCACGAATATCGTTTTCTGTGATATTCATTTCCCGTAACGTTTTGCCGGCGATCCCGTTTTGTTCAATGACCAGTGCCAATAGAATATGTTCAGAACCTACCGCTTGGTGCTTAAAGTATTTTGCTTCTTCTTGGGCGATAGCCAAAACGGCTTTCGCGCGTTGGGTGAATAATTCATCCATCTCTTTCACTTCCTGTCTTCGTAACTTAATCGTTCTAGAATTGCATGGAGCAAATCAGCTCGTGTTCTATTTTCATAAGGAGAACGTCCTAGAACTGCTTTCGCGATGACGGTCAATAATAAGTTGCCTTCTCGCTTGGACAGGATTCCTTCCTCATAAAGTTTCTGGATTATTGCATACGCATCTTTTTCCGAGATGGTTTCATCGAATAGTTGATTCATTTCTTTTAAGTAGTGGTGGCTGTCCGTGATTTTGACTTTTTCGATCCGAATATAGCCGCCCCCGCCGCGTTTGCTTTCAACCGCATAGCCTCTTTGAACGGTGAAGCGGGTATTGATCACGTAGTTTATTTGTGAGGGCACGCAGTTGAACAAATTTGCCATTTCCGCGCGACGAATCTCAATGGTTTCACTATCTTCAAGAATTTTCTTCAAATATGCTTCAATCAAATCGGAAGTGTTGTGATGACTCAATTCATTCCCTCCCTTGACTAATTCTGACCTTCATTATACCCAATTTTTGAATCCTTGGAAAGATGTACGCTTGCACAAAAGGAAGGTCTAAAGGAAATTTTAAAGACACCTGTGTCTCACTATAAGGTTTAGAAACAAAAACAAGCAGCTGGACGGGGAACAAAAAGAAAATTCTTTGGTCCCCGTAGGCTGCTTGGTTAAAGTATTTGATTTTAGCTAGTTTCTAATCACTTTCTGAGCTACTTTCACTCGTAGCGCTTGAATCAGAGGAATCATCTGAACTACTGCTTGGCGTCGATGAGGACGAATCATCTGGTTCAGGTCCTCTAGAGATCGTGACCGTTACAGTAGAGCCAACTTCGACGGAGGTTCCAGCACCTGGAGAGACACGGACAACATGTCCAGCTGGTACCGAGTCATTATAGCCGTCCTCTTCCTCAAAAGTTGAGTCCAATCCCGCTTCATTCAAGTCTGCTTCTGCATCGGCTTGGCTTTTCCCAACGATTCTTGGTACATTGACCATTTCCTGCCCACTGCTGACCGTCAAAGTGATGGTCGTTTGGGAAGTCACCACCGTTTCACCTGTTGCGGGTGCTTGGGCGATGATCGTGCCTGATGGTTGACTGCTAGATTGATAGTTCACTTCGATCTGTGATCGGTCGACACCACGAGACGTCAATGCTGCTCGTGCATCTGCCTCTGTCATGCCATAATAGTTGTCCATTGCGAAGCTATCTGGTCCGGAGCTGACCTTAAAGGTGATTTCGTCTTCTGCTGGGGAAACTTCCCGCCCTGCTGCTGGTGATTGACTGATAATATCCCCTTCATCGACATCATCTGACGACTCTAGCTCTTCTTTGATTCTGTCTTCATCAAAGCCCAAATCGATCAACTCTTTTTTGACATCATCAAAGGAACGACCTTCATAGTCATCAAGGGTGATTTTCTTCGTTTCACTACTGATGTAGAGAGTCACGACGGAATTCTTTTTGACTTCATTGCCTTCTGGGGGATCGGTTTTGACGACATTGCCTGCTTCGACTTCATCATCTTCGATTTCTTCCACCTCGTCTGCCACTTTCAAACCGGCGGCTTCCAGTTCGGCCCGAGCGGCGGCTTCTGTCTGACCACTGACTTCAGGAATTGCCACATCTCCCCGACCACCGCCGAATAGGAAGTAACTGCCTATCCCTAGCAGTGCGATCACCATAATGATTGGCAGCAGTAGCCAGCGTTTGCGTTTTTTCTTTTTCGGCTGCGCCGCTTCTTCAGCTTGATCCGCAGCCGTTTCTGCCACGGGTTCTTCCACTGGCGGCGTTTCGACTTGGGCTGCTTCCACAGGGGTCAGCACTCTCGTTTCATCCATCAGGGCATGAGGTTCCCATCTCGGTTCATTGAGTCGATCAGGTGACAATACAGTATCAAGATCCGCTCGCATTTCATCGGCAGTTTTGTACCGATCCGCCGGTTCTTTGGCGGTCGCCTTCAATACGACGTTTTCCAGCGATTGCGGAACATTTTTGTCATAGATCCGAATCGAAGGGATCTCATCTTGGAAATGTTTCAAGGCGATCGTTACGGCTGATTCGCCATCAAAAGGTACTTTGCCGGTTAAAATTTCATAGAGAATGATCCCAATCGCATAAATATCTGATTGATTGGTCGCCATACTGCCTCGTGCTTGTTCTGGTGAAAGATAATGCACCGAGCCTAGCATCGAGTTGGTTTGGGTGATCGACGTTTCGGATAGGGCGATCGCGATCCCAAAATCGGTGATTTTCACCACGCCGTCTTCATTGATCAGCACATTCTGGGGCTTGAGGTCCCGGTGAATGATGCGGTGTTGATGGGCCAGCGCTACCGCTGATAAGATTTGTTGGATGATATCAACGATCTGCAAATAAGGTACTGGATAGTGCGTTTGGATATAGCGCTTGAGATCCATCCCTTTGACATATTCCATCACCAAAAACTGCATGCCGTCTTCTTCGCCGACATCATAAACGGTTACGATGTTGGGATGAACCAGCTCAGTCGCCGCCAATGCTTCTCGTTGAAAGCGCCGAATCGCACTTTGGTCGTTTTGGAAGTCAAAACGAAGCACTTTGATTGCCACTTCACGGTCTAAGATCAAGTCATGCGCCAAAAACACATTTGCCATTCCGCCGCTGCCGATATTGCCGATGATTTTGTATCGGCCGTTTATCTTCTTCCCAATTTCGATCATGGGCGCTCTCCTCCAACTTTAATCAATAATACCGTGATATTGTCGACACCGCCGCGTTCGTTGGCTTGATCGATCAATGATTGCACTGCTTCTTCCAGCACAGGGGTTTCTTGGATCGTTGCTGTGATCTCTTCATCTGAGACCATGTTGGTCAATCCGTCTGAACACAGCAGCAAATAATCCCCGTCTGCAATAAAGTGGATCGCCACATCGACTTCGACTTCGCTTGGCATGCCGATCGAGCGGGTCAAAACGTTTTTGCGAGGATGATTCAAGGCCATTTCTGCTGTGATTTGTCCTGACTTCACCAATTCATTGACCAGTGAATGGTCCTCTGTGATTTGGGTCAGCACTTGATTGCGTAAAAGATAGGCACGGCTGTCCCCGACATTGGCGATCGTAAACTGGTCGCCTAATAAGGCCACAGCAATGATCGTGGTGCCCATGCCGCTAAGTTCTTCTTGTTCTTGTCCTTTTTGGAAAATCACTTGGCTTTCCGCTTGGATTTTTTGGATCAGCCATTGGGCAGTTTTTTCACTATCTGTCAGTTCTGTCTGTTCCCAAGCGGTGCCGATCTCACTGACTGCTTGACGGCTAGCGACATCTCCGGCCCGGTGGCCCCCCATGCCATCGGCAAGCAAGGCCAATGTCACATTGGCTTTATTTACATAGGTTGCTGCAAAATCTTGGTTTGTGTTGCGACGTTTGCCGACATCTGTTTGAAAACGAATCTCCAATTTCTTTCACCTCGTTACTTTTTGCGTAGACAACTGATAAAAAAGCCATCTGTCATAAAATCTTGCGGATAGATCGTCAACATATCCTCTTGAACAGCTTCAGCTGCCAGCGGTCCTACCGCAAGAGGCATTTGCTCAAATTCAGGATGGTCAGCGAGAAACGCTGCCACGACTTGTTGATTTTCTTCCGCTAGAATCGTACATGTGCTGTAGACCATTATACCCGATTTTTTCAAGGTTGGGGCGGCACTTTCCAAAATCTCTCGCTGAATCTGCGGCAAGCGTTGGAAATCGGCTTCCGTCTTGCTGTATTTGATGTCTGGCTTACGGCGCATCAATCCTAGTCCAGAACAAGGGGCATCCACTAAGATGCGATCAAATTGTTCGGGTGCAAAGGTTTGAGCCGTCTCCCGCGCATCCATCACGCGGGTTTCCACAACTGCTTCTACGCCTAAACGTTGGGCATTTTGCTGAATCAGCTTAACCTTATGGGCATGGATATCCAGTGCTGTCACTTTGCCGCCCTCTGCGGCAGACAAGAAGGCAGCGATATGGGTCGTTTTGCCTCCTGGTGCGGCGCAGGCATCCAATACTTGATGGTCCCGAGCTACTTGTAAAACGGGGGCAACCAGCATCGAACTTTCATCTTGGATCGTCAGTAAGCCTTCTTTGTAGAGGGAAGAGCCCGCCATAAAGCCTTTGTCAGCCACAACCCCATAGGGGGAAAGCTCACTTGGTCGTGCGTCAATGCCTTCTTCTTGCAGCCGTTCGATCGCTGCTGCTTGCGAGATGCGCTGCAGGTCGATACGACCACTGGCATGATTGGGTTCAAATAGGGCATAGCCTAGCTCACTGGTTTCTTCGATCCCAATTTGTTTGACTAGTTTCTTCGTTAGCCATAAGGGCAGGCTGATTTCCGTTGCTAAACGTTCCATTGGGTCTTTGATCAATGCCAAGTCTGGCACTCCTTGTCGTTGGATCGTGCGCAGCACGCCATTGACGAATTTACCAGTCCCCGGATTGCCCTTGGCTTTCGCAATATCCACGGCTTCATGAATGATGGCATGGGCTGGTACTTTATCGAGATACAGCATCTGATACAAGGAAAGTCGCAGCAGCGTTTTGACCCACGGGTCGACTTTGCGGGCATTTTTAATAAACCGGTCCAAATAATAATCCAATAAAAGCTGACGACTGATGGTGCCGTACACCAATTCAGTCAGCAAGCGACCGTCCTTGTCATTTAAACGCCCTTGATTCATCAATTCCCGCAGCAGTAGATTGGAATAAGCACCGCCTTTTTCGATTCGTAACAACGCTTCTAGTGCCACAAAACGCACTGTATATTGTATGTCTCCAAGATTACGCTTCATAGGTACCTACCTGATCCCCTTTTTGAATCTGTTGTCCACTGCCGTTTAAGAATGCGGCAATGTCTTGTCGGCCTTTTCCAGCTGGCTGCAATTCATCGATAGCCAATACCGTGCCTTCCCCACAAGCGATCAGCAACGTTTTTTTCGTCCGTTCAATGATCGTTCCTGGTTCGGCTGTCGTCGTTTGCTCCAGCGGTGTTACTTGCCAAAGTTTCCAGCGGTTGCCATTTTGTGTCGTAAAGGCGATCGGCCATGGTCGCATGCCTCGGACTTGGGCATCGATTTGCACCGCCGTTTTCTGCCAGTCGATGGCTTCTTGTTCACGGCTGATATTTGGTGAAAAGGTGACTTTTGCTTCTTCTTGCGGGACAGGCTGCAGCTCTCCCGACAAGATTTTCGGCACAGTTTCCAGCAGCAAGTCTTTGCCTAATAGGCTCAACTTATCAAACATCGTCCCCACATCATCTTGGGCCGTGATCGGCAAATGAGCTTGAGCAAAAATACCGCCAGCATCCATTTTTTTGATCATTTCCATGATGGTTACACCCGTTTCTTGCTCGCCTTCCATGATGGCATAATGCACAGGTGCTCCGCCCCGATATTTCGGTAGTAGGGACGCATGAACGTTGATAGCGCCATACTTCGGTACTTCTAGTAAAGCACTAGGTAAAAATTGGCCGAAAGCTGCCGTGATCAGCAGATCAGGTGCTAAAGCTTGAATTTGCTCCATTTCTGGTGACCCACTGATTTTTTCTGGTTGTAAAACCAACAAGCCATGCTTCAACGCCGCTTCTTTGACGGGTGTCGGAGTGATGGTTTTTTTGCGACCGACGGGACGATCCGGCTGGGTCACGACTGCTGCCACTTCATAGCCGGCTTCAAGCAAGCCTTCTAAAATTGGGACGGAAAACGCCGGGGTACCCATAAAGACGATTTTAGTCATTTTCATGTTCCTCCATATACTTTTCTAAGTCTTCTTCAGGAATGCGTTCGACGAGCTTGTCGACAAACAGCACGCCATTTAAATGATCGATCTCATGCTGCATCGCACGCGCCAAGTAACCGAATGCTTCCACTTCCATTTCTTCTCCTTCTCGATCGAAATAGCGGACAGTGATCTCGTCTGCTCGTTTGACGGTCCCAAAGGTGTGGGGAATACTCAAGCAGCCTTCCACATCAAGGGATTCACCAGAAGAAGCGATGATCTCAGGGTTGATCATTTCAAAGCGATCGTCTTCTTCGACTTCCACGATCGCCACTTGCAGGTTTTTGCCGACTTGCGGTGCGGCAATACCGATCCCGTCATGGGCGACCATCGTTTCATAAAGGTCGTCTAGTAGCTGAACGAGTTCATCGGTAATTACTTTGACGGGTTTTGCTTGCCGACGAAGACGTTCATCGGGGGTGATAATAATAGGATAACGCATATTTTCTCCTCTAAATAAAATTCAACGGCTCTTGGTCAATCGATACGTACAATCCTTTGCGCTGATCGATTTGACTTTGATCCAACAGACGGGTCAACAAAGCAGGTAGCTGCGGTTCATTTTTGTATTTAATGATCAATTGGTAGTAATAACGGTTTTTCACCCGCAAAATCGCACTTGGTGCCGGACCCAACAAAATACTTTGCGGTGACAGCTCCTGCTGCAGATCCCGCGCGATCGCAAACATCTTCTGAGCGGCGACTTGCTCTTCGGGATGGCTGCAGGTGATTTTGACGGTGAAATAATACGGTGGATAACCGCTTTGGTGCCGCATCCACATCTCTTTTTGATAGAAATCTTCGTAGTCTTGCGACTGCGCCAACTGGATGGCATAGTGCTCAGGGTTGAATGTTTGGATCACCACTTCGCCGTTTTTTTCCGCCCGACCTGCCCGACCACTGACCTGAGTCAGCAGCTGGAACGTCCGTTCACTCGAACGAAAATCTGGCAAGTTCAAGGCGGTATCGGCATTCAAGACCCCTACCAGTGTGATATCAGGGAAATCCAAGCCTTTGGCGATCATTTGGGTCCCCAACAAAATATCCGCTTTTTTCTCCCCAAACAAGGTCAAGATTTTTTCGTGGGCGCCTTTTTTGCGGGTGGTATCGACATCCATCCGTAAAACCCGCGCTTCGGGAAACAGTTCCTTCAACTCTTCTTCCACTTTTTGCGTGCCCGTTCCGTAATAACGAATCTTGTCTGCATTACAGTTGGGGCAACGATGGGGGATGTGTTCTTCATGCCCGCAATAATGACAGCGCATCGTTTTGGTATCCATATGTAGCGTCAAGGAGATGTCACAATTTGGACAAGGCAAAACATACCCGCAATCGCGGCACATCACGAAGGAAGAGTAGCCGCGCCGATTCAGCAGCAAGACGATCTGTTCTTTACGGGCCAAACGGTCTGTGATTTTTTCCTGTAACGGACGAGAAAAAGTTTGATACTTTTTATTGGCAAATTCGGTACGCATATCCACGACTTCGATCTGCGGTAATTGCGCACTGGTTTTTGCCCGCTGATTCAATTTCAATAAGCGGTAGACTTCTTTTTGGGCCCGAGCACGAGATTCTAATGACGGCGTCGCACTGCCTAACACCACTGGACAGTGATGGTACTGGCTGCGCCAAATCGCTAAATCTCTCGCATGGTAACGAGGGGCTTCATCTTGCTTGTAGGAAGCTTCGTGCTCCTCATCGACGATGATGACCCCGATGTTTTTCAACGGAGCAAAAATCGCCGAGCGGGCGCCAACCACCACCTGCGCCTCCCCACGTTCGATCTTACGCCATTCATCGTATTTTTCACCTTGGGACAAGCCGCTGTGTAAAACAGCCACTGCGTCGCCGAGACGGCTTTTAAAGCGTTCGACCATTTGCGGGGTCAAAGCGATCTCCGGTACGAGCATGATCGCGGTTTTGCCTTGTTTCAGCAATTGGGCGATCGCTTGTAGGTAGACTTCTGTTTTTCCACTGCCGGTGATCCCTTCCAGTAAAAAGGTCTGCGCCTCTTGGTTATCCGCACAAGCAGTGATTTGCGAAACTGCAGCTGCCTGTTCTTCATTTAATTCAAGGGGGACCGTTTTTTGAAATTGACGGTCTTTGTAAGGATCACGGTAGGCTTCAACTTCCGTAAAGGTCAGCCAGCCAGCTTCTTGCGCTTGGTTCAAAGCCGCGGTGGAAATCCCTTGTTCGGTAAAAAAGGAAACCGGCAAGCGGGCTTCCTCTGTCAAAATCTGTAAGATTTCCAGCTTGCGTTTGGCCCCTTTGCGCAGCTGTTGCTGGACGGCGGGGATTTCTGCTGGCTCGATCTTGCGTTCAATGTAACGGGTCATTTTCGCTTTGTTTTTATTTTTCACGAGATACTGCAATTCAACTACTGCGGCTTCCCGCAAAGGCTTCAACTGCGGCAGCAGCCCTGCACTTTCGGCGGCTTGCCAGCTGAGGATGCCGTCTTCGGGAAAATATTCTTTGATGGGATGATTTCCTTCCAGTAAAACGATCTGCTTTTGGTACTCGGCTTTCATCACACTAGGCAGCATCGTCTGCAAGCAAGTAATCTTAAAGGCAAAGGTCGTTTCCTTCATGTAGTCGGCTAATTGGAGAAGTTCTTCATTGACGACAGGCGACAAATCCAACAAACGAACGATTGGTTTTAAGGTCTGTTGCGGTTCGGCAACTTCTGAAAGCCCGACGACGAACCCTTGGATATGACGGTCACCTTTGCCAAATGGCACTTCGACCCGCATTCCTGTCTCAATGGTGGCTTGTAATTCTGATGGGATCAGATAAGTAAAAGGCTGATCGGTCTGCATCGTGGGAACATCCACGATCACTTCTGCTATGTACGCCATCTCTTCTCCTCCTTTTAGGTTCTATTTTACTAAATGGGCTGGGGTTTGTCTGTACCCCTTACAAAAATTTAACCATCGCCATTCAAAAGAAAAAGCCAGAACACAGGCGTGCTCTAGCTTGCTTTTGTCTATAGCTTTTGTTCGTCGCGGATACGCGCTTCTAATTCTTTTTGTTCTTGGTCTTTTTGCGCTTTGCGCTCTTCTTGTTCCATTTTCAAACGGGCCCGTTTGATTTCTGGATGCGGATCATTAACGACTAATTCCGCTTCGATTTCTTCAAGTGCCTGACCCACACTTTTCACTGAATCAAAGTTTTCTAGTGTTGCTTGCGCACCGGCATCAAGTTCATGCGCCCGTTTGCTTGCTAAGATCACTAATGAATATTTTGAATTGACACGATCCAACAAAGAATCGATTGAAGGTTTTAACATCATATTTCTTACAGCTCCTCTAACATTTTGATATAGGTTCCGATCACTCGGTCAACGCGAAAATGTTCACTTGAAATAATTTCGCGAATTCGTTGGACTGCCTTAGGTACTTCATCATTGACAACGGCATAATCATACAAAGCCATCATTTCGATTTCTTCACGGGCGACACGCATCCGTTCATCGATCACTTCGGCAGAGTCGGTTCCTCTTCCTGTAATACGAGAGCGTAATTCTGCCAGATCAGGTGGCGTCAGAAAAATAAACACACCATCGGGAACTTTGTCTTTTACTTGTTTTGCCCCTTGCACTTCGATCTCTAAAAATACATCTTTTCCTTGATCCAGTGTTTGTTGGACATAAGATAATGGGGTGCCATAATAATTGCCGACATATTCGGCGTATTCCAGCATTTCACCGGCTTCGATCAAGGCTTCAAATTCTTCCCGCGTGCGGAAATAGTAATCGACCCCTTCCACTTCCCCCTCGCGTTTTTGACGAGTGGTCATTGAAACGGAATATTGAAAATCGTTGTCGTCACTCTCAAAAATTGCTTTGCGCACGGTCCCTTTCCCTACTCCGGAAGGTCCTGATAAAACTATAAGTAATCCTCGCTCTGACATAATGACGTCCTTTCACTGACATTTGCTTAACGTCTATTTTGCACTTTTTTTCAGCAACTTTCAAGAACTACTTTATTATAATGGGAATTTCATGAAATTGCTAGTCTACACTTCGGCTGCTTTCTTAAAAGCCCATGTTGCTTAAGGTATTGATGACCCCTGCTAATTCGTCTTTGGCAGTGATTGCTTTTTCGGTCGGATCCGTCACTTCTTGGCAATCGATACGCACGATGTACCGACGATTTAAAGAAACAGCTACGCCATCAACTAGTAGATGAAGAAAATCCGGCTCGATGGCTACGCAGGCATCTTCCCACGCAGAGAAATTCTCTTTATCAGAGGGAATACTGCGCTTGATGACATTTTTCCCGCTCAGTTCGTGAAAGGTGATATCGTAATATTTCATTGGTTCATTCCTCCTACTCGATGTTTTGAACTTGTTCTCTGATTTTCTCAATGATCGTCTTCATTTGGACGACACTGTTTTTGATTTGGATCGGACTTGATTTTGAGCCAATCGTATTGACTTCTCGGTTCATCTCTTGGATCAAGAAATCCAGCTCTCGACCTATCGGCGTCTCAGCTGCCAGCAGCTCCGTCATCGTCGTTAAATGGATACTTAAACGATCCAGTTCTTCGTGGATATCGCCGCGTTCCAATAAAATCGCCAACTCTGTCAGTAAACGATCGCGCTCGACTTCTTCCCCTAGATAGGCAGTCAGTTTCTTTTCAAAGCGTTCTTGGTAGTCCGCTTCATAGAGGGTCACGAATTGTTTGAGTTCTGTTAGTTTTTCCTGCAGCTGTCGCTGATTTTCTTGTAAGATCTGCAGAATGCCTTGCCCTTCCACCCAGCGGCTTTGGTCGATCGCTGCCAACGCTTGGTCTAATGCTTCCATCACGCCATCGGCTAAGGTGCTTTCTTCTGGCTCTTGATCAGAGATCGTTAGAAAAGCCTCATGGAGCAGGAATTGTTCCAGCAATGCTGTTTTTGGCAGCTCTGTCAGGTCAAAACGGGCGTTGGCTTCGGTATCGATCTCCTGCATGAAACGTTCCAGCAGGTCCCATTGGATCTCGATCTGTTTCGTATTTGCGGTTTTTTCTTTTAACGTCACATACAATTCGATTCGCCCCCGCTGGAGGGTCTGCTTGATCGACTGCCGTAAAGCACCTTCTAGAGGATTCAATTGTTTGGGCATTCGCAGCTGCAGGTCCAAAAAGCGCTGATTGACACTTTTGATCTCAATTTCGATCTGCACATCTGGCGTTTCTGCACTGCCTTTGCCAAAACCAGTCATACTTTTCATTTGATCACTCCTCACCGTTTTGCTTTCTTACATGGAAAGCAGGGCTTTTTTAAGTTCTGCAAATTCTTCATTGGATAAGGTCACGCCTTTGCCCATCTTCTCGTGCTCTGGACCCCAATCTCTCAGATCAAATTTTGGCGGACGCCCATTCCAGCTCACCAAATTCAATTCTTTGCGCCAGCCTCTTTGATTTTCCGAAAGCACGGCGATCTCTTCAACGATTTCATACGAAAATTTATCCATTTTCTGCTCCTTTCAAAAGATAGTGACTATACGCTGCCATTAAAGCAGTCAGCGGGTAACGCCGACGAATCTGCTGAAGGGCGGGCAGATTCAATTGCTGCGTCCGATAAAAAAAGAAAAAGCGGTTTTGCTCGGACAAGACAAAAAAACGGTCGCGATAATAGCTCAGCCACTCGGTGATCGACCAGGCATCGGCTTCTTCCACTGCCTTTAGCGCAATTTTTTCAGCTAAAGCCGTTAGAATCGTTTCCTGCTCATAAATCACCGTAGGCGCTAGATACAATACTTTCGCGGTACACTCTATCAGTATACGCCCCCACTGCTCAAATGGCACATCCTGTTGATAGAATTTACGCATTTTTTTCCAAAATTCTTTTTTCTTTAGTTCCTGATAAAGCAACGGGTCTGTCTGGCGTAGCTCTTTCAAAAAGCCCCGCCATAACGGCTGAAAATCAACCGTCTTTTCAAAGGTATACCAATGGCCTTGGTATTTGCCGAACACTTTCAAGGTTTCCAAATAGCCCAAGGTCATATTATCCAGCGAACGCTGGGCATCAAAAACCAAAAAGCTGCCTAAGGACCAAGGAGACCCTAACGAAAGTTGCGCAGTTTCTTCCGTCAAAACCGTCCTTTTATTGATGCCGGGTCCTTGGACATCCACGGTGATACATTCCGTTGCCCCCTGCTGTAGAGCGACATCGATGGGCAGGTTGTTGCGATAGCCGCCATCGATGTAATAGGCGTCATTAATTTTTTGCGCCTGCATCGCTGGATAAAATGAGGCGGATGCCAATAACCAATGCAGGTTTTCTTCTACTGCTGATGGATCAAAGGCATAAACCGTCTCCTTGAAATCTGGCAGACGAGTCGTACAGATTAGCAAATGACAAGCAGTTTGGCTGAATTTTTCTTGATCAAAGGTCTTTTGCAAAAGCTTTGCCAAGGGTTCGGTACTGGCGCCGTTGCTTTTAACCGCTTCACGGACCAGCGAGTTGGCTTGATTCATCAAATCCCGCAGTGTTTGGGCTCGTACCGAAGCAAGCGGATAGTGCAATACTTGCTCGCTGGAGATATTTGCCCATAAATCGACGGCCGCTTCCACATCGTTCATTAAAATCAAGGCACCATTCAAGGCACCGACGGAAGTTCCCGTGATCCATTCAAAGGTGATGCCCCGTTCTTGCAGCGCTTGCCAAACACCGATTTGATACGCCCCGTGAGCACCGCCACCGCCTAAAACCAGCGCCGTCTGATAAGCTAGCGCTTTTTGATACCCTTGAGGGACCACCTGATACCCTTGCTGGATAAACCACTCAGCCAAGGGGGGCCGATGAGGAAGCTGCCACAAGACGGCTGCTACAAAGCGACTGCGGGCGAAGTTTTCTGTCACGGCCAGCAGTTGTTTCCAAGTAAACTCGGCGGCCGCTTCCACCAGCAGATTGGTGATAGTCAGTGTCTTTTGGTCAAAATCAAACTGCCCAGCAAGGTAAAGACGTCCGTAACGGCTGTCGATCTGCCAGCCCTGCTGCGCTATATCGGCTAGAAAGGCTCGTCGCGCTTTTGAATGCGACTCAAAAAAGGAAAAGACGAGTCGGCTTTCTTGAAATCCTGCCCTTTGTGCAAGAAAATCGATCGAAGTCAGTTTTTTCACTTTCATCAAGACGCCTCCTTATGCAAAAAAGAATAGACGAATGACACGCCAGCTGCCGTACCACTCGAGCTATTCTTTTGATTAAAATGTTCGTTGTGCCATGTTGAATGCTGCCAACATCTCATCCGTTGCTTCGTCGACAGGCGTTACAGATTCCAGATCACCTTGGATCACACGACGGGTGACACCGCCCATTTCCCCACAGGTGATCAGCGTGATCATTTTGCGGCCTTCTACTTCGTCAAGCAAATAAACATCGGTCGGGTCGACCCGCACAGAAGAAGTCGCGGTATACGTGTAAATATTTTCCAGATCGGTCACATAGATAGCCGCTCCGATGGCGACATCATCCAAGGGTGTAAACAAAAGCTCTGGCGATTGAGCGCGATGGCTAGCTAACGCGTAATTGCCTTCCCCCATTTTTTGGGTGGGACTTAACGTACCAGCACCATACAGCAAGGCCTCGTTGGCCAAGCCTTTAAAAATCGGCAGATTGATCCCCACGCTAGGAACCGCCACGCCGCCGATCACTGGCAAGGCTTTGTTGCTCAGCTGCGCCCGTAAGACTGCTTCTGAACTTGCCGGCTCCACGGCATCAAAATCAAAGGTCGCTTCCGCTTCCATATTTTTTTCCACATCACTGCGATCAATGGTGCCGACTGCGTAAGCTTCACCTGTTTGTTTAATAAAATAATTTTTGATTTGATTATTAAAAATCAATGCTAAACCAATCAATAACAGCAAAAGCAAAAAGAGATTGCTCAGCCAATTGGAAAGTCTACTTTTCTTTTTTCTCATAGGTTCTCGTCTCCATTAGTTTCTTCTTTTATCATACCAAAATCCTCATAAAGACGCCAATTTGGGCAATTTTTTTTACGAAAAGACAAGATTTGCCTTTTTTTGTCGAAAAAGGGAACTTAAAAATTGTTTTTTCTGTTATTTTGTAATATAACTTTAAACGAAAAGATACAAGCAATTTTCAGCGCTTTGTTGTAGAATGAACTTAGTATATAGGAGGGATCGATCGGCATGTCTAACACGATTTACGTACATATTGATACAACCAGCAATGCCGTCTTGACCCGCGGGCTTGCCCCCCAAGATTTTAACAAGAGCATCGTCCATCAGCCCAAGAATTTGCTCTTGCTTGATCCTTCCAGTGATTTCGGCGAATTCGACGGTCATACGGGCTTAAAAGTGATACGCGGAATGGAAGACGTCCAACTGTTTTTTCAGCAAATCAACAAAGGTCGTGTTGCCGAAGAAATGAAGTGGATCGATTTTAATGATTACGAGATGGTCAAAGAATTGACGCCTTTAGAGATCTCCGAGTTGTTATATTTTGGCCACATGAAGACACACCTCCACTCCCCTTTCTTTTACAAACTGCAAAATAACTTTGTTTTCTTTGACTTAAAAGATGCACGTTCCCGCGTTTATTATCGCTATTTAGATGAATATTACCGGATCTTGGCGGATCGGATCACCCGTATCGTCTTAGAAAAAATCAATGATCGTCTCTCCTTTTTTAAAAAAGCGACACCGGTGGAAAAGCTCGACTTTAATTTGCTGAAAGAATTACGGGGAATCATGCAAGAAGGCATCGTCTTCTGTCTGACACAAGAGCAACTGATCGATAAAACTTATACGATCCCGATCTATCTGTCAGAAGATGCTGGCTTAAAAAACACGCTGGTCAATCAAAAAGAGCTGGATCAAATTGCAGTTTTGCGCTACTCAGCCAGCAAAAAAAACTGGTCGTTGGAAATTGATCAAGAAGATTTGGCTTTTGGCTTTTTCGACAAAAAAATGTCTTGATGCTTCTCTTTCTCAAAGAGCATCAAGACATTTTTTGATGGTTCCATTTCTAAAACTAAACTTTCGGGACAAATAATTTCGGGGCTGCCTTGACTAAGAGACCTAGGACGACCCCTACATAAACGATATTGATAATGACCGATGATCCATTAAAGATCAAGGAATACAGATACGGACTTTGTCCTGGCGGTGCGTACATTCCCCAGACAAAGACCCCAGCCCAATAATGCCAAAACCAACGGCTGATCACCGCCACGATGCCCCCTAAGACGACATACCACGTAACGGTTTTGCTGTTTTGACGGATCGCTTGCTGGATTTTATTAGCAAACAAGCCGCCCATCCCGCCAAAAGCAAAGGCAAAGGGGTATTCAAAGATAATCTGTGGAACGGTGATAAAGTTACGCATGGCGCTACCAATCAAAATATTCAGCAAGCCCCACATAAATCCAGCCGTCATTCCCGGCAGCACTCCGCGACGATACGAATACAAGACCAAGGGCACGAGACCTAGAGACAAGTCGATACTGGAATTGGCTGTCTGGATCGGGATATACGACAAGACGACCCCAATTGCAGCGATCATCGTTCCTTCCGTCCAGACCTGCAGCGACATTTTTCGTTTCAAAAAAAACTCCTCCTTTAGAATCATCACAATTCACAAAGGAGAAGTGTTGGACACTTCAACTCGTCACAATTCCTACGTTCGCATGATCGAAACAGGTACGAAGGGTTTAGAGTACTCTCATTCTCAGCCTTTGCAGACTCCCCTTTGTGATTAGATTCTATTTTATTTTTTGCTTGCATTTCGCAAGTCACTTTCAAGAATACCATAAATTGGTGAAAAGAAACATGACTGCGATCGTTTTTTCTAAAAACATCCTGAAACTCCTCAGAAAAAAACAGCCAATGAGGGGCTAAAGACCGACCATTGGCTGTTGTTCTCATGCTTATGAGACACGATTAAATTGATAATTTTGATTCAAACAGTGGACTGACTGGTTTGTTCTCATGGATTCGTTTGATCGCTTCGCCCATCAAGGCACCGACACTGATCTCATCGATTTTTTTCGACTTGCGGTCTTCTGGCAAGTGAATCGAATCTGTCACAACTAGATGCTCAATGGCAGAATCTTCGATCCGTTCCAAGGCAGGTCCTGACAAAACAGGGTGGGTACATGAGGCGTAAACACTTTTAGCACCTGCTTGTTTCAACGCATTCGCAGCCAATGTGATGGTACCAGCAGTATCGATCATATCGTCGATCAAGACACAAGTTTTGCCCTCAACATGACCAATGATATTCATGACTTCTGCTACGTTGGCTTTCGGACGACGTTTGTCGATGATCGCGATTGGTGACTTAAGAAACTCAGCTAATTTACGGGCACGAGTCACGCCCCCGTGGTCTGGTGAAACGACGACGACGTCATCGCCTTGAATGCCTCTTTCCAAGAAGTAGTTGGCGATCAATGGTGCACCCATCAAGTGGTCAACTGGGATATCAAAGAACCCTTGAATCTGTGAAGCATGCAAATCCAGTGTAACCATACGGTTCGCACCGGCTTTTTCGATCATGTTTGCTACAAGTTTTGCGGTGATTGGTTCTCTTGATCGCGCTTTGCGGTCTTGTCTTGCATAACCATAATAAGGCATTACTACATTGATCGTCTTCGCACTGGCGCGCTTCAAAGCATCGATCATGATCAGCAATTCCATTAAGTTATCGTTTACAGGGCTGCTGGTTGATTGAATCACGTAGACGTGGGCACCACGAATACTTTCTTCAATATTCACTTGGATTTCACCATCGCTAAATTGTTTGACTGAACACTTACCTAATTCAACACCTACTGCAGCTGCGATTTTTTCCGCCAAAGGACGATTTGAGTTCAGAGAAAAAATCTTCAATCTTGGATCAAAATAATGATTTGACATGAGAACCTCCACTTTCTTTGCGTTCATCTAGAAAAAAATGACTCCTTTTACTAGAATCTTCTTCCTAATAAATAGTAGTCATTTTTCCTTAAGAAATCAAGTCATTTCGCTATTTCTAATTTAGATAAGGCAACTTTTTCGCGTAATCCGCTTTATTTTCCTGACGGGCGCGGGCAATCGCCATACTGTGTTTAGGAATATCTTTGGTGATCGTTGAGCCAGCAGCGATCATCGTTTCCTCTTCAATGGTCAATGGTGCAACTAGATTGGAGCCAGAGCCGATAAAGCAATTGTCGCCGACAGTCGTTTTGAATTTGCTCTTGCCGTCATAATTAACAAAGACTACGCCGCAACCGACATTGATGTTTTTGCCTAAGGTCGCATCGCCAACATAAGACAAGTGTCCGACTTTGGTGCCTTCACCAATCGTCGCATTTTTGACCTCCACAAAGTTCCCGATATGGGCATGGGCCAAAATTTCCGCATGGGGACGAAGATGGGCATTGGGACCGACATCGGCGCCATCATGAATGATGCTCTCCTCGATCGTCGATGCCTTGATCGTCACTTGGTTGCCGATCTTGCTGTCTTCTATTTCAGAAGCTGCCGTAATGACACAGTCTTCTCCGATCGTCGTCCTCCCTTTGATGGTGACACCGGCTTCGATCAGAGTATCTGAGCCGATCACAACACCTTCGTCGATATAAGTCGTTGCCGGATCGATCAAGGTCACACCATTTTGCATGTGCTGACGATTGATCCGCTGACGCATCAAGCGATTGGCTTCGGCTAAGGCGATGCGGTCATTGACTCCTAATGATTCATGAAAATCTTCGGTTTGATAAGCAGCGATGATTTTGCCGTCTTCCTTTAAGATCTCGATGATATCAGTCAAGTAGTACTCCCCTTGGGCATTGTCCGTATCTAATTTTGCCAAGGCGTCAAATAACAATTCATTGTCGAAGCAATACGTCCCTGTATTGATTTCTTGGATCAGCGCTTCTTCGATCGACGCATCTTTTTGCTCAACGATTTTCTCCACGATACCGACACGATCCCGCACGATTCGGCCATAGCCTGTTGGGTCTGCCGCTTGCGCCGTTAAGATCGTCGCCGACGCATTTTTCCCTTGGTGGTAATCGAACAAGTTATTCAAGGTTTCCGTCGTCAATAACGGTGTATCCCCACTGATCACTAAGGTCGTCCCTTTTTTGCCTTTTAAAAATGATTCGGCTTGAACGACAGCATGGCCAGTACCCAATTGTTCGGCTTGTAAGGCATAGTTGGTGCGATCCCCCAGTTGCTCTTTGACCATTTCTGCCCCGTGACCGACGATCGTCACGATCTCTTCAGGATTTGTTTCCACCACTCGATTCAGGATGTGCTCCACCATTGGTTTGCCACAAACAGGATGTAACACTTTATATAACTTCGATTTCATGCGCGTGCCTTTTCCAGCCGCTAAAATTATTGCAAAACGTGCGTCCACGTATTCCACTCCTATCAATCTGAACGATTTTTGTTCATTGAATTTCCTATAAACAGTTTAGCCCAAGTACTTGTAAATTTCAACGATTTAAGGAATCCCCACCTAGACCAATCAAAAAAGACTGGCGGCCGCCGTTTAAAAAACAGCTGCTTGCGCCAGTCTAAGAGCCACAAAAATCAGGCTTTTTTCTCAAAGTAATTTCCCGGTACTACCGAGATCGTTTTGGTCTGGGTATCGACATCTTCAACATACAGCAGAGAACTGTAATCGCTGATGGCCCGCTTGCCTTTGAATTTCGTTTCGGCAAAAACCGTAATACCGACTAATTCGGCCTCAAATTCTTCAATCAAGCTCTTCATCCCATTGACCGTGCCGCCGCCTTTCATAA